>Ga0265342_10001224_pt1 | contig 24306 bp, 23 predicted proteins | sample 4CB327metaG_FD_203125 | JGI IMG/M metagenome (GOLD analysis project Ga0265342, IMG submission 203125) | Rhizosphere microbial communities from Carex aquatilis grown in University of Washington, Seatle, WA, United States - 4-CB3-27 metaG | ecosystem: Host-associated > Plants > Roots >... | reverse complement strand
GGGAGCTGGGCTCCGACGGCCACCCTCACCACAAGGGGGAGGGAAAAGACACGCGAGCATAACCGCGAACAAGCCGAAGCAATTGCACCTTGCGCGCACGCCCTTATCGAGCACAAATTGGTCCAGAACATCGGGAGTCATCAATGTCCTCACGCGAAGGCGAGGCCCGCATCGCGGCCGCTGCACAGCACAAGCCGACCCATCAGCATCGCTCGGAAATCCGCGACGGGATGCAGATCGATTGGGACGTGCCGATCACCATGGATGACGGCCTGGTGCTGCGTGCCGACGTGTTCCGGCCGATCGGCGACGGCCGCCATCCCGTGATCCTGAGCTATGGCCCCTATGCCAAGGGGCTCGCCTTCCAGGACGGCTACCCGAGCGCCTGGGAACGGATGGCGAGCAAGCACCCCGACGTGACCGCGGGCTCGAGCAACAAGTACCAGAGCTGGGAAGTGGTCGACCCGGAAAAATGGGTGCCCAAGGGCTATGCCTGCGTGCGAGTCGATTCCCGCGGCTGCGGCTGCTCGCCCGGCTTCATCGACCATTTCTCCCCGCGCGAAACCAAGGATTTCTACGACTGCATCGAATGGTCCGGCGTGCAGCCCTGGTCGAACGGCAAGGTCGGGCTGAACGGCATCTCCTATTACGGCATCAACCAATGGCATGTGGCATCCCTCGAACCGCCGCATCTCGCCGCCATGTGCATCTGGGAAGGCGCCGCCGACTGGTATCGCGACATGACGCACCACGGCGGCATGGTCTCTACGTTCTGGGCCAACTGGTACGACATGCAAGTCAAGACCGTGCAATACGGCGCCGGCGAACGCGGCAAGCGCAGCCGGGTGCATGGCGAACTGGTATGCGGACCGGAAACCTTGTCGGAAGCCGAACTGAAGAAAAACCGCAGCGAATTCGGCGACGATATCCGCGCCCATCCGCTCGATGACGATTATCACAAGGCGCGTTCGCCGGTCTGGTCGAAGGTCAAGGTGCCGTTTCTTTCCGCCGCTAACTGGGGCGGGCAAGGCTTGCATCCGCGCGGCAATTTCGAGGGCTACGGCCGCGCCGCCTCGCAGCAGAAATGGCTCGAAGCCCACGGTATCGAACACTGGACCCACTTCTACACCGACTACGGCCGCGAGCAGCAGCTCAAGTTCTTCGACCACTTCCTGCACGGCAAGGACAACGGCTGGAACCAGCGCCCGAAAGTGCTGCTGCAGGTGCGCCACACCGACCGCTTCGTCGAGCGCGCCGAGGACGAATGGCCGCTCAAACGCACCGCCTGGACCAAATTCTTTCTCGATCCGAATGGTACGCTGGACACCGGCCGTCCGGCGCAGAAGACCGCCCACAGCTTTTCGGCGCTCGGCGATGGCGTGACGTTCCTTGCCGCGCCGGTCGCGGAAGACACCGAGATCACCGGCCCTATCGCGCTGAAGCTGTTTGTGTCATCGTCCACCGCGGATGCCGATATTTTCGCGATCGTGCGGGTGTTCTCGCCCGATCTCAAGGAAGTGGTGTTCCAAGGTGCGATCGATCCACATACCCCGATCGCGCAGGGCTGGCTGCGTGCTTCCCATCGTCGTCTCGACAACAAGCTGTCGCTGCCCTATCGGCCCTACCACAGCCACGATCGTCGCGAACCGCTGAAGCCCGGCAAGCCGGTCGAGCTCGACATCGAGATCTGGCCGACCTCCATCGTGGTTCCCAAGGGTTATCGGGTGGCGCTAACCGTGCGCGGCAAGGACTACGAATACGGCGGCGCCAGCGGCGGCAAGCTGTCGAACTTCAAGAATGAATTGAAGGGCTGCGGTCCGTTCCTGCACAATGATCCGCTCGATCGCCCGGAGAATATCTTCGGCGGCACCACCACCCTGCATTTCGGCCGCGACATGACGGGTTATCTGCTGCTGCCGCTGATCCCGGAAAAAAGCGCCAAGGAGAACGTCAAGAAAGCCCCGGCCAAGAAGCGCGCGGCAAAGGCAAAACCAAAGTCAAAGTCGAAGTCGAAACGGCGCTAGCGCAAGACAGCGCGGCAAATATCAACGCTCAACTCGCCGCCAGCACCGCAAGGGCGGCGAGCGCGGCGACAAGCCCCGCCGCCTTGCGCAGATTGAACGGCTCCTTGAGAAAGACGATGCCGAACGTTGCGGTCACCACGAAGCCCATTTGCGCGATCGGGACCAGCACGCTCGCTTGCCCGTGGGTGAGCGCGCTCAACAGGAACAGGAACGCGATCAGCAACAGCACCGCTGCAGTGGCGGCGTAAGGCCACGTCGCCGGCGCCGGCCGGATCTTTCCCTCCACCAGATAGAGAAACACCATCGCCAGTGGCATAAACAGGACGGCTTGACCGGCAACCAGCGTTTCCGGCGAGGCGCCCTGGCGCAGCCCCACGGTATGAAAGAACGTGGCGGCGCCGAAGGCGAGCGTCGCCAGCAACACCAGGATCAGCGAGCGCCGCGCGGCATCGCGCGCGGGCGCGTTCGGATCATGCGCCCCCAGCAGCAGCCAGGTGGCAAACAGCGCCAACACCAGCCCAGCGACCTTGCTGACGGTCAGCGGCTCGCCGAGAAAGCCGATCGCCAGTACTGCTGTGACAACGAAATTGAGCCGGAAGATAGCGGCATTGGTGCTGACCGACCCGGTCGCCAGACTGCGAATGAAATTGTAGAAGCCGATGAAGACGAAAACGCCGGCGAGCGATCCCCACAATCCCGCCGGCTTGAGCACCAGCGTGTGCGTCACCAGCGCATAGAGGATGATCAGCGGACAGAAGATCCAGGCCTGGACGACCAGGAAATGGTCGGCGCGAATGCCGGCGGCGGCGGCGCGTTTGTAGATGAAGTCGCCGAGGCCGTAAAAAACCATGGCGGCGACCGCGTAGGCGATTTCTGGCGTCACGAGGAGGCGTCCGCGCACGTGGTTTCAAGGAATCGAGGGTGACGTTATGACCATGGACTTAACGCCCGGCAATCGGGTTGTATAGCCAGACGCCCGCAGGAGATCGATCGTGGAGGCACGCCAGTCGAAACCCGGCACCCGTCGCGCCATCGCCATCGGCGGCTCGATGTCGGGACTGTTCGCCGCCGCCTTCCTGCGCCGGATCGGCTGGCAGGTCGATGTCTATGAGCGTTCGCCGGTGGAACTGGTGGGACGCGGCGCCGGCATCACGACCCACCCGGAATTGCTGGACGCGCTTGAACGCAGCGGCGCCGGAACCGACGCGCTCGGCATCACCGTCGAGAAGCGCATCGCCATCGATCGCAAAGGACGCATCATCGGCGAAAAGCGCCTGCCCCAGATCCTCACCTCATGGGATCGATTGCAGCGCCTGCTACGGCAGACGATCGCCCCCGAATGCTATCACCTCGGTTATAGCTTCGAGCGGGTCGAGCAGGACGGCAGCGGTGTCAGGGTCCATTTCAACGGCGGCCGCCACGAACGCGCCGACCTGCTGATCGGCGGCGACGGCATCCGCTCCAGCGTGCGGGCGCAGATCGCGCCCGAGGTGCAGCCGATCTATTCCGGCTATTACATCTGGCGCGGGGCGCCCAACGAATCCGCCCTCTCAGCCGCGACCCGCGATGCCATCTTTCCTTTTTTCACCTTCTATCTGCCCGAGCGGCAACAGGTCATCGGCTATCCGATCGCCGGCTTCGACAATGACCTGCGGCCGGGCCATCGCCGCTACAATTTCATCTGGTACCGTGTCGCCGATGCACAGAAGCTCAAGACCATGTGCGTCGACGCCGAAGGACGGCAACACGAATACTCGGTCCCACCTCCGCTGATCAGAGACGACCTGATCGCGGACTTGCGCGCCGAAGCCGAGCAGGAGCTGCCGCCGGTGTTTCGCGACGTCCTCGCCTGCATCGAGCGGCCATTCTTTACGCCGATCTATGATTTTTCCACCCCACGCCTGACCTTCGGACGTGTCGCACTCGTCGGCGATGCCGCCTCCTCGGCCCGTCCGCACATGGGCTTCGGTGTCGCCAAGGCCGGCGGCGACGCGCACGCCCTCGCCGAGGCGTTGCGCACCCATGACGATATCGACACCGCGCTCGAAGCTTACAATGCGCTCCGCCAACCGATCGGCGAGCGCGTCATGCTGCACGGCCGCAAGCTCGGCACCCATCTCGGCGTCGATCTCAAGACCGCGCAGGAACGCGCGATGTGGCGGACGTTGCAGGACTATCGCGCCATGATGGATTGGATTGCGGTGCCGAACTTCCTCGCCGCCTGACGCCGCACGAGACCAGGGGCCCCGATGCCGACCGGCGACCTTCCGACACCCGATCATGTTCGCAACATGCGCCTGCTGGGTCATTCCGACCAGGGCGGGCGCGCCGACGGCGTCCAGATCATGGTTCATCGCGGCCACGCCTACATCGGCCACATGTTCTCCAAGGGCTTCAGTATCGTCGATGTCACCGACCCGCGGCAGCCGCGCCCGGCAAACTACATCGCCGCGCCGCCCGGAACCTGGAATATCCATCTGCAGACCCACGATGATCTGTTGCTGGTGGTCAATGCCAAGGACATGTTCGCGGAAGCGGCCTTTGCCGACGAGCGCGCCTATTATCGCGGCCAGGTCGGCAAGATCGTCGGCACCGCCGAAGGCGCGCGCACCACCGCCCGCGACTGGACCGCGGGCTTGGCGGTCTACGACATCGCGTCCCCCGCGCAGCCGCGCCGCATCGGGTTCATGCCGATCGAAGGCGGCGGCATCCATCGCATCTGGTACACCGGAGGACGATGGGCCTATGTATCGGCGCTGATCGACGGCTTCACCGACTATATCTTCCTCACCATCGACATGGCGGATCCGACGCACCCGCGCGAAGCCGGGCGTTATTGGCTCCCGGGCATGCACCAGGCCGCCGGCGAACGCCCGCATTGGGCCGAGACGCGACGCTACGGATTGCACCACGCCATCGTCAACGGCAACACTGCGTATGGCGCGTGGCGCGACGCCGGCCTGGTGATGATCGATGTCACCGACCGCAGCGCGCCGAGCCTGATCACCCATCGCAACTGGTCGCCGCCGTTCGGCGGCGGCACCCACAATTGCTTGCCGCTGCCCGATCGTGATCTCCTGGTCGTGCTCGACGAAGCCGTGCTCGATCATCAGGAAGACGGGCTCAAACTGATCTGGATCTTCGATATCCGGGATCCAAAAAATCCCGTCAGCATCTCCACCTTTCCGACCCCGAACGAAGTCGATTACGTCGCCAAGAGCGGACACTTCGGCCCGCACAATATTCATGAGAATCGGCCCGGTTCGTTCGTCAGTTCCGAGCTGATTTTCGCGACCTACCAGAACGCCGGCATCAGGGTTTTTGATATCCGCGATCAATATCGGCCGGTGGAAATGGCGTCTTTCGTGCCACCGGCGCCGAAACAGCTGATGGATCACCGGCCGAATCGCGCATGCGTCATTCAGTCTGCCGACGTATTCGTTGATCGCGATGGCATTGTCTATTGCACGGACTACAATGCCGGGCTTTACATCTTGGAATACGTTGGCCGATGATGGTGTCCGTCGTCGGAGGGGACACGAGGTAACGGCATTTTCAATCAATGCCGCAACGAAAACCGAGATGCCGACGACTAAATCCCGACATCAGGGTTTGGTTAAGAGGTTAAAACCGGCGCATCAATCGGCGCCTTCGCCAAAATAAGGCGAATTAGGGAGGACATCAGATGTCTCGCAAACTCAACCGGCGTGCCTTTTTGGCAGGCACCGCGGCGGGAACCGCCGCAGCCACGTTCGGGATCGCGGCCCCCGCCGCCGCCCAGAATGCTCCGTTCAAGATCGGCCTGCTGACGGTGAAGACCGGCCCGCTCGCGCAGGGCGGCATTCAGATGGAACAGGGGATCAACACCTTCCTGAAGCAGAAGAACAACACGCTCGCGGGCCGCAAGGTCGAGCTGATTTCCGCCGATACCGGTGGCAACCCCGCGGGCGCCAAGACCAAGGCGCAGGAAGTGATCGAGCGCGACGGCGTCAATGTCATTCTCGGGCCGCTCGCCGCCTTCGAACTGCTCGCCATCACCGACTACGTCCGCGATCATTCGACCCCGCTTATCAGTCTGGCGGCCGCCGAAGACGTCACCCAGCGCAACGCCAATCCCTTCGTCATCCGTCCCTCGGCAACGTCGGGGCAGTGTTCCCACGTCATGGGCGCCTACGCCGCCAAGGAATTGAAATACAAGCGCGCGGCCACGATCTCGGAAGATTTCGCCTTCGGCTACGAGCAGATGGCCGGTTTCCAGCGCGCCTTCGAGGATGCTGGCGGCAAGGTCGTCAAGAAACTCTGGCCTCCGTTGGCGACCCCGGACTACACGCCCTATATCGCGCAGATCCACGACGTCGACTGCTGCTTCAACGGCTTCGCCGGCTCCAACCCGGTAAAGTTCATGCGGGCCTACGCCGATCTCGGCGTCAAGGCCAAGGTTCCCCTGCTCGCCGGCTGGACCGCGATGGATGACGCGCTGCTCAAGAGCCTCGGCGACGAAGCGGTCGGCGTGATGTCGGCGAGTTGGTATTCCGCCGAATTCGATTCGCCCAGCAACAAGGCGTTCGTCGCCGACATGCAGAAGGACTACGGCGTGCTGCCCGGCGGCTATTCCGCCGGCATGTATATCGCCGGTCAGTGCGTCGAAGCCGCGTTGGCGAAACTGGGCGACAAGGGCGATGATCGCAAGGCGCTGGCGGAAGCGCTGCACGGGGTGTCGCTGACCGACACGCCGCGCGGTGCCTTCCACTTCGACCATCTCGGCAATGTCGTCGGCACCGTCTTCATCCGCAAATGCGAGAAGAAGGACGGCAAGCTCGTCAACACCGTGATCAAGACCTATCCCAATGTCAGCCAGTTCTGGACCTATGACGAGAAGGCGTTCCTGGCGCAGCCGGTCTATGCCCGCGATATGCCTCCCGCCAAGAACCTCGAGCAATAGGCGGCGCGCGGCCGGACATCAGCGATCCGAGCGTAGGCAGCGCGAATGAACCTCTGGCTGACTCTGGCAGTGAACAGCATCACCCTCGGTGGGCTGCTGTTCCTGCTATCCGCCGGATTTTCGCTCATCTTCGGGCTGATGCGCATCCCCAACCTGATGCACGGCTCGTTCTTCATGCTCGGGGCCTATCTCGGCGTCACCTTTCTCGCCGCCGGGCTCAACTTCTTCGTCGCGGCGCTGGCGAGCGCCGCGGCCATGGCCGTCATCGGCGGCCTGATCGAGCGCCTGCTGCTGCGCCGGCTTGCCGGCCAGGAACTGGCGCAGGTTCTGCTCACTCTCGGCTTCTCCTTCATCATTGCCGACATCTGCCTGATGGTGTGGACCGGCGATCCGATCCAGCCGGCGACCCCGGCCGGACTGACCGGCGCGGTGCAGGTGTTCAGCATCTTCTTTCCGCTCTATCGCCTGGTGATCGTGGTGATCGCCGTCGCCATCGCTGTTGCCCTGTGGCTGATGATCGACTGGACCCGGCTCGGCGCCATGATCCGCGCCGGCGTCGACGATGCGCCGATCGCGCGCGTGGTCGGGATCAAGGTCTCGCAGCTCTTCACCCTGATCTTCTGTCTTGGCGCCGCGCTCGCCGCCTTTGCCGGCGTCATGGGCGCGCCGATCTTGTCGGCCTATCCCGGCCTCGATGCCGACATGCTGCCGCTGGCGTTGATCGTCGTCATCCTCGGCGGCACCGGCAGCCTGCTCGGCGCCCTGGTCGGCAGCTTCGTGATCGGGTTCCTGTACAATTTCGGCCAAGTCATGTTTCCCGACCTCGCCTACGTCATTCTGTTCCTGCCGATGGTGCTGGTCCTGGTCCTGCGTCCGCAAGGCCTGTTCGGCAGGGTCGCGCCATGATCGTGAAGCGACTGCGATGCGCCGCGATCGCGCTGGCCCTGGTCGCGCTGTTCCTGGTGCCGCTGTGGGTGCAGAATCCCTATTACGTCAACATTGCGAGCCAGATCCTGTTCTGGGCGGTCGCTGCGCTCGCGCTCAATATTCTTGCCGGTTATGCCGGCCTGGTCTCGCTCGGTCATGCCGGCCTCTTCGGCGTCGCCGGCTATACCGCCGGGCTGATGCTCGCTGCCGGTCACGGGCACCTGATCGCAATCGTGGCCGGGCTCGGCGCCTCGGTCCTGACCGCCGCGGTGTTCGCCGTGCTGGCGCTGCGCTCGACCGGCATCGGCTTCCTGATGATCACGCTGGCGCTCGGGCAAATCCTGTGGGGCATCGCCTACCGCTGGGCCGATCTCACCCACGGCGACAACGGCGTCAATCTGTCGAACCGCCCGGCGCCGTTCGGCATCAGCCTCGCCGCGCCGGCGTCGTTCTATTACGTGACGCTCGTGGTGTTCCTGCTTGCCGTGTTGTCGATGATGGTGTTCGTCCGCTCTCCGTTCGGCGCCAGCGTGCGCGGCACCCGTGACCAACCGCGCCGCATGAACGCGCTCGGCTACAATGTGTGGCTGATCCGTTTTCTGGCGTTCCTGTTGTCCGGCTTCTGGGCCGGCGTCGCCGGACTGCTGTTCGTCTACTACAATCAATTCATCAGCCCGCAGATCGTCGCGCTGCAGACCTCGGCGGAAATGCTGCTGATGGTGATTTCCGGCGGCACCGCCACGCTGTTCGGCCCGATCGCCGGCGCCGCCATCGTGGTGATCATGAAGAACGTGGTGAGCGCCTATGTCGTGCGCTGGAACCTGGTGCTCGGCGTGATCTTCGTCGCCATCATCAGCTTCATGCCGGAGGGCCTGGTTCCCGGCAGCGTGCGGCTGTGGCGGCTGGCCTTTGGCCGCCGCAAGCCCACCAAGCCGCCGCCCTCGCACCGCGGTGGCGAGCACAAGCCGGAAGAGCGCACGTCATGAGCGCGCTGGTAGTCAAATCCCTGTGCAAATCCTTCGGCGGCCTGCGCGTCACCGGCAACGTCAGTCTCTCGGTCGAACCGGGCGAGCGCCGGTTGATCATCGGCCCCAATGGCGCCGGCAAGACCACCTTGTTCAACCTGATCACCGGCGAGCTCACGCCCGACAGCGGACGTGTCGAACTGTTCGGGCGCAACATCACCCGCGTCGCCAGCCGCCGCCGCGCCCACCTCGGCATGGCGCGCACCTATCAGATCATCACCCTGTTTCCGCGCGACACCATTCTGCGCAACGTCACGCTCGCTTTGCTCGGCCTCTCGCCCTCGCGTTGGAACCCGATCGCCAATCTCGACCACCTGCACCACCTCTCCGACCGCGCCCACCAGGCGCTGGAGCGCGTCGGCCTCGCCCACATCGCCGATCGCCCGCTGGCGGAGACCTCCTACGGTGAGCGGCGGCGGGTCGAGATCGCGATGGCGCTGGCGCAAAATCCGAAGGTCCTGCTGCTCGACGAACCGTTCGCCGGCCTGTCGATCGACGAACGCCGCGACGTGCATGAATTGCTGATCGCCATCCCGCGCGACGTCACCGTGGTGATGATCGAGCACAACATGGACGTGGCCCTGGAATTCGCCGAACGCATCACGCTGTTGCATTTCGGCGAGGTGATCGTCGAAGGCACCCGCACCGAAGTCGTCAACCATCCCCGCACCCGGGAGGTCTATCTTGGCGACTAACGCGCTCAGCCTCACCAATATCGACGCCTTTTACGGCGACAGCCACGTGCTGGAAAAAGTCTCCTTCGAACTCGGCGAAGGCCGGCTGCTCGGATTGCTCGGCCGCAACGGCGCCGGCAAATCGACCTGCATGAACGTGACCGTCGGGCTGCTGCCGCCGCGCGCCGGGGTGGTCGAGGTGTTCGGCTCGCCGGTGACGCGATTGTCGCCGGAGCTGATCGCCGCGCGCGGCGTCGCGCTGGTGCCGCAAGGCCGCCGCATCTTTCGCAGCCTGACGGTGCGGGAAAATCTCATCGTCGCCGCCCGCAAGCCGGCCGCCGGAGCTTCAGCGCACTGGATCCTCGATACCGTGTTCGCGATGTTCCCGCGTCTCGGCGAACGGCGTCACCAGATGGCGGCGTCGCTCTCCGGCGGCGAGCAGCAGATGCTGGCGATCGGCCGCGCCCTGATGGGCAATCCGCGGGTCCTGTTGATGGATGAGCCCTCGGAAGGGCTCGCCCCGCAGATCGTCGCCGAGGTCGGTCGAACCATCGGCCAGCTCAAGGCCGAGGGGCTCTCCATCGTGCTGGTCGAGCAGAATATCAAGCTCACCCTCGAGCTCGCCGACGATATCGTCATCATCAACAGCGGCTCGGTCGCCTTTCGCGGCACCGCCGACCAGATCAAGCTCGACGACGCGATTGTCAGCCAGCACCTCGGCGTGTTTTAACCCCCCGAATTCTATCGTTGAACAGAGGAACTTTTGAGTATGGCGAAGCCCTGGAACCGCTATGAGCCGACGGCCGCCCGCCCCCACGGCAAGCCCGGGCCCACGCTGCGGCCGAAGAGCGTCACGATCGACATCCATTCCCATATTGCGGTGCCGGAAGCCGCCGCCTTCGTGGCGCCCCATCTCGATCTCTCGACCATCCCGCTCGCCCATTTCGCCGCGCCCGACACCAAGGCCGTCAATCAGAAACAGGAAGGCGATCTGCGCTCGCGCATGATCGAGCTCGACGAGCGCCTCGCCGACCTCGACGCCATGGGCATCGACCTGCAGGTGGTGAAGCCGCCACCGCCGCAATGCTATTACACGGTTCCGCTCGACATCGCGGTGAAGGCGGCGCGCATCGTCAATGACGGCATGGCGGAATACGTCTCCCGCAAGCCCGACCGTTTTGTCGCCTTCGGCACCGTGCCGATGCCGGATGGCGAAGAGGCGGCGAAGGAGCTCGAACGCTGCGTCAAGACGCTCAAGTTCAAGGGCGTGCAAATCCTGACCAACGTCGCCGGCAAGGAACTCTCCGATCCCGCCTTCGCGCCGTTCTGGAAGAAGGCCGAGGAACTGCAGGCGCTGGTCGTCCTGCATCCCAACGGCTTCACCGAAGCCCAGCGCCTGTCGCGGTTCTATTTCAACAATGTCATCGGCAATCCGCTGGAGACCACGATCGCCCTGCACTATTTGATTTTCGACGGCGTGCTCGAACGTCATCCCAACCTGAAGATCCTCGCCGTCCACGGCGGCGGCTATCTCGGCGCCTATTCCGGCCGCATCGATCATGCCTGGGGCGCGCGCTCCGACTGCCACGCGGACTTGCCGCAGCCGCCGACCAGCTACCTCAAGAAGATTTATTTCGACACCGTGGTGTTCACGCCGCACCAGTTGCAAGCCCTGGTCACCGAGTTCGGCGCCGATCATGTCATCATGGGGACCGACTATCCCTTCGACATGGCCGATTACAATCCGATCGAGCACGTGGTGTCCGCCGGGTTCGACGACAAGACCACCGCGGCGATCGTCGGCGGCAACGCGCGAAAGCTGCTGGGGATCTAATGTACCGAAGGTCGCAAGCACACGCGGCTCGCGGATCGGGCTTGCCCCGGCAATCGATCCTTGGATTGAAGATTCATTTCATGATCGATACGCGGGTCAAGCCCGCGTTTGACAAGTCAATGATTTCGCCCACCGGTCTTGATCGCTAAAGGAGTCTATCGGCCGTGATCAGCTGCTGTAGATAGAAGTGCGCTTGTTTCGATCCGTCCTGTTTCAGTCGCTGAAGGACATCGTTGAATTGCGCTGCACCAAGATCTTGAGAGGGCGGTTGGCGCATACGCAAAAGCGCGCGATAGCCTTGGACCATCAATTCCGAAGCCTCGGCTCCTTCGGCATGAAATGCAGCCTGGGCGCGCTCAAATTCACCGTCCGCGGCGGCGGCATTTCCCCTGGCGAGTTCAAGCGCACCGATTAGCCAATGGGCGGGGCCAAGCCGCTTATGTCCGAGCTCGAGTTCTTCGACCAAACGCAGAGACTGCGACGCCAGGTTCACAGCTTCGACAAGATGCGCTGGCTCGATTGTGGCCCCTTCGTCGCCCCAACCGGGCCAACAATTGGCGGCCGCATTGAATGCGATGATCTTTGCGTTTTCCTTTAAGGTCGCGGCCGTTGCCGCAGCAGTTTCCCGGCCAGCAGCCTCGAGGCTGTAGCCGATGCCGCGGCGAGCGGCCACCAGCATTCGTGATACGTCCTTACTTTCGTTGTAGAGCCAATGAACAAGGCGAATGTAACTCGCCGAAACTTTAACGGCGTCTTTGTCGACTTCGAGGAAGGAAAATGCAGCCGGCAGATCGCCTGAGTCGACCAGGCGCATCACCTCAATTTGCAACTGCGGGCGATCCATTTCGCTCTGAGACACTGCAGTTTTCCGTTCGGTCATCCACCTGCACACCAGCGTGCTGCGTAAACATTTAAGCCGGATGACGGCATCACACCGCCGCTAGGAAATCCAGCACTGCGGTTTCCGCAAGCACCGCTTCGGGAATCCCGTGCAGCGCCGAGCGTGCGCGCTCTTCCGCGGTCTGTGCGGCCTGCAGATAGGCGCCGAGGTGCCGGGCGCGCTCGATGATGCGATGGCCGACGGCAAGCCGCGCGGCCTCAAACCGCTTGAGCGCCGACGTCACGTCGTCCGCGCTCGCAAGCGCCTGCACCAGCGCCACCGCATCGTCGGCGGCCTTGGACACGCCGGCGGCGACGTGCGGGCGGGCGACGAATGCCGCGTCGCCGAGGATCGCCACCCGACCGAACGCCATCGCCGGCGTCGCCAGATCGTAGATCGGCTGCAGGATCGGCTCGACCATCAGCCGCACGATCACGCGCAGTTGCGGTGCGATCAAACGGTCGGCGGCGGCACGCATCGCAGCGATCGCCGCCGGCCGGATCAACGGCGGCGGGATCGAGACCCTATGGGTGACGCCGCTCTCGTCGGTGAGCAATTGCTGCAGCTCGGTCGCCTCGTCGGCGGGCCGGTACCACACCACATTGTAGCGGCGATGCTCCGGCCGCAGATCGTTTTCCGGACCCGCTACGGGATAGCCCAGCAATTGTTCGCCGGGCGGCAGGCAGAACGTCATGTAGCCGAACAATGCGCGGTGGATCTCCGGCGGAATTTCCTGCTCGGGAATCAATGCCCGCCAGGCGACGTAGCCGGCGTAGAACGGCTGCAAATCCGGCAGGCATTGCTGCCGCACGGTGGAGCGCAGCCCATCGGCGCCCACCAGCAATTCCGCTTCCCGCGTACTGCCGTCGGCAAAGTGCGCGGTGACCGTATCGCTGGTCTGGGAAAACGCCTTCAGTCCCTTCCCGCGGTGATAGCACTCCGGCGGGAATGCATCGCGGAGGATGCGGTAGACCCGCTCCCAGGCGGTGAGGATCTGCGGGCACGCCAGCAACCCTTGCCGTTGGCCGGAGACATCCAGGAGCTGGCGGGTCGTGACTTCGACGCCGAGATCGCGCACGTCGAGGCCCAGGGATCGCAGGGTATCGCGCAGTTCGGGCTGCGCGACGATGCCTGCACCGCGGCCGGACAGCTGCTTTTCCACCCGTTCATAGATGTTAACGTCCCACCCCTGGCGGCGCAGCAGCAGACCCGCCAGCAAACCGCTCATCGACCCACCAATGACGAGCGCGCGCCTCCCTGCCTGCACCGGTCCACTCCCCTAGCTTTTCAGGTCGTCAAGAGATGAGTATATAACCTCGTCACTATCAGTGGAGGAACGCCATGGCGACTGCGATGAGCATGATGGACAAGACTGCCGCCAGCACCGATCGGGCAGAGTGGCCGAAGTCCCTGCGCGATGAATTCGCACGCGAAGGCGAGCGGCCGAACGGCTGCGTCGGCAACCAGCTGGTGTCCGAAAACGACCGCGTCCGGGTCTGGACCATTCGCCTGCAACCGGGCGAGCGGTTCGGCTTTCACCGCCACGTCCTCGATTATTTCTGGACCTCGGTGTCCGGCGGCAGCGGCCGGCAGCATCTGATGGACGGCACCACGGTCGAATACACCTATGCCCCGGGCGAGACCCGCCACGAAACCTATGGCCCCGGCCAGTTCAAGGTGCATGACCTCGAGAACACCGGCGACGCCGAAATGGTGTTCATGACGGTCGAGTTCCTGACCAGTGCCAACAAGCCGTTGCCGATTCCGCAGGCGGCACGTCTCGCGGCGGCGTAACGCATCTTTGCCCACGGCCTCCGCGGCCATCTGCCTCAGCCGCGGAGCGCATCTTTAATTCATGTGACGGCAATTGTTGCACTCCAAACAAGGGTTTGGACTAGCAAAACCGATACGCTTCCGGCACACTCAACGTCGCAACGCGAGCCATAATCGCGTGGATGCCCCGGATAGGGACATCCCGGTCCTGGGGCCGGTCAGAACAAACGTCGGTGATCAGTGGGGGAACAGATGGGCGTCACAAACCAGCGCAGACGACGGCCGCGCGACTTGGCGGAAGCGCCAGGACAGTCGCGCGCGATGCCGCTGACACACCCGTGACATCTCCGGGTTAGGGCCGCGCATGCTGGTTTCGTACGATCTGGTTCTCAATGCGTTGATCGCGGGCATCCTGCTCGGCGGATTCTACGCCGCGGTGACCGTCGGCATTTCGATCTCGTTCGGGATTCTCGACATCGTCAACATCGCGCATCCCGCGTTCATCATCCTCGGGTCCTACATCGCCTACATCGTCAACGCCCAGTTCGGCCTCGACCCGATCCTGACCAGCATCATCGTGCTGCCGATCTTCTATCTCCTCGGCGCGGTCATCTACCAAGTCTACTATCTCTCGTTCGAAAAGCGCGGCCAGGATCCGCTGCGCGGGCTCGCGTTCTTTTTCGGATTGCTGTTCATCACCGAGGTCCTGCTGATCCTGGTGTTCGGCGTCGACTATCGCTACGTCAGCGCCTTCTACATCGACAAGACCTTCCACTACGGCGTCGTCGATATTCCGATGCGCATGCTGATCCCCTGCCTGATTTCGCTACTGATGCTGGCGATCCTGCAGATTTTTCTGTCGCGCACCTTCATGGGCCGCGCCATCATGGCGGTGGCGCAGGATCAATTGGCGCTGAGACTGATGGCGGCTGATCCGGTGCGCATCAAGCGGGTGGCGTTCGCGATCTCGATCGCGACCGCCGCGATGGCCGGCGCGTTTCTGATCGTGATCCAGCCGGTGGAACCCTCGATCGGGCGGGAATATATCGGCCGCGTGTTCGCGATCTGCGTGCTCGGCGGATTAGGCAGCCTGCCCGGCACCCTGATCGCAGCAATGCTGCTCGGCATCGCCGAGAGCTTCACCGCGACGTTCTACGGGCCGTCATGGGCGCCCGCCGTCTCCTTCGGAATCCTCCTGTTGACGCTGGCGTTCAGGCCGGCGGGAATTCTGGGGCGATAGATCGTGCGCTCGCTCCCGTTCCTCATCGTCTCCCTGGTGGTCGCCGCCATCATCTTCATGATCGCCCGCACCTTTGCGAACGACTACGTGTTCTTCGCCGGCTATACCGTGCTGCAATTCGTGGTGCTGGCGACCGCGTGGAATATTCTCGGCGGTTACACCGGCTACGTGAATTTCGGAACCGCGGCGTTTTTCGCGCTCGGCGCCTACACCACCGTGTTCTTCCACAAGGCCTATCCGCTGCCGATCCCGGTCCTGATCGTGATCGCCGCCATGGTCTCCGGCCTGGTCGGCCTCGGCATGGGCTATCTCACGCTACGGCTGCGCGGTTCGTTCTTCGCGATCGCGACGCTCGCGCTTGCGGTGGTGCTGCAGACGCTGATCGTCAACTGGGATTTTGTCGGCGGCTCCCGCGGCGCCTATATCATCCGCCCACGCGAGGTCGCCATCCTCGGCAGCTATATCCAGTATCTGTTCCTGATCATGCTGCTGCTGTCAGTGGCGGCAATTGCAACCGCGCGCACCATCGAGCGCTCCCGTCTCGGCTACGGCTTTGCTACCATCCGCGACGACGAACTCGCGGCCGAAGCCGCCGGCGTACCGACCCTCAAGCTCAAGCTGATCGCGACCATGATTTCCGGGGCGTTCATGGGCATGGCCGGTGCGCCGTTCCCCTACTACATCGGCTATCTCGAGCCCGCCTCCGCCTTCGGCCTGCCTTACGCGGTCAATTCCATCGCCATGCCGATGATCGGAGGCACCATGTCGTGGATCGGCCCGGTAATCGGCGCGCTGCTGCTCGGAACCATTCAACAGATCGCCACCGTCACGATTTCTTCCGCCGTCAATCTGCTGCTGGTCGGCGTGCTGCTGGTCGCATTCGTGATCATCGCGCCCAACGGCATCATGGGCCTGCTGAAACGCGGTCGACGCAAGACCTGAACCAAGACCTGAACCAAAACCTGGATCATGAGCGAACAGCTTCTCAATGTTGCGGGTCTCGGCAAGCGCTTCGGCGGCTTCGTCGCGCTCGACTGCGTCGACCTCGCTGTCAAATCGGGCGAGCGCGTCGGGCTGATCGGGCCGAACGGCTCGGGCAAAAGCACCCTGGTCAATTGCCTGTGCGGCACCCTCGTCAACGAAACCGGCAGCGTCACCTTCGACGGCCGCAAGATCGACGGCCTGATCGCCCATCAGCGCACCCGGCTCGGCATCGCCCGCAGCTTCCAGCTGCCGCGCCCGTTCCTCAGCCTGAGCGTCGCCGAAAACCTGCGGGTTCCCCTGCTCTACACCGTCGACGCGCGCCCGGGCCGCCATCGCATGACCTCGGCCGAACTGCACGATCGCTGCCTCGAATTGCTGCGGCTCGTCGGTCTCGAGGAAAAGGCGCACGAGCGCCCGGTCGACCTCACCCAGGTCGAAATGCGCAAGCTCGAGCTTGCGCGCGCCATGGCGGCGGAGCCAAAATTGCTGATCGCCGACGAGGCGATGGCGGGGCTCTCGCAAAGCGAGGTCACCGATATCGTGGCGCTGCTGATCCGTCTCAACGAACGCGGCATCACCGTCATCTTGATCGAGCACATCATGCGCGCCGTGATGAGCTTCTCCCAGCGCCTGGTCGTGCTGGTGTCCGGACGCAAGATCGCCGACGGCCTCCCCGAGGAGGTCATCCGCGACCCCGAAGTAGAGAGGGCGTATCTTGGGCAATAGCATTACCGTCGAAGGCATCGATGCCGCCTACGGCGCAGTGCGCGTGCTGGAGGACGTCTCGCTCACGGTCAATAGCGGGGAGACCGTGGTGCTGCTCGGCACCAACGGCAACGGCAAGAGCACGCTCATGAAAAGCATCATGGGCATGGTGACGCCGCGCAAGGGCAAGATCATCATCGAGATCGATGGCGAGCGCCACGACGTAGTCGGGCGCACCACCGAGGAGATCGTCGATCTCGGCATCGCCCTGGTGCCCGAAGGTCGCCGCCTGTTCCCACGCCTCAGCGTGGAAGAAAACCTGCTGTTGGGCGCGTTCCGCCCCAAGGCCCGCGCCCAGATCAAATCCAACCTGGCATTCTGCTTCGAAGCCTTCCCGCGGCTCGCCGAACGCCGCAGCCAGCTCGCCGGCAGCATGAGCGGCGGCGAACAGCAGATGCTGGCGCTGGCACGTGCGCTGATGCTGGCCCCGCGCATTCTGCTGGTCGATGAACCCTCGGTCGGGCTCTCGCCGCTGCTGGTCAGCCGCACCATCGAAAAGATCAAGGAGCTGAAGGACCAATATCAGCTCACGGTGTTGATGGCGGAGCAGAACTTCACCCAGGCGCTGCGCATCGCCGACCGCGGCTACGTCATCGTCCACGGCAAGATCGCGTTCGCCGGCAATTCCGTCGACGAGCTCAACAACAACGATCTGATCCGAAAATTTTATCTGGGACTGTGAGCGGATGGCCGGTCATGCCCTTCAATAAGGCCGGTCATTCCGGGACGGCGCACAGCGCCGGACCCGGAATCTCGAGCAGCAGCGCATCATAGACGAGAACAACACCGATGCCATATGGATTCCGGGTTCGCCCCTGCGGCGCGCCCCGGAATGACCGAAGGGAGACCAGCTCTTCCGGATCATTCCACGGCGCGGACACCAATCTCGGCATCGATGACGCACCGCTCGCCAATCGCCATAAGGAAAGCGCCGCGCGGAGACCGCGCGGCGCCTGTTGGAACCGTCCCGCGCTTGCTACTGATGCGCCTTTTCGTACGGGTAGATCACGTCGCCCGACTTAAATTCGGTCGGCGTCAGCACGGTCTGCACCGACATATTGCGAAACTGCTCGATGTCGTTGCCCTTGATGTCGTGGAACTGCGCCTGCAGCACCTGCGACTGCGCCCATTCGCCCTTGGCTCCGAACTTGACGTCGCCGAGCACGGTCTTGAAGCTGTTGGCGCGGATGTAGTCGGCGATCTTCTGGTCGTCGAGGCCCTTGGTGGCTTCGATCGCCTGCTGCAGGACCTGCAACTGCGCATAGCCCCACGGCGCCATGTAGTAGCCGAGCGCATCGACGCCCTCGGCCGCGGCCTTGGCCTGGTACTTCTTGATCAGATCGGACACGCCGGGGAAATCCATTTTCGGCACCGGCAGCCAGAAGTCGTAATTGACCCAGCCGTTGAGCAGCGGGCCGAGTTGCGTCTTGATCGCGGTGGCCTGCAGGCCGACCATGGCGCCGCCGATCATCTTCGGCTTCAGCCCGATCTCGTTGACCGAGCGCACCATGCCGACGGAATCAGGCGGATAGGAGCAGACCACGACGAGGTCCGCGTTGGCTGCCTGGATCGCCCGGATGATCGGCGCGAAATCCGTGGTCGATGGCGGATAGGTCTTGTCGTAAACGATGTTGAGGCCGGCCGCTTTGGCGTTCTCGCGCGCGCCGTCGGCGGCGTTGCGGGAGAATTCCTGGTCGGCCGCGACGATCGCGACGGTGGTCGGCTTCGGCGACTGCGCCAGCGCGGTGTCGAAGAAGCCCTTGGTGAACGCGGGCTTGGGCACCGGACCCGACGGGATCATCGCGAAATAATTTTTGTAATCGAACTCGGTGTTGACGGCGAGACCGAGCAGACCGATGAACACCTTGTTGCGCTGAATGACGATCGGCATCGCCGGCGCCAGCATGGCCGTCGCATAACCGCCGATCACGAGATCGACTTTGTCGACGTCGAGCAGCTTGGTGTAGATGCCGGGAACCGTCGCCGGGCTGCTCTGATCGTCGTAATAGATCAGCTTGACCGGGCGCCCGAGCAGTCCGCCCTTCGCATTGATGTCGTCTTCCCAGATCTTCTGGGCGACCAATGCGGACTTGCCGTTGGGGGCAAGGCCGCCGGTCAGGGCCATGCTGAAACCGATCTTGATCGGCTCGCCGGATTGGGCGGATGCGCCCGTGGCCAGAGCCAAAACCGCCGCCAGGCCGACAATGGCCGGAGCGATGCACGCGATAATACGCTTCAAGCTTGGAAGCATCATTGTTCCTCCCGGGTGACACAAGATTTTTGTTTATCTTAGGCTTATTCGCAGCGGCCGCGCCAGGGGGTCTTGGTGCCGCCCCGGCGCCGCCGGCGCGTCATTTCGTTGCGTCGCCGGCGTCAACCATGATGGTTTCCACCTCGCCGGCGCCCGAGCGGCGGAACGCCGCGGCCGCGTCGTATTCCGGCGATGTAAAGCAGGCGACCCCTTGCTCGAAAGTCGGAAACTCGATCACCACAAAGCGCTGGAACTTGTCCGGGCCTTCCATGATCTGAAATCGTCCGCCGCGCGCCAGCACCTTGCCGCCATGCTTGGCGATGATGCCGGGCACCAGGTCGGTGTATTTCTTGTAGGCGACGGGATCGACGATACGCGAACGAGCAACCCAATAGGCAGGCATGGTGTTCTCCGAGGATTTCTAATGACGAGGCGGATTTGCGGACACCGCCTTGAGCGTCACGTGAACGGGGTCTGGACGACCGACGAGCCTACGCTTTACCGTGCTCGCCGGCCAAAGCACAACAATCGACGGAGGTTACGTCATGGCGCCCGCCCTCATGCAACACTTTCCGATTCAATCACGCCGCGGCGCGCCGGTCTTCGCCTCCACCCTGCCCGGCGCGAGCTGAGCCGATGGCGCGACGATTGATCGACCTGTCGATTTTCCTTGAAAACGATGTCGTCGCCGATCCGCCCGGCTACGAACCGAAGATCGAATATTACGACCACGGGCAGACCGCCGCCGGCGTGGTCAGTTTCTTTCCCGGTCTGAAGGAAGCCGATCTGCCCGACGGCGAAGGCTGGGCGATCGAGTGGATCCGGTTGTCGACCCACAACACCACCCATCTCGATGCGCCCTGGCACTTCGCCTCCACCATGGACGGCGGCAAGCGCGCCATCACCATCGACGAAGTGCCGCTCGACTGGTGCCTGCAGCCCGGCGTCAAGCTCGACTTCCGGCATTTCCCCGACGGCTACGTCGCCACCGCCGCCGATGTCGATACCGAACTCGCGCGCATCGGCCACACCCTCGCGCCGCTCGAGATCGTGCTGGTCAATACCAGCGCCGGCACAGCCTATGGCCAGCCCGACTACGTCGCGAAAGGCTGCGGCATGGGTCGCGAGGCGACGCTGCATCTGCTGCGTCAAGGCGTGCGCGTGACCGGGACCGACGGCTGGAGCTGGGATGCTCCCTTTGTCCACACCAAAGAAAAATATCGCGCGACCGGGGATGCGAGCCTGATTTGGGAAGGTCACAAGGCCGGACGCGACATCGGCTATTGCCATATCGAAAAGCTTCACAATCTCGAATGCCTGCCACCGCACGGATTCACCGTGAGCTGCCTGCCGGTGAAGATTCGCGGCGGCTCCGCCGGGTGGACCCGCGCCATCGCGATCATTGATTAAGGCTTTCGATCGCGCCGCCCGATGTTGCCCGACGCGATGCTAGTCGATAGCATCGCGACCAAGGATGAAAGGGCGCCGGCCTGAGGCGTACCGAGCATCCGTTGAAAAAGGCCGGGACGAGCCATCGTCACCGGTCCAGCAGGGGAGGACATCGTGGACAGACGCAGCTTTGTCGTCGGCTCCGCCGCGGCAGCCGCCGCCTTGGCGATCCGGCCCGCAGGTGCGGAGGATGTCTATCCTTCGCACCCCATCACCATCATCAATCCGTTTCCCCCCGGCGGCGCATCCGACGTTGTGACCCGTCCGCTCGCGGCCTTTCTCGAGCCGATCATCAAGCAGCCGGTGGTGATCGAAACCAAGGCCGGCGCTGCCGGAGCGGTCGGCGGCCAGGTGGCCGCCAACGCCAAGCCGGACGGCTACACCCTGCTCTCGCACATCACCTCGATTTCCGGCTTCGCCGAAGTCGACCACCTGTTCGGACGGCAGCCGAAATTCACCAACGCCGATTTTATTCCGATCGCGCGTTTCGTCGCCGACCCTTGCGTCATTGTCACCAACGATCAGCAGCCCTGGACCACGCTGAAGCAATTCGTCGACGACGCCAAGGCCAAGCCGGATACGATTATCTTCAGTTCCTCCGGCCTCTACGGCGCGCTGCACATCCCGATGGCGCTGTTCATGCAGGCGGCCGGCGGCCTGAAGCTGCGCCACTTGCCCACCAATGGCGGCGGACCAGCGCTCACCGCATTACTCGGCAACAATTCGCAGGTGCTGGCGTCGTCGGTGTCGGCTTGCCTCGCGCAGGTCAAGGCCGGCAAGGCGCGCGCGCTCGCCTCCTTCGGCGGTCAGCGTTCGAAAGCGCTGCCCAATGTGCCGACCATGAAGGAGCTCGGCTACGACATCGAATATTATCTCTGGGTCGGCTTGTTCGCGCCCAAGAATACGCCGACCCCGATCATCAACACGCTGCGCGACGTGGTGAGCAAAGCAGCGCATTCGGAACAGTACATCAACGCGCTGACCAATCTCGGACAGGAACTCGACTACATGGACCAGCCCGAGTTCGCGCAGTTTTGGGCCGCCGACGCCAAGCGCATCGAAGACGCCGTGCGCCAGATCGGCAAGGTCGAGGGATAATCGGCTTCGCTTTTTGAATTCCATCCGCCTTCGCTCACCCTGAGGGACCGTCGTCATGCTCAGAAGCGACCACGTGACCGCGGCCGCCTGCGTCGCCTTCGGGGCTTTGCTGTTCGCCACCAGCACCGATCTGCCGACTGGAGCCTGGTCGATGCCGGGCGCCGGCATGTTTCCCAAGCTGCTCGCAGGATTGATCATCGGCTTCGGGCTGCTGTTGCTGCTGCGCGCCAAGGACAGCCCGCCCTTCGTCGACATTAATTGGGGCGATCTTCCGCACGCGCTGCGGGTCGCCGTGATCACCGCGATCGCCGTCGCCGCCTACGAGACGATCGGCTTCATCGTCACCATGACGGTGATGATGTTCACCCTGCTGGTCGCCGCCGAACGTCAGAACGTCCTGCGCGCCGGGCTGTTCAGCATCGGCGTGACGCTGCTCACCTACTTCCTGTTCACCGTGGCGCTCAAGACGCCGCTCGAGCCCGGCATCTTGAAGTTCTGATCATGCATGAACCGCGAAAAATTACTGCCTTCACCTCTCCCATCCGAACTCAGGTGTTCCTGAGTTCGGCACTTAATACTGGCCGAAGTCGGAAACATCCGACTTCGGCTGGGAGAGGTCGCGTCCGAAGGCCAAAGGCCTTCGGGTTCTTATCTACACGCTCGGCGCTCACACCGAGCTTTGGCGAAGCGAAGGCGGGTGAGGGTTTACGCTCTTACTCGGGGCTAGGTCCCCTCACCCGGCGCGAAGCGCGCCGACCTCTCCCCAATGGGGAGAGGTCAAAAACACGGCGCCGCTGCTGCAATCTCATCGAGACATGTTTTAGATCATGAGCACCGTCGACAGTCTGCTTCTCGGCTTCCAGGTCGCCTTCCAGCCCGACGTGCTGTGGTACGCCTTCCTCGGCTGCCTGGTCGGCACCCTGGTCGGCGTGCTTCCCGGCATCGGCCCGCTGTCCGGCATCAGCATTCTGCTGCCGGCGACATTCGGCCTCGACGCCACCAAGGCCGTGATCATGCTGGCCGGCATCTACTACGGCTCGCAATATGGCGGCTCGACCACCTCGATCCTGATGCGCATTCCGGGCGAGGCGTCCTCGGTGATGACCTGCATCGACGGCTACGCGATGGCGCAAAAGGGCCGCGCCGGTTCCGCGCTCTGCATTTCCGCGGTCGGCTCCTGGATCGCCGGCACCTTCGGGGTCATCGTGCTCACCGTGATCGCGCCGCCGCTCGCGAACTTCGCGCTGCGCTTCGGTCCGCCGGAATACACCGCCCTTCTGGTGCTCGGCCTGATCTTCCTCGCCTACATGTCCTCGACCTCGCTGCCGAAGACCCTGCTGATGGCCAGCGTCGGCCTGCTGCTCGGCACCATCGGCATCGACAACATGACCGGACACTTCCGTTTCAGCTTCGACATTCCCGAACTCGGCGACGGCATCGGCATCGTGCCGGTCGCGGTCGGCCTGTTCGGTCTCGGCGAGATCCTGTCGACGCCGGCGGCCAACGTGATCGGCAAGGTGATCACTCCCAAGCTGCGCGAATTGCTGCCGACGCGGAAGGAATGGCGGGAGTCCGCGATGCCGATCGCGCGCGGCACCGTGCTCGGATTCCTGGTCGGCCTGACGCCGGGCTCGGCCCACATCATTTCCAGCTTTCTCTCCTACGCGGTCGAGCGCCGCGTCTCCAAGCACCCGGAAGAGTTCGGCCACGGCGCCATTGCCGGCGTCGCCGGTCCTGAATCCGCCAACAATGCCGCCTCGACCGGCGCCTTCGTACCGATGCTCGCGCTCGGGCTGCCGACCGGTCCGATCACCGCGGTACTGATCGCGGCGTTGACCGTGCACGGTATCGCGGTCGGGCCGCAGCTCGTCACCGAACACCCCGACGTGTTCTGGGGCTTCGTCGCCTCCATGTATGTCGGCAATCTGATGCTGCTCGCGCTCAACCTGCCGCTGGTCGGTCTGTTCGTGAACGTGCTGCGCATTCCCTACGCCTATCTCTATCCGCTGGTGATCATGTTCTGCATCATCGGCGTCTACGAGGTGAACAATTCCATCATCGACGTTTGGATCATGCTGATCATGGGCGTGCTCGGCTACATTCTGCGCAAATTTGGGCTCGATGCCGCCCCGCTCGTGCTCGGCCTGGTGATCTCGCCGACCTTCGAGATGAGTCTCCGCCAGTCGCTGATCATGTCGAACGGCAACTGGCTGATCTTCTTCCAGCGCCCGATCGCGATCGCACTGTTCTGCGCCTGCGGCGTCCTGCTGTTCCTCGCCGTGCTGTCGCTGGTGCGCGCGCGCAAGGACTGGCGCGCCAAGCTGGCCGAGGCCGAAGCCGGCGAGCCCAGCAGCTAACGTCCGAGAGGCTCTTGAACAGGGCCGACTACCAGAGACGGTGGGCTCCCTCTCGCCGTCGGGGAGAGGGCTGGGGTGAGGGG
>Ga0265342_10001223_pt1 | contig 24308 bp, 21 predicted proteins | sample 4CB327metaG_FD_203125 | JGI IMG/M metagenome (GOLD analysis project Ga0265342, IMG submission 203125) | Rhizosphere microbial communities from Carex aquatilis grown in University of Washington, Seatle, WA, United States - 4-CB3-27 metaG | ecosystem: Host-associated > Plants > Roots >... | reverse complement strand
TTCGACCCGACGAGCACGTGCCAGCTCCTGCTCGCAGCTGGCAAGCATCTCGTGACCGCGGGTAGGCCTTTGGTCTATGCGGATTCCGGCGTGGAGAACGTGAACGGCGCCGTGGATTCCGTCCTGACCACCGCCTGCCTGGACCGCGTGCTTGCCCAGGTCGAGGTTGCCTTTTCCAATTCGATGATCGAGGCGTTCTGGCGCTCGATGAAGCATCAATGGTTGTTCTTGAACACCTTGGACTCGGTCGCGCGTGTTCGCACGTTGGTGGAATTCTACGTGAACAAGCACAACACCAAGATGCCGCATCCAGCGTTTGGTGGACAGACCCCTGACGAGATGTTCTTCGGGACCGGCTCCAACGTGCCCCAGGATCTCGCGGTGGCAAAGGACAATGCACGGGCCGCACGCCTGGCCGCCAATCGTGCGATGTCTTGCGAGCGCTGTCTCGGGCGGAAAACCCAGCCTCCCGAAGCCACACTTTCGCCGTAATTTCCAGGGTGGCGCAGTTGCGAACGAGAAATGCAAAATGTCTTCGTTCGCAGCAGCGTTCACAGCAGTGCAATCCCCACCGGCAACCTGCGACGTCCGGCCATCCGATTCCAACTTCATGAGCCCCAAACAGGTTCCTCGCTCAACCGCTACCGACCACGATGCATTGGCATTGCCAGCGTCCAGCCGAGTTAGAATAGACGCACCTCGGCTGATTGGCGAGACCGCCCGAACAACCCTGAGTTGGGCAGTCGTTGTCGTTGGTGCAGCTGTCCTGCAGCGTGTGACAATAGTATCCCACGACCGACGCATCCCCTGACGGAGAGCAATAAGCACCCTTACCGCAGTCGGAATCGACGCGACAGTTTCCGGGAACGCAAGAATTGTTGCTGGAATGCATGTACGGTGAACCGTGACAGGCGCAGGTCTTGCTGCTCGGGCAATCGCTATCACCGGCACATTCATCGTATGTGCAACTACATTCCGCACTCCCGCCGAGATGATTACATCGACCATTGGCACCCTGCTTACATGATGTGTCACTCGCGCATGCTCCACCGCCACTGCAGTCGCTGCACTCGCAATTGCCTGGACCTGCGGGCTCCGAGCACTGAGCGTCACTTGGACGATGATTTGTCGGTGCTTCGCCCGAACCGGCTTGCCCGCCCCCGCCTGAGTCTGGGCTGCCGCCGGTTTCGAACCTGCCACCCGTGCCTAAACCACCCGTTCCGAAACTGCCGCCGGTTCCGAAACTGCCGCCTCCGGTCCCGCCGCCTTGGCCGCCGCTGCCTATGACGTCGCCGGTTCCGCCCGCTACCTCGGCCTTGCTGTTCACGTCCGCGGTGGAGACACCGCCGGAGTCGGTCGCGCCGCCGCTTCCCACGATGGGGCTGTCCCGGCCGGCCTCGAACGTGGCCGGCACGTCCTGGGCGGGGACACCGCCAGAGCCGGCCATCCCACCGGTGGACAGAACGGAACCATCGCGGCCAGCCTCGGGCTTGATCTCTGGGGCGGAGGCACCGCCCGAGCCGGTCACACTGGTCCCACTCCCGCCGACGCCGGTCGTGCCGCCCGTGGCGCTGGCATCCTTACGGTGCTGGCCGGTCTTGTTCGCACAGCCAGCCAGTCCAGCAGCCAGGGCGAAAATAACGGTCCCCAACGCGTGACGATTCGACATAACGGCTCCTTTTGCGTGTCCAGGATAGCGCCCTTCCGTCCCCACAGTGGTCGGATGTCTGCGAATCTGTCGAGCAGATCTGTCCCAAATGTGTCCGAGCTCACCCTTCGCCGGTCAGACCCCGGACGAGATGTACTTCGGCACGGCGGTCTACCTGCCAGCGCAACTGGCCGCGGCCCGGAGCAATGCACGCGCGGAGCGGCTTGCTGCCAACCGAGCGATGACTTGCGACCAGTGCTTCGGTCAGCAAGCCAGCCCTCCCTCATTGCCAAATCCTCCATGATTTCAGCTATGCCGATGTTGCGAACATAAAGTGCTGAATGTCTGCGCACACAGCAAGGTTGGCAGTGCTGGGCAAGCGCTTGGGAAGGAAAGGGCTGGCAGCAGTGGCCACGATCGCATCGCCCGAGACCATCCTGCGCTGGTACCGAGAGTTGGTGGCCAAGAAGTACGATGGCAGTCAGCAGCGAGGGCAGGGCAGGCCGAAGACGGCGGCCGAGTTTGCATCGTAACGAACACGGATGCTCGCGCCAGGCCTTGTTTTCAAGTACCTTCTGCACCTACGCGACGATTCCTCGACGAGCCGCGCTCGCCGGATATGCGAAACACAGGTTCAATGGGGTCGGTTCAGGTTCCCCTCACGGCTGCGCCGTGTAGACCGAAGCCTCTGGGGGATTGATGAGGTTGTTGTAAACGGTAAGTGTCCCACTCGATGACGTGTACGAGAGGGCGGCGGGCTTCCCAGGGCTTGGGCAAACGGAGGTCACCGTGATCGTGTTTTCCGTGGCGACGGCGGTCTGCGTGCTGCGCGAATCCGCAGCGCCGTTTAGGCTGTTCACGTGCTCGACATTGAACATGTTGTTTCCGAGGCTCGTGACGACGATCGTTTCCTTCCGTACGGTCCCATTCGGCCCCGATGGGCCGCCATCGCCGGTGTAGAATTGGGACGCTGTGCGGTAGTAGGTACCCTCGGTCAACGGGCCGCCGGTACCTACGGGCAGCGTTCCCGCAACGTCTATCTCGTCGATTTGTGGCGCGGCGTTCACGATAGCGTTACATGCCCCTTCGTTGGAATCCGGGCTACCGTCGTCAAAGGGACCCGAGTCGACTGCCAGCGAGGCGTCTGCGCCAGCGTCCTGCGTCGCGGACGAATCCACGCTCGTGGACGCGCCGTCGATGCTACCGCCATCCACCGCAGGAACTGGTGGCCAGGAGCACATATCGGGGACGTCGTTCACTGCCGGCGGCAACGACTTGATGTAGCTGGCGATATCCAGTGCGTCCTGGTCCGTGAGGCCGCCGAACGCGCCGTTCGGTCCGACCGGCATGGGAGGACAGATTCCCGTGCCCTGATCGTCGATGCCCTTCTTGAGCACAGTGACAATCTGATCGGTCGTCCAATTGCCAAGGCCGGTCGTTGGATCCGACGTCAAGTTCGCCGACACGGGATGAATCTTCAAGCTCGACGCAAAGAGCGCGCTGTAGTCTTCGCCGCCTTGGAAGTACTTGCTGGTGTCGATGGCGTTCGGCCCGCTCGCCAAGTGAGGCGTGTGGCACTCGATGCAAATGCCGGCTTCGGTCGCCAGGTAGCGCCCGCGAATGGCGCTCGCGTACTGCGGGTTGCTCGTGGCCGGCGTCGGGATGGTAGTAGGGTCGAGGTAGTTCGCCGGTGCGGGAACATCGAAAGCCGGGGAGCGCGCCGGAAGCGGGTTGTGCACGGCAGGAATCGACTGCAAGTAGGCCACGATGGCGTCGGCGTCGTCGCTCGTCATGTTGTGGAACACGTAGTACGGCATCGTCGGATTCAGCGCCTGCGTGCCGCCGTCGACTCCGCGAACCGTCATACCATCGAGGAACATGTGCTTGATCTGGGCGGCGGTGTAGCTGCCGAGACCAGTCGTCGGATCCGGGGTCAGGTTGCGCGACGGCAGCGCTTGCCCATTAGGCAGCTGCGCGAAGGCGGGATTTCCGGCTAGGAACTTGCTCATATCCGGAGCGCCCGAGGGCAACGTCGGCGTATGGCAGTCGGAGCAAGCGATGACGTTGTTCACGAGGTATCTGCCACGAGCGACGAGGGCGTTGCCGCCATCCACGGCCGTCGAGCTATCCAGCCCCGGGCCGGTGGCGCTGTCGGTCTTGGGGCTATTACCGGTATCGGAGCACGCGACAACCACCATCGCCAGGGTGAGCGCCGCGGTCAGGACAAGAAACGAACGACTATTCGATTTCTGCATACAGGAACCCTCCTAGGACGTCTTCGATGACGTACACGCACCATAGATTCAACCGTTACGTCTGGACAAGCCCAAAACAGGATTACATTCCTCCTTTTTTCAAGCTCGACGCCCTCCGGACCCCTGGCGTCTTGGTCAGGGAAACAGACCAGAAACCGCCGGTTCCATGACAGAATGGATCGCCCGTGCCCACCGGCTGCGACCCTTCCCCTCGTGAGCGAAGCGCTCCGTCCGCTCTTCGGTCGGCGCTGGTCACGCCCCTGCTTGCCCTCGTCGCGGCGACGACCGGCGGCTGTCAGTCGAGCCCCGGTCCACCCACGGCCCACGTCGCTTCGTTGCGCGAGATCGGCAGGATTTCCAATCCTCTGGGCGCCAGCGGACGGGATGGCGGATTCAGCGTGCCCTTCGGCGGGCGCTCGGTCTGGATCTTTGGCGACACCTTCTTCGCCAAGGCCGCCGCCGATGGATACCAGTGGCGAGCGTCGACCTGGTCGTGGACCGACGACACCGACGCACCCGATGGCTTGCAACCCTGGAATCACGGGCTAGGCGCCGATGGCAAGCCCGCCCAGCTGATCCCACACACGGCAGCCGAGCAAGCCTTCGATGACGCGCACAACGGCAACCCGTGTCCCGCAGGCACGGACTGTGGAGCCCGCCAGACGGCCTGGCCCGAGGCGGTCGTACCGGACGCCGAGCGAGGCGCACTGGCATTCTACTTCAAGGAAAATACCACCCAGGCCGGTCCCTTTTCCTTCACCGGCGCGGGCCGTGCTGGCTACTTTCTCATCCAAAAGGATATCACGTAGATAGGCTCTACCTGAAGCCCTGGACCGGCTACCCGGATCGTGGTCGAAGAACACCATGAAGATAGCCTCCATCGTCGCAAAGATCCGAGCAGTCGCCCGCCGCCTGTGGTCGAGCTTCCCTCCCCTTTCCGTCTGCGTTGAACCTCTCCAAGTCGCCGCCGACCTGGGCTGTCGCTCTCGACGTGAGCTCGTCGTGGAAAACGCCAATCTCCGGCACCAGGTCAACGTGCTCCGACGTAGCGCAGGTCAGCCGCGCTTGGGCCTGGGTGACCGCATTCGCCTTCTGCTCGGCGCATCGCTGCTATCCACATGGCGGAAGACGATCGTTGTCGTGCAACCCGAGACGATGAGGCGAGGCCCCATCAGGGAATCGGCCAACGGATCCCCGGGAAGCCGCCGGAAGTTGCCGACATCACGAAGCCCATCGTCGCCAAGCCCGTTCTCGGAGGGCTTCACCACGACTGCCGGAGAGCCGCATGATACCTGTGTTTCTCGACGGACGACTTGAATAGCCAACACGGGGCTGTTCACTACTCTCCAGGGATAGAAAGGAGAACCACTGGCCATGGCAAGGAACCCGCCGGCGTGCTCTCCGGCGACCTCACCCTACGGATAGCACTGGTTGGGGCAGGTTCCAGCCGCGGTTGCCGTCGCGCAGCTGTAGCCCTGCGCCCCGGAACAGCCGCCGGCATCGTTGGGGATACAGGGGCCCCCGGCCCAAGGACAGCAAATCTTGCCTTGGGCGCAGGCGGCGGAGCATCGGTCGGGACAGGGCGTGCCTCCTGCACAAGAGTCGCTGCAAGCGCTGCTGTCCACGTCGGGTTGACAGGCACCGTCGCACGACTGTTGGGGGACGTCGCTGGTGCACAAACCGTTCGAGCAACGCACCACCACCCAATCGATCGGTTTTTCCGTAGCGGCGACGACCGGGGTTGTTCGTCCGGTGTCCGTCACGTAGCCGAGGAACTTGGCACATCCGAGTCCGGCGCACGCCCCCGGTGGCAGAGCAAGACATGCCGCATAGGCGTCGGTCGCCGACTTCGCCTCGCCCAGGGCCTGATCGGCGCCACAGCAGCGAGCAGCGATTGCAATCGTGCAGTCGGCGTCACTGCTGCAGCGGCGAGCGACGGCGGGTAGGCCGGTCCCCCCGTCATCCGTACAAACCACGGCTGCATCCATGCCGCCGTCGCCACGTCCGGAGTTGCCGCCGTCGCCGGGAATGCCGCCGGTCGCCGGCTTGCCGCCCGAGCCTGAGCCCGTGGTCCCGGCCGCGTCGGAGCCGCTGCCACCGCGGCCAGAGCTACCCCCGCTGCCGAGGATGCCGCCCGTCGCAGATTGCCCGCCCGAGCCACCGCCCCCGGTGCTGGCCGCGTCCAAGGCGCTGCCACCAAGACCAGATCCACCCCCGCTGCCGAGGATGCCGCCCGTCGCGGATTGTCCGCCTAAGCCGCCGCCCGCGGTGCCAGCCGTCCCGCCCGTTCCGGCCAAACTCCCGCCGTCGTCATGGCTCGCTGCCGAGCCGCATGCACAAGTCAGAGCAACGAAGCCACCGATGGTCAGCGCTTTCAAGAACTGCGTGTTTCTCATGGCCGGTTTTGGTCAGCAACCTCCGTGCCACGAGGAGATCGCTCTGGAGGCACGCAAGGACGAGACAATAGCCCAGCACCGGCTCAGAAAACTGATACAGAGTTAGGGGGTGAGCCCCTGCGGCGACGTAGGGAACGACCTCTCATGGTGCGATGTCCGAAAATCCGTCGCCGAGGCTCAAGCTGCCTCTCGATGATAGAAGTTGAGGATACCGCCGAGCCGAGACCGACAGACGACCTTGCCGCTCGTCCGATTCTCGTCGTCCGAGTGCTCGATTAGCTGTCCACCGAGCCCCTGATGGAACCGTTCCCCATGATAGTGCGCCATGAACTCTTTGGGCACGAACCGCAGGTGTCGCTCTCCGAAGATTACGAAATGGTGCAAGCACTCGTCCCGGCCGGCCTCACCAGGTGGCAGCCCTTCTCGCGCTCGCCCGGCGTGAGCAGCTTACCGGCGGTGGCCAGGCGGCGGCGCTGGTGGGCCGTGAACGACAACCTCTATCCACCGGTGGCGGCATCGAGCTGCTCTTGGAGAACGCGTCTCTCTTCTTCGACGTAGTCGAGCCTGCGCTGCAGCCGATCGTTGATCGCCGAGGCGATCATCACGATGATGAACTGCAACGTCATCGGCAGCATTGTTGGCCTAGATTGCTGGCACCTCGCCGACTTTCCAAGCTCCCGATCTCCTCGATTCCGTGAGAGAATTTCAGCGATGCTTTTCCGTACACCACGGGTATCCACTACGAGCTCAGCAACCCTGGAGGCTCGCCGATCAGAATCCAAATTCAGGGTGCCAAGACCTATCCTGACGAGACCTGGTGCGCGGACATCTCTGGTTCAACCAGCGGCACCGTGGCTTGGTCGACTTTCAACAAGGAATGCTGGTTCAACTTCTCCTGGGAAGCCTACGACGGGCAAACACCGCTCCAACAAGTCATGCTCCTGGTTCCCGGGGCCAACGGCGTGGAACAAGCGTTCAACGTTTGCCTCATCAGCCTGTCCCCCAACTGATGCGGTTTGTCCGCGGCCTCGCAGTCGAAGCCAGATGTCGCCACGTGATGGATCGTTTCGGGGCGCGAACAGTCGGCCAAAGAAGACCGGCTATTTTCCGTACCCCGCTGCGACGATATTCGCCTGGACCGCGTCGTCGGTCGCATCCGGCGGGGCGCCCATCGTCATGGCCCCTTCGAACCAGATTCCGGTGCCACTGACGGATCCATCGCCCCCCGTTGCCAGGATGATGGCGCCTTGCTTCTTCTGCGGACTGTAACCGGGCGGGCGCGCTCCGTATGTGTTGGTAGCAGAGTTCCACTTGTACGCGAGCTGGCCAGACGCGGCGTTGCCAGCCTTGAGCGCGAAGCAGCCCGAACTAGTTAGACCTGCGGGGCAGTCCTTCGCCGAAAGGCCCTTCACCATCGCGGTAACGTAGGAGAAACCGGTTACGGAGGTGTTGCTTGGAACAGTCGTCGACCCGTTTTCATAGCCATAAAACAGCCCGTTCTCTATGTCAGCCCCGACCCATGGACCGCTGCCGCCCCCGGACGGCCCGAACTGCGTGTTGGATCCAAAGTAGACGGCCTCCATCGTGGCATTGCCGTCGTCAATGCCGTCAATCTCCGAGTTTCCGTAGTCGAAGCAGCACCATTGGTTAGACGATTTGCCGTCGAACACCGCATACTCGGCCTCTGCCTGGTCACCGGTTGCGATCCCCCGGGTGGTGGCGTTCCAGACTACGGTTGCAGAGCTACTGGTGCCTGTGTAGCTAGCTGTCAGCGTTGCCGTCGTTGATGCACTAATTGCCGCTGAGGTGTAGTAAGTGTGGAAGTTACAACTGTTGGGCCATGAGTTTGCCACACAATCCTTCGAGTTCGCGACGAACAACAGCGCCGAGCTCGCCGGGAGCGTCTGCGGACTCGAGAAGGTCACCGTCGCCGAGCCCTTGGTAATAGCGGCCGTTCCCGACAGCTGCACGCCAGTTCGATACGCAACGTTCGTCCCCGACTTGATGCCGTAGACGTTGTGGCCTCCAACCGTGATTTTGGCGGAGTTGGCAGTCGCCGGGTTGCCTCCATTTTGCAACCAATACGCAAACCACGTGACTCGCAAATGGTTCTCGTTGGAGGACTGGTCGTAAATGATCGGAATGGTACAGGTCGTGCCGGAGCAGAACGAGTCTTGGACAGAGCTGTCAGCGTAGCCTCCGGATCCGACCAGGATGTCCTTGACGCCCTTGTCCGAGGCTCGCTGGACCTGGTAGAGGGCGCCAGTGTACGATGCGTAGAGCGCGCGAACCGTGCTGTGGGCTGCACCGCAAGGCGTACCTGCGGATTGGTAGATATCGCAGGGGCCTGCCGGACCCGTGCCGCTTGAGCCGGCGGTTCCTCCCGTACCCGTCGCACCGCCCGAGCCAACGGTCCCTCCCGTGCCGCTCGTGCCACCCGAGCGGGTCCCGGCTGCGCCGGTGCTTCCGCCTGAACCGGCGGAGCCGCCGCTACCGGCAACGCCTCCATCCTTCGCCGTCGTGCCGCCTGTGTTGTTGCCGCCCGTGCCCCCGACAGAGCTACCGGAGCTACCACCCGAGCCGTCGCTTCCACCCCTGGCAGTCGCGCCTCCGGTGTGGGCTCCGCCTGAGCCGCCGCTGCCGCCCTTGGCCGAGGTGCCGGTATCGCCGCCAGCCGAGCCGCCGCTATTGCTGCGGCCTCCCAAGCCGGGCGAGCCGCTGCCACTTGCGCCTCCCTGGTTCATTGCTCCGCCCGAGCTCGGGCTGCCGCCGCTGCCAGCTTGGCCGGGACCTCCACCACTGCCACCCGTGCTCGTGCTTCCGCCGGTCGACGAAGCCCCGCCCGATCCACTGGCGCCGCAGCCCATGAAGGCCGAGGTTGCGGTTACCGCAAGACCTAGAACCGCAAACGCGAACAAGGTGTTCTTCACTACCGAGCCTCCTGTGCGTGGGTCAGATGATTAGGTGTCAGATAAATCCTGGCTATCAGCAGTGGCGCTGGCACCCAAAATCCATCTTGCCTTGTCTCTGAGCGCGCCCTCGGAGCCTCAGACAAGGGCTACCACAGCAAGATGGTAATGCTGGCATTGCAGCTTGCCGGCTTGCGCGGCCGTGGCGAGGTCGACGACCTCGTTGGACTCGGGCAACTGCACCGCATCCTCGCCCAAGTCGAGGTCAGCTATTCGAATTCCATGATCGAGGCCCTGTGGAGGGCGCTAAAGCATGGCTGGTTGTTTCTGCACCAACTGGACACGGCGACCAAGTCCCTGTCGATCTTGCTGTAGGTCGCGCGCGTACTAGAGAGGCTCGCATGAAATCTAATCGCGAGCTGCCCTGCGAAGCATGTCGGCCGGCTATCCGAGACACGCCCGGTTCCTTGGTTTCCTCTGCGATTTCCAGCGGGTTGCAAATGCACAATGAAATGTCTGCAATGTCCTGATTCGCAGCTGCCCTGCGAATACTCCGAGGACGTATCACGCATTAGCCCCCGGTTCCGGCGCCTGCACCGGCTCCAGCGCCACCGCCGCGGCCAGCACCGGCCCCGGCGCCCGCGCCAGCCCCTGCACCCGCACCGGCGCCCGCGCCGGCGCCCGCACCCGCGCCTGCGCCCGCGCCCGCACCCGCGCCTGCGCCCGCACCCGCGCCTGCGCCCGCACCGGCGCCAGCACCTGCGCCAGCACCTGCGCCAGCACCGGCTCCAGCGCCTGCGCCAGCTCCAGCACCGCCGCCGAATGGGAATCCTCCGTCGATCGTGCCGAATCCGCCGAAACCGGCATCCCCAAAGCGACCGCCGATGACAAAGCCGCCGTCGCCACGACCTGGGACCGGATTGGCGTCGGGTCTCGTGATTACGACGGCCGCATCTCTGGATCGGACTCCCGGGCCAAGGTCGGCAGCGATGCCGGTAGCCCCATCCCCGCGCGAGCCGGCGTCCGGCCCGGTAAGCGCGGGACCACCGTCCCGGTCGGGAATCACGGGCAAATCGGCGTCTGCACCACCCACGGGCAGCAGGCCGCCAACCTCTCGCTGTCCTTCCACACCAAGCTCGGGAAGCGCGAAGCTAGCGTCTCCGATTTCGGTACCGAAACCCGTGGCCGCGTCAGGCGTGCCGGCGGTATTGGGCGACGCTGCGTCCGACCCAGGGATCTGTGTTCCCGCTCCGCCGGCCGCAGCGTCTGCTGCTACGGTGGGCGGCGGCGTCGTCGGGATGGCGTCCGACACGACGCCTGCGTCCGCACCCACGCCGACCTGGGAAGGCACGGTAGCGCCGTTGTCGCCGCTCGAGTCGAGGGTCGAGCGCAATCCACAGGACGTTCCGGCACTCAGCAGCGCTGCGCAGGAAACCAAGACATTGGAAAGTGCAGATTTTGCCACGGCTGTTTTCCCTTCTGAGACCGAATTCAGTGGTTGGACGATTAGAGGCGCAGATTCTGACTGGCCGCCACTCATCTGCACGGATTGGGTGGCATTGTTCGCAGTTGCGGCACCCGTGCTGTCCGGAAATTCGCCCAGCGGCGGGAGCAGGGGGTAATGGGCCAGCGTTTTCCAGGCGAGCAGTGATCTCTGTCGAGAACATGAACTATTCCAGGCACTTGGACGCCAGAGATCAGTTGCCCCAGCCGACTTGGGATGTTCGTCTAATGGTTAGTAGCGGAGTGGGGCGGGCGCGCAGAAGCCCGCGGCGCTGCGACCGTCGGCACGCTAGTTGTCCCTCACCGCGACCAACAGTCTCCGGACCCGAGCGGCATGGGGATCATTCGGGTTGCGATCGAGGAAACGCTCCGCCCGTTCGGTGAGCTTGGATGTCTCGCGAGCTTCAGCCAAGGCTTCGATGGCCACCAACTCGGCGTCGGGCGAGAGAACGCCGTGGGGAAAATCTGCGTGGAAGCGGTTGACCAGGCGGACCGCCTCGTCCAGAGCACCTGCTTGCAAAGCGCCCATGGCGGCGTCGACTGCGCGCACCTGGTCGGAAAGCTCTTCTTGCGGGGTCGAGTTGGGTTTGCCGAGGGTCGCCACGACGGTGGCTGTGCGGCGAACGAGTTTCGGATCATGGACGGATCCCCTGGGTGAGGTGTTCGCAGCGGCGGGCTCGGCGTGTGGGCCGACAGAATCATACGTGGTGGCTCCAAGGCGGGTGCTCGTCGCAACGCTCGACGAGGCGGGCACGTCGGAGGAAGCAAGGGGAGCGCGTGGTTGGCCGCGCAACACGATGGCCGTCGCAGCGCTGCCCGCCACCAGTCCGAGCAGCAGGCAGGCTCCTGCTTTGATGCCGGCCGAGCGAAAGACCGCTCCGGCTGCCGGGTGTGCCGGTGGCTTGGGGCCAACGTCGAACTCGCCAGGATTCGCCCCATGCGCGTCGTAGGCAATGGCTCGGCTGGCTTCGCTGATCGATCCGGCCAATTTTGCCCACGCCGCTTCCACATCGCCCGGCCCCGGATCACGTCGGGCAGACGTGATCAGCGATCGCTCGAAAGACCGTTCGTCGCGCGTGAGATTTCCAAACATCATCGTGATCCCTGCTCCCTGCGGACGGCGGATTGAAAGCGCCTGCAGATCGTAGAAAACATCTCTCGAGCTCGCCGCAACCGCGAGCTGACTGTGCCAGTCGGGATACTTTCGATCTCGGCGATCTCCGTGATCTCCAGCTCTTCGATCTCGTGCAACACGAACACGGTTCGCAACTCGATGGGCATACTGCGCAGCACTTCGTCCAAGATACGCCGAGCTTGCACTTCCTCGACGTGGTCCTGGGGAGACGGCGCGGCGTCCACCAACTGGGGAAGTGGATCGGCATCGCAAACTGGCGCACTCGATTCCCGCCGCATGAAACGCAAGGCTGTTCGCATTGCGACGCCGTAAAGGAACGCATGCTCGCTGCCCGGGTTGATGTCACCAAGACGTCGGGCCGCAACCCAGAACACTTCCTGGGCAGCGTCGTCGAGCTGCGCCGAGGCAACGCCCAGGCGACGCAACAGTCGCCATACGCGCCCGTAGTAGTCATTGAATAGACCACGCAGGTCCATCGTCACCTGGGCGCTCGGGCTGGCGGGAGGGATGGGGCGCGGCATATGGACCAAGTCTGGACTGCGCAGTGAATCGGGCCACATATGGAGGCGCTGTCCCGCCCGGATAGCAAGTGCCGGGTGGCGGTTTCGATGTGCGTTTGCACGTCGAATTCAGGTCCTATTCGACTTGATGTCCGTGCCACGCCACGGCTGTATGTGGTCACCGATCAAAACGAACTTGGTCCCAAACGCGGAGGCAGCGATGACGAAGATTCTAGGCAGCGCGACGACCTACCACGGGACAGCACCCCTACCTGCGCGGCTGCGAGGTCCGCATCGTGGCGGTAATGAAGCGGGCGGCGGCGGCACGCAACTACGACCCCGACGAGGGGGGAGTTCAAACCGTTCAGTGATCTCGTGTTTCCAGCCAGCTCGATCGGTGTTTGCGCAATTGTGGAAATGCAGTGCGCTTTTGCTGTTGACACGAAATCCCAGACAGCATATTCATTGCCTTCAGCATCGCCTTCGTCCACTTCGATCTGGAGGAGTCATGACTTCTAGCCGTCTGCTCGTGGTGTTTGCGCTTCTGTGGTCTGCGCTGGGCTGCCAATCAACGGCACCATCGGACAACCTGGCTGGTGATTCGCAAGAGGGGCTGGCTTCCAAGGTGAAGGCGCAGTTGTCGCCGGATGGAGGCGCCAGCACGATGACCGCCGATGCCGGGGTCCCGCCGACCATTACCGAAACCGTGACCGCCACGCAGACGGCGACCGGGACCACCACGTCGACCGCAACCCAAACGTATACTGCGACTGGAACCGCTACGGCAACCGCGCCAGGCACGGCGACGAACGTAGTGACCAACACGGTAACCAACACAGTCACGAGGACGGTCACCAATACGACGACGTCCACGGGAACCCATACGACAACCGGGACAATCACCCTGACCAAGACCCAAACCGCGACTGGCAGCAAGTCGTACACAGCGACCGGGACGCTAACCCTAACCTATACCGGGACCAAGACCGGAACCCTGACCAGCAGCGGTGCTGTATCCGCGACCAAGACCGCCACCGCAACCGCAAGCTGGACCGGTAGCTATCTTGGCACTGGAACGGCTACAGGCACCAAGACTCTAACCGGGACGCTGACCGGCACGACCACGGTCACCGGAAGGCTGACCCTGACCGCGACGGGGACCAACACGCGCACTGGCTCGACCACTGCCACTGCTAGCGCCACGGCTTCGGCGAGCGGCACGAACACGCAAACCTACACGACCCCTGCCACGGCGACCGGCACCAATTCCACCACGAGCACTGGTACGGCCACCGGGACAGCTACCGCGACAGCGACCGGCTCGGGCACCCATACCACCACGGCGACCACGACGACCACGGTCACCAGGACCAATACCAACACCCGAACCATCACCAACACCAATACGGTCACCAACACCCGGACAGTTACCAACACGCTGACCATTGCGAATCCCTGCGTGGGCTCGTGGGCCTTCTGTGACAACTTCGAAACCGGCAACGGGGCAGGGTGGAACGTGCGCCAGGGGCCGGTGCAGAACTTCAGCGTGGCCTCGGACGGCACCAAAGTGTATTCCCAGAGCGATTCCACGGCGTCGCAGCTCTACATCTCCCAGGGTGGAAGCGCGTGGATGGATTCGACCATCGAGGCAAGCCTGAAGCCGACCCGGTTCTCATCGAGCACGTCGGCCGCGCTGGTCACCCTCTGGGGCCACTACGATTCGACGTGGGCCGCCGATTGCGGCTACTACGTGGCCCTGCGCGGGGACGGCAAGGTGGCGCTCGGCAAGCGGGTTGCCGGCGTGGACAGTGCCCTGGGAAGCCCGGTGGCGGTGTCGGGTGGCATCGCAGCGGGAACCTGGTACGACGTCAAGCTGGAATTCGTGGGCTCGACCATCAAGGCCTACGTGGGTGGGACGCTCCTGCTCACGCAAACCGATAGCTCGTGCGATGCCGGCTCCGTCGGCGTGGGCAGCGTAGGCGCGTCCTTCGAGGCGGACGACGTTCGCGTGACGGCGCCCGCCAACAACGCCTGCGTGCAAGACTGGCGCAACACGACCTGCGGTGCCTTCTGCACCTACGAAGCCGGCGTGCAAAGCGACCGAGCCGGTTGCGGTGCCTACCTGGATTGCTACGCAACCCACGGCTGCAGTCCCGAGACCTGCGGCGGGCAAGACGACGTGTGTGGCGTGAACCGCCCAGGCCTCAACACCTGGGGCACCGCTAGCAAGGAGGTCGCCGACCAAGTCTTCAAGTGCCTCGGCTGCGCGGGCTCTGTCGATTGCGCCAACGCGAAGTATTACAACGGCACCGTGTGCACCGACGGCAACCCTTGCACCTGGGGCGACACCTGCCAGAACAAGGTCTGCGTGCCCGACCCAAACCGAAATACGCAGTGTAGTGCGAGTGACCAATGCCATGATGCGGGAACGTGCAGCAGTACGACCGGCATGTGCAGCAACCCCGCGAAAGCGGATGGGACCGGGTGCGATGACGGGGACGCGTGCACGAAGAACGATGCTTGTTCTGCCGGAGCCTGCAACGGAACAGTGTACACCTGCGATGATGGGCTCTCGTGCACCAGCGACGTGTGCAACGGCGACGGAACGTGCACCTTCTCTCCGAGTACAGGTGGTTGCGTGATCGACGGCACCTGCTACGCCGCCCAGGCCACGAATCCGGGAAATCAGTGCCAGATTTGCCTGCCCGACTTGAGTCAAATAGCCTGGAGCGCAATAGCCGATGGGGCCGCGTGCGACGACGGCAATGCCTGCACGCAAAACGACAGCTGCCAAGCAGGCGTGTGCCAGGCGGGCGCCTCCCTGCCTTGCTCGGCTTCCGATCAGTGCCACGACCCGGGCGTTTGCGACCCGAGCACTGGCATCTGCTCGAATCCCAAGAAGGACGACTCCGCCCCCTGTGACGACGGCAACCCCTGCACGCAGACCGACTCGTGCCAAGACGGGACGTGTATGGGCGCCAGCCCGGTAGTCTGCAAGCCCTTAGACGGATGCCATGAGGCGGGCATCTGCGATCCGACGAGCGGGGCATGCTCCAATCCCGAAAGCGTCACAGGAAAAGCATGTGACGATGGCAATCCCTGTAGCGTCGGGGATTTCTGCTACGCCGGCGAATGCAGCCCAGGAATCGGCGTCACGTGCGCGTCGCTGGACCCGTGCCACGGTGGCGGTGTTTGCGACCCGCAAACCGGGGAGTGCTCCAATCCGAAGCTCGACGACGGAACCCCATGTACCACCAACGCCCCATGCATCACGGGGCAAACCTGCAAGAACGGGAGCTGTTCGGGCGGCAACTACCTGGCGTGCGGGCAGGCTTGTGGCACCAACGGAATGTGCGACGAGGCCGGTGAGTGTCAATCCATCGACTCGCCAACCACCTGCGGTCCGCGCACGGCACCGAAGCCCAACGAGGTCATTGTGTGGGAAGATCCCAACTACCAGGGCACGTGCAAGACGCTTGTGCAGGGACGCTACCCGAACGAGTCCTATTTCTCGCCCGTGCACAACGACAGCATCTCGTCGCTGCGAGTCGGATGCGCGTCCCGCGCGATACTGTACCAAAGCGCCGCGACTTGGGTTACTCCCACGGACTTCGCTCCCCCCTTCTGGTCCTACACTGGCCATCGCGCGACCTACGAGGCCGGATCTAATCACGACCTGCACGAGGGCGATTGGCTCTTGCAGCTCGGGCCCAATGTAGAAAACGATGTTTCGGCAATCGTTGTTCAGAACGAAGATAACAGGCGTGTTGCCTACGCATTTCTAGGGGACCATCCCGGCGACAGCGACTCTCCACCGTACGCCCAGCAGCCGCAGGGCCTGGCCCACAGCTCAACCCACTGGTTCGTGACGAACAGATGGTCCATGTTCAAGATGCCCATCGATCGGGACTTGGACGAGAATTCATGGGAGTCGCGTGTCTGTTTGGGTAACCTGAGTGTCGGCGATTATGGGGCAGCCATCCAGCCCTGGCAGTGCGTGAACTGCGGCGGTGTGATGTTGATTGATATCTGTGTCTCCACGTTGCCGCCGCCCGCGGGCATCGAAGGGTGTGACCACATGGGCGATCCCGACTTCGCGTATGGCATCGACGGGGTCGGACTTGTGTTCGTTCCCATGGAGGGGTGCACGGGAGGCAAGGCCAAGGTCGCCGTGTACCGAGCGGATGACCTCTCTTTGGTTGGAGCCAACCAGCTCTGGGATAAGACCGCGGGTTGGGTGGCGATCGATCCCACGGGTCCCAGGAATCTGTGGGGCTCGGACCAAGACCACGTGATGAGGCGGTACACCGTTGACTGGCAGGCGCTCTCCGATCAGGTGCCAGGCCAGCCGCCGCTGGACAACTTCTTGAGCGTCATCAATTGTCAGAGCAGCACTTGTGGCCAGCGCGAATCGTGGTCGTATGTTTTCGATGCGGATGCGTTCCAGGGCGTTATGGGAGGAGGCCAAGGCGGCGTTTTCGATCCTTCGGGCAGGGTTCTGTATCTTACCGATTCGGACTCGGGCTATCACGGGATCATGGCGGTGAATCCCGACACCGGCTACCTTCTGACCAAGACCGGCGACAACTACGGACCCTTCAATTTCCAAAGGGAGCACCCGATTGACCAAGAGGAAGAGGGCATCGACTACTTCGACCAGTACGGCAAGGTCAACCCGTCCGGAACGGCCATTCCTGGCGCTGGCGAGCTGCACGCCATACTCAATTTCAACAGCTACGTGCTGGGTGACGGCCATGTGAGCATCAAGCACTACACGGCACGGCCGGATGACTACTGCAAGCACGATCCTGGTGACGAGGAGGCCACGCTCTGGTCGGAGGCGAACTTCCAGGGAGTATGCCGCACCTTCTGGGTTGGCGACTATCCCGGTCCCGCCTGGATGTACCCCATGCCCAACGACTGGCCCTCGTCACTTAGGGTCGGCAAGAAGGTGCAAGTGACCATCTTCGAGAACTCCAACCATGGCGGGCAGTCCAAGACCATTCGCGGGGACGCCGTCGACGGGTGCGATCCAGCGGACGACAGCGGCATCAAAGGCCAAATCACCAATATCGCGGCATGCGGCTGGGGGACCGACGACCATCCGGAAGTCTCGTCTTTGACAGTGTCGAAGCTGTAACAGTTGCTTCCCGTCCAGTGCCGAAAAACTAGATCCGCCAAATTCGTCGTGATATCGGGCGGCTTCTCCTGGTTCGCATCGCGAGGTTATGCGTGAGAACCGGGGATTAGGGCACGCCCATGGCCGCACGAAGGACAGGTCTCGATCTTCCGTTGCCGCTCCAGTTTCTGGCAGCGTGGCTCGCGGTGTGGCTCGGCCGGGTTCTCCAGGAGCAAGTCGATTATCTGAAGGCAGAGAATCTATAACCGCTGGACGGACCCCACATGGCGGCGACCCGCCCGGATCGGCAGTCTACGCGTATGCGCAGACGATACACGAGTGAGCAGCGGACCCAGTTGTTGAAGTTGGTGGCCGGGGACGGCGTGACCCCCTGGTCGCCGCCGTCAAAGAGATGGTGTTGGCGCCCGAGCACAGGCACATGCCAATGGGGACGCTTGCGCGCTCTTGCGTGGAAGGTCTCTGCCCGCCTGGATCCGTCCAAGACGTGCCAAGTCCTGCTCGCCGCAGGCAAGCATCTCGTGAGCTCGGGCCGGCCCTCGCTGTATGCCGATTCTGGCGTCGAGAACGTGAACGGCGTGGTGGCTTCCACCCTATTCAGCGCGTGCTTGGAGCGCATCCTCGCCCAGGTCGAGGTCGCCTTTTCCAACTCGATGATCGAGGCGTTCTGGCGTTCGCTGAAGCATCAATGGTCGTTCTTGAACACCTTGGACTCGGGCGCGTGTTCGCACGTTGGTGGAATTCTAGGTGACACCCGCAAAAGTCCCAGATGTCCTGATCCGCAACAGGGGTCGCCCTTGACGGATGGACGCTCACGAGATATATCTGACTTGTCAGTTATTTATTGCGTGATCAAATGAGGGCAACTCTCCGGGTGCTTCAAGGGCGCCTTGCCGTCGCTCTCGTCACCGCCGCCGGTCGGAGCGATGTGAAGCCGGGAACGAAGGTGTACCAATGCTACTGAACGGTCAGATACTATGATCGCCGTGGAACGTGCAAGAAAGTGGGAGCGGCGGAGCGACGCTCGGCCGTCCGAGCTCGTGGCAGCGGCACTGGGTTGCTTCGCGGAGCGTGGGTTCGCCGCGACGCGGCTCGAGGACGTCGCGACGAGCGCCGGCGTCAGCAAGGCGACAGTCTATCTCTACTTTGAGAGCAAGGAGAAACTCTTCGAAGCCGTCGTCCGTGCTGCGATCACACCGAGCCTCGAGCAGGCTCGGGCGCTGGTCGACGCATTCCAGGGGCCGACCCCCGATCTGGTGCGCACACTGCTCACGGTCTTGGAGACCGCGCTCGAGGGACCCTTTCCCGCCATCGCGAAGCTCGTCATTGCCGAGTCGGGGAACTTTCCGGAGCTGGCCCGCCTCTGGGCGGACGTGGTCCTTCGTCGAGGGTTCGCGCTGATGCAACAAATCGTCGAGCGCGGCGTCGAGCGGGGCGAATTCCGGACAGTCGACCCTGCGACCGTAGCGCCGCTGCTCATGGCGCCCGTCGTCGTCCTCGGGCTCTGGAAACACTCCTTCGGTCAGCACACCGACATGCAGCTCGACCGCCACGCGATTCTCGCCGAGCACGCGGAGACCATCCTGCGTGGGCTGGCAGCGTCGCCGGCGTACCCGCCGCGCAAGGGTCGGCGATGAAGAAGCGCACACGCTTGCTCGTCGTTCTAGCGATCGCGATCAGCGCGGGGGGCGGCTTCTGGCTGGTCCGGACGGGGCGCATCGGCAAGAAGCCGCCGCCCAGCAACTCCATCACCCTGTACGGCAACGTCGACATCCGGCAGGTCGAGCTCGGGTTCCGGGTGCCCGGCCGCCTCAAGTCGATGCGCTTCGAGGAGGGCGAGACCGTCAACGCGGGCGCGGTCATGGCGGAGCTCGATGTCCGCTCCTTCGACGATCAGCTTCACGCGGCCGAGGCCCAGGTCTCCGCAAACGAAGCGAACCTGAAGAAGCTCGTGGCCGGATCTCGACCGGCGGAGATCGCGCGCGCGAAGGCTGCCCTCGACGAAGTGACGGCTGGGCGGCAAAACGCGCGGACACAGTTGGAGCGAGCGGAGAAGCTCGTCGCCGCGAACGCGATCCCGCGTGCAAACTACGACACCGCGCTCGCCGCGAGTCGCGAGGCGGACGCACGCGTGGCCTCGGCGAATCAGTCTCTGAGTCTCTTCGTCAAGGGCTCGCGCGCGGAAGACATCGCTGGCGCTCGCGCGATGCTCGCGGTGGCACAGGCGAACGTTGCATCCGCACAGACCGCCATCGACGATGCCCGGCTCGTCGCACCATCGGATGGCGTTGTGATCTCCCGCGTGAAGGAGCCGGGGGCCATCGTGTCGCCCAACGACACGGTCTATGTGGTCTCGTTGACGCGCTCGGTGTGGGTGCGGGCCTACGTATCGGAGACCCAGCTCGGGATGCTGCACCCGGGAATGCAGGTCGGAGTGACGTCGGACGCAGCGCCGTCGCGGTCGCTACGTGGTCACGTCGGTTTCATTTCTCCCACGGCCGAGTTCACGCCAAAGTCTGTCGAGACTCCGGAGTTACGGACCGACCTTGTCTACCGGCTCCGGATCATCGTCGACGACATCGATGCCGGGCTTCGCCAGGGAATGCCCGTCACCGTTCACATTGCGACCAGCTTTGGCAATGGAGTCTGAGGAATGTCCGATCCTCTCGTCCGCATCGAACGCCTGACCAAACGCTTCGGCGCCGGACCACCGGCGCTCGATGCGGTCTCGGTCACCGTCGCCCCTGCCGCGATCACTGGGCTTGTTGGACCGGACGGGGCAGGCAAGACGACGCTCATCCGGATCATGGCTGGCCTCGTCGTCGCCGAGGCGGGGGCTCTCGATGTTCTCGGCTTCGACCCCACGAAGCATGCCCGGTGGCTCCACGCATCGATCGGCTACATGCCCCAGCGTTTCGGTCTCTACGAGGACCTGAGCGTCGAGGAGAACCTGCGCCTCTACGCCGATCTGCGTGGCTTGCCGGTTGCCGAGCGCGCCCTCCGCTTCGAGCAGCTGCTGGCGTTCACGGATCTGCAGCGGTTCACGTCGCGCCGAGCCGGAAAGCTCTCCGGTGGCATGAAGCAAAAGCTCGGGCTCGCCTGCGCGCTCGTCCGCAAACCGCGCCTCCTGCTCCTGGACGAACCGTCGGTCGGCGTGGATCCCATCTCCCGTCGCGAGCTATGGCGGATGGTCAGCGGGCTGAAGGACGATGGGGTCGGCGTCGTATGGTCCACGTCGTATCTCGACGAGGCGGAAGCTTGCGACCACGTGCTCCTGCTGAATGGGGGAAAGCCCCTGTTCGACGGCCCGCCGCGCACCCTCACGGCCCGCACCGCGAACCGGGTCTTTCGATTGGTGGGCGTGGAAGGGCGAAGGCGGCCGGTGCTCGCCGTCGCGCTGGCCGAGCCCGAAGTCATCGACGGCGTGATCCAGGGCCGTGCGATTCGACTCGTGTCCAGGGACGCGGCGGCACCACCCACACTGCCGCGCGAAGCCGGCGCGCACGCCGAGCTGGTCCCCGCCGCGCCAAGATTCGAGGACTCCTTCATCGACATCCTGGGCGGCGGCCCGGGCGGGCGCTCGTTGCTTGCCGAGTCGATGCGGTCGATCGAAGTGACCCGAGAGCCCGTGGTCGTCGCCCGCAGGCTCACGAAACGTTTCGGCGACTTCACGGCCGCCGCCGACATCTCCTTCGAGGTGGTGCCAGGCGAGATCTTCGGCCTTCTTGGCCCTAACGGCGCGGGGAAGTCGACGACGTTCCGGATGCTCTGCGGGCTCCTGAAGCCCTCCGCCGGCGAGGGCCGGGTTGCCGGGATCGATCTCCGCCGCGACACGGCGGGAGCGCGCAGCCGCCTTGGATACATGGCGCAGAAGTTCTCCCTCTACGGCGATCTGAGCGTGGCGCAGAACCTCTCCTTCTTCGCTGGCGTCTATGGGCTGCGGGGCGCCCGGAAGCGCGAGCAGGTCGAGCGCATGACCGACGTGTTCTCGTTGGGTGACCGTCTCGGCGGGGCGGCCAAGGAGCTTCCGCTGGGCTTCAAGCAGCGGCTCGCCCTCGCGTGCGCGGTCATGCACGAGCCCGAAGCCCTCTTCCTCGACGAGCCGACGTCGGGAGTGGACCCGATCACGCGACGCGAGTTCTGGACGCACATCAATGGCTTGGTGGAGAAGGGCGTTGCCGTCGTGGTGACGACGCATTTCATGGACGAGGCGGAGTACTGTGATCGCATCTCGCTCGTGTACCGCGGACGCTCGATCGCGCTCGGCTCTCCCGACGATCTGAAGGCCCAGGTTGCTACGACCGAACGCCCGGAGCCGACGATGGAGGACGCATTCGTCGCGCTCGTGGAATCGCACGACCAGAGCGGCCAAACGGTGGCCGCGTGACCACGCTGCCGGAGACGGGCTCCGTTGACCTGCGCGCGTTCTCGCTGGGCGCGCGCTCGCGCCGACTCGCAGCCCTCATGAAGAAAGAGGCACTCCAGATCGTGCGCGACCCGAGCAGCATCCTGATCGCGTTCGTCCTGCCGGTCATCCTTCTCTTTCTCTTCGGCTACGGCGTCTCCCTGGACACGACCCGAACCCGCATCGGCCTGGTGCTAGAGTCGCCGAGCCCGACGTCTCGGGGGCTCGCGGCCGCGTTCCAGGCGTCCCCTTACTTCGACACCAGGATCGGCGTGGACCGGCGGGAATTCGAGGACTCCCTCGTTCGCGGCGGTGTAGGTGGGATCGTCGTCATCCCCTCGACGTTCGACGCCGACATGACAAGGCGAGGCGGCGCCCCTCAAATCCAGGTGCTGGTGGATGGAACGGATCCCAACACGGCTGCGCTGGTCGACGGGTACGTCCAGGGCGTGATCGGCAACTGGGTGGTGCAGCGGGCTGTCGAAGACGGCAGAACGGAAGCGGCCTCCGGGCCCGAGGCCCGCATGTGGTTCAACCCCGAGCTGACCAGCCGCTACTTCCTCGTCCCCGGGTCGATCGCCATCGTGATGGCGCTCGTCGGAACCCTGCTCACGGCACTTGTCGTAGCCCGTGAATGGGAGCGCGGAACGATGGAGGCAATGATGGCGACCCCCGTGTCGTCCGTCGAGCTACTTCTAGGGAAGGTCGTCCCGTACTTCGTGCTGGGGCTTGGGGCGATGACGTTATGCACGCTCATCGCCGTCTTCCTCTTCCGCGTGCCTTTTCGCGGCTCGGTCGGCGCTCTCTACGCGATTTCGGCGGCGTTCCTGCTTCCAGCGCTGGGGCAGGGGTTGCTCATCTCCGCGGCAACCAAGAACCAGTTTCTCGCCTCCCAGCTGGCGCTGATGACTTCGTTTCTGCCGACCTTCCTGCTGTCCGGGTTCCTGTTCGAGATCGGCTCGATGCCCAAGGCGATCCAGGTCGTCACGCCGCTGGTTACGGCGCGGTGGCTGATTCCGAGCCTGGAGAGCGTCTTTCTCACCGGAGACCTCTGGCCCGTGTTCCTCAAGAGCATAGGCATACTGCTGCTTTATGGTGTCATCTTTCTGGCGCTCGCCACGCGATCGACCAAGAAGCGGGTGGCGTGACCATGTGGACGCGTCTCCTCGCCCTCATCGTCAAGGAGTTCCTCGTGCTGCTCCGGGATCCTCGGAGCCGGGTCATCCTGATCGCTCCGCCGGTCATTCAGCTCATCGTCTTCTCTTTCGCGGCGACTCTCGAAGTGAAGAATGTGGATGTCGTGATTCTCAATCGCGACGAGGGGGCCTCGGGCGGCGAGCTGATTCGCCGCATCGAGGGCTCGCCCTCGTTTCGCACAGTCAAGCCGGTGCACGACCCGGCCAATCTGCGAAAAGCGATCGATCAGGAACAGGCCATCGCCGCGATGGCGATCGGGCCGAGCTTCTCGCGTGACCTTGTTGCCGGCCGGCCGGCAAACGTGCAGATCCTCCTCGACGGACGGAGGTCCAATGCAGCGCAGCTCGTCAACGCATACCTCGGCGAGATCGTAAGCTCCTACATCGGGGACGAGAACAAAGCCGCACGTCGCAGCGCGACCGTCCCGCGTGTCGTCACCCGAAACTGGTTCAACCCGAACCTTAAGTCTCGGTGGTTCATGGTGCCCGGCCTCATCGCGTCGATCGCGCTCATGATCGGTCTTATCGTCACTGGGCTCTCGGTAGCCCGGGAGAGGGAACTCGGCACCTTCGATCAGCTGATGGTCTCTCCCCTCCGTACGCACGAGATCCTCATCGGCAAGGCGCTCCCGCCGGTCATGATCGGGTGCGTGCACATAACGATCTATGTGCTCGCGACGATTTTCATCTTCGGCGTGCCCCTGCGCGGGTCGCTGCTGCTTCTCTATGGCAGCGCGCTCGTCTTTCTCGCGGCCGTCGTCGGAGTTGGGCTCTTCATCTCCGCGCTCTCGGCGACGCAGCAGCAGGCGATCCTCGGGTGCTTCCTCTTCATGGTGCCGGCGACTCTCCTGTCGGGCTTTGCCACTCCCATCGCGAACATGCCGGTGTGGCTGCAAGCGGTCACGGTCATCAACCCGCTCCGATATTTCCTGGCGGTCACGCGGGGCGTGTTCCTCAAAGGCATGGCGTTCCCGGACGTCGCAAGAAACACGGCACCGCTGGTTGTGATTGCGGCGATCACCCTGACGGCCGCCGCGTGGTTGTTTCGACGAAGGACGGGGTGAGGCATGGCCGTTCCCTACAAGAAGATCCTCCTGACGATCGACGGTATGACCTCGCCCTTCCCCCAGGGTGCCGGCATGACCGTCACCACCGGTCCCCAGACTACTCGGCCATCGAGGGTAGCGTGACCGTGCCGGGCGTCGTGATGGCAGCCAGGGCTGC
>Ga0265342_10001221_pt1 | contig 24312 bp, 18 predicted proteins | sample 4CB327metaG_FD_203125 | JGI IMG/M metagenome (GOLD analysis project Ga0265342, IMG submission 203125) | Rhizosphere microbial communities from Carex aquatilis grown in University of Washington, Seatle, WA, United States - 4-CB3-27 metaG | ecosystem: Host-associated > Plants > Roots >... | reverse complement strand
TGGGCCGAGCGATTGATGAACAAGCAACCCAAAACCAAAGGTCACAACCCATGAGTCTCAAACAAGTCCCGGAACAAACTGGATTGCCGCCCGCGCAGCCCGTCGAGCTGGCCGCGCTTGTGGCCTACCAAGACGGCGCCGTGGTCAGCCGCACGCTGGTGAAGAAAGACGGCGGCACAGTAACCGTCTTCGCCTTCGACGCGGGGCAGTCGCTGTCCGAGCACACCGCCCCCTTCGACGCCATCGTGCAAGTCTTGGATGGCGATGTCGAACTCGTCATCGGCGGCAAGAAAGTTCCCGCGCGCAGCGGACAAACCGTGCTTTTGCCCGCTGGCGTCCCGCACGCGGTGAACGCGACGACCAAGTTCAAGATGTTGCTCATCATGGTGCGCGAACCAACCAAGTCCTGACCCGTTACGCTCACAAAGAAACGGCGAATTGGCCCTGTGGAACCAATTCGCCGCTGCGCTGTCTGTTACAACTCGCCCGGGTCTAGTCGCAGGTTCCCGAGCAAGGAGCGAACGTGCCGTCGGTGGCCGTGATGGTCGCGGTGCCGGCGGTGAGCCCCGACGACGTTGCCGTCACCGTGATGGTTCCGGCGCCAGTCGCCTGAACGATGGCGTAGGCCACGCCGCCGAAGGCGTTGCGCGAAGTTGTTCCGTGGAACGGCTCTTGCGTCATGCTGCCGCTGTCCACGGCTACGATGGTGCCGGGGCCCGTGATGGCGAAGGTTACGGCAGCGGTGCCGGACACCTCGGCCTTGACGAACGAGACGTCGTCCACATCAGTCGTCAGCGTGGGGTGATCCGCCGTGAGCACGACCTGGCCTGCCTTGGCCCCGCTGGGCGGAGCCGACTTCGACGGCCCACCCCATATCGCCGACCACTGGTAGCCGAGACTCCTCACAGCCCCGAGCTCGTCCATCAGTCCCCCGTTGCCCCCAATGGATGGCCATCCGCCATCGCGCTCGCCCATATAGTCGACGCCTGTCCACATGAACTCGCCTGTGAGCCCCGCGTTGGCCGTGACTTGGCTCCATGTGCTTGTTTCAGTGCCCATCTCGGTGATCAACCCCGACTTGGTCGGCGAATTCACCATGGCCGTCAGGACACTGTCGACGTGATAGTTGTCGCCCCAAACATCGAGGAGTGTGTTCGTTGCCCCCCCAATGTCGACACCCTGGGCGGGTTGAAGCAGCGCCTGGGTGACACTGCGCGAGGGATCGAGCTGGTGGCTCATGGCAACCATGATTGTAAGGATTGGAGTTCTCGTCCCAATCCCATCGTGGATTTCATTACCCACACTGTAGAGCGCCACACTTGGATGATTGCGATCCCTCATGATCCAGCCGGTAAAATCGACCTTCCACCAGGTGGCAGCTCCAGTTGCGCTCGAAGGTAGCGCGGGCATTCCCGTCGGATTCGTCGGGGCCTTGTTGAAGTACATCGAGTAATCGCCCTTATCCTGATACTTCTGCGCGGTCCAGACGTCGGTGAACTCATCGAGCACGAGAAAGCCCATCCGGTCGGTGAGATCGAGAAACTCTGGGCTAGGCGGATCATGGGCAGTGCGGATGGCGTTCACCCCGATGGCCTTGAGCTGCGCCAGCCGCCGCTGCATTGCCCGCTGCGGCGCAGCGAGCCCTAGCCCGTGGTAATCTTGGTGGTTGCAGACCCCTTGGAACTTCACGCTCTTGCCATTGATAGTCATGCCGGTGGAGAATTTGATCTCCCGGATCCCAAACGGAGTCACGTCATCGTCTACCGTGGTGCCGCCGACCTGGACGTTGGTCAGAAGCTGATACATGTTGGGATTGGCGAGATCCCATAGCTTGGGGTTCGCCACAGGAACGCTAAACGTGAAGCTGGCCGATGCCCCCGCCGCGATGGTCTGGGCCGCCGCCGAGACAGGGGCCAGCGCCGTCCCTGAGGCGTCGCTGACGATGCCCTGCACGCTTACGCTCGCCGAGGCCGTACCCGAATTGACCACCGAGGTTGAGACCTGGACGGTCGCCGACGTGGTCGTGGGCGCGGGCGTCTGAACGTAGGTGGCGTACTGATCGATGTGAACCGGATCGGTCGCAATAACGCGGACGCGGCGGTAGATACCAGCGCCCGCGTAGAAACGCGAGGCGGGCTGAATGCTGGTGTCGGTCTTGACCGCGAGCACGTTTTCTGCCCCGAATTTGATACTCTTCGTCGCGTCGAAGCGGAAGCTCACGTAGCCGTAGGGATGGTTCCCAAGCTGGGTGCCGTTGATGTAGACAGTGCTGTTCCCCATGACACCGTCGAATTCAAGGTAGACCTGCTTGCCCGATGTGACGGTTGCGGGAAGCGTGAAATGATTTCGGTACCAACCGATTCCGGACGGCACGTAGGCGCCTCGGCCAGTCGTCGCCGCAGCTGAATCGAACGGTCCTTCGATGGCCCAGTCGTGCGGGAGATTCACTTTGCGCCACGTCGTATCCGCGAAGGCGGCCTGATCCGCCCCAGTCGCGTCGCCCTTGTTGAACAGCCAAGCCCTGTCGAGGGGTAGGATGGTTCGGACCCGACCCGCGATAGGAATGACGCTCGATCCGCCCGCGCCGCTCCCGCCCGCTCCCGTCCCGCCTGCTCCCGTCCCGCCCGCTCCCGTCCCGCCTGCTCCCGTCCCGCCTGCTCCCGTCCCGCCTGCTGCCGTCCCGCCTGCTACCGTCCCGCCCGCTGCGCTGCCACCCGCTCCAGTCCCGCCCGCTCCCGTCCCGCCTGCTGCCGTTCCGCCCGCTGTGCTGCCACCTGCTCCGGTCCCGCCTGCTCCGCTCCCGCCCGCTGCGCTGCCGCCCGAGACTGGGGTTCCGCCCGTGACACTTGTTCCGCCGCCGGCTGGGGCGCCGCCAGATTTCGCGGTGCCGCCGGCTCCCCCGGCAGGGTTCCCCCCGATGGCGATGCCGCCGGTAATGGGTGAGCCACCGCTGTTGACCGTTCCGCCGCTGCTGGCGCCTCCGGTACTGGGTACAACCGCGCTCCCTCCAGTCATGGCCAATCCGCCCGTGGCTGGCGCGCCACCGACGCCGCCCCCGGCGCCGCCAAATCCGCTGCCGCCGGTCTGAGCACCGCCGCTGCTGCTGGCGGTTGGCGTGGTGTTTGAATTGCAGCCGATGACGAACGACGTGCCAACCAGCAGTGCGAGTACGAGATGGTGAGATCGCTGAATCATGTGCATCGCTTCTCCCAAAGTAGTGCTCCGACCAAAAAACGCAGTGTCGTCGCCCCGTAGTGTGGCTCAGCCAATCCAGATCGCGGTGGCGAAATCGTGCGCGTGGGCCGCTTCAGCCTGCTTTTCCACCTGACGGGCGGCCTCGCCGAATACTTGCACCAAAGGACCAGCCCGCAGGATCCGAAGCATCGAGGTCCGACAAGCAAGTAGCCTGTCGGGAAATTGCGGGCCGCCCGAAGGGCGGCCCGCGGCGCGCGGATCGCGTGGGCGAGTGCGTGAGCGAGTTCGTGTGCGGCGCGCGGAGGACGGATCTGCTCCGGTCGCTAGCGCTACCGCTACCGCTCACGGGCACGCTGGCCGACTGCGCGGGTCCGGAATTTCTTGACAGGCTGTACTTAGCGAGAAACCGAGCTTGCGGGCAGGGCATGATCCGTGCGATCCACTGCCTCGTGGGTTCTCAACCGCTCGGCACGCTCTACGTCGTTGCATCGTCCATCGGCAACCCCGATGACTTCTCGCCACGGGCGATCGAAACCCTGCGCCACGTGGATGTGGTGCTGGCCGAGGACACCCGCTCTGCGCGCAAATTGCTTTCGTCCCACGGCATCGACCGTCGCACGCAGTCCTGCTTCGACGCCAACGAGCCCGAGCGCGCGCAAGAGGCCTGCGCCTTTCTGCGCGCGGGCCAGAGCGTGGCGCTGCTGTCCGAGGCCGGGACGCCGGCGGTGTCGGATCCAGGCTATCGCGTGGTTCACGCCGCGGTCGCCATCGGCGCGCCGGTCGTGCCCATCCCCGGTCCGTCGGCTTTGCTCGCGGCCCTGGTGGCCTCGGGGCTACCCACGGCCAATTTTTACTTCGCCGGCTTTCCGCCGCGCAAGACGGGCGCGCGCCGCCTTCTCTTCACGCGCCTCGGCCAGCTTGGCGCGACCCTCATCTTCTACGAATCCCCGCACCGGGTCGGCCCCACCCTGGCCGAGCTGGCGGCCGTGCTGGGCGAGGCACGTCCCGCATGCCTGGCCCGCGAGCTGACCAAAACCCACGAAGAACTGGTGCGCGGAACCCTGGGTGAACTGGCCCTGCGCTACGCCGAGACGCGGCCGCTTGGCGAAATCACCCTGGTGGTGGGCGGTGCCAGCGAGGGCGCACAGGATGGCGAAGAAGACGAAGACGCCCTCGTCGAGCGCGCGCGAACCCTGCTCGCCACGGGCATGTCGGCGCGGGACGTGGCCGATGCCCTGGCCAGCGAAAGCAAGCGCTCCCGGCGTGATATCTACCAGGTCGTGCTGGCGGTCAGAAGGTAGCCGTGGCGTCGGCGAGGACGTGCCAAGCGTACTGTCCCTCGACACGAAAACGCCGGCCAGGAACGTCGTAGACGCTGTTGCTTGAGCCGGTGTCGGTCAAGAAGTGCGCCTCCTCGAAGGACATGCCGAAGAGCGAGCGCAAGCGCACGTGGCGGCCGAAGTGGGCCGAAAATCCGGCGTCAAAACCCATCAGCCCGTAGGCTGGGCTGCGCACGATGCCCGAATTGGGCGCGGGACGCGTGCCCGTGCTGTCCACGTCGATGCCGGGTCGGCAATAGCTCGCGTCGGTCGTGCAGCGCGAATCGCCCGACAGAACCTCCCACAGCTCGCTTTGGGCCAGGCCCTCGAAGCGGAACTCGAACCGCCCGGCCGCCTCCAGCGCGAGGCGCGAGTGGACCACCGGATCTTCCCAGAGCGTGGCTTCGATGCCAAGGTCGCCGCCGATCCGTCGCTGCGGCGAGCCGAAGGATCCCGTGCCGACGTTCTTGTACACGCTCGACGAGGTCAGCGCGGGCTGCATGAAAAAGCCGCCCATGTAAGGTTCATAGTCGCCAAACCTGCGCGAGAACATGGTGGTCAGGAGAATCTGATGGTAGCCAAGTCCGACGCTGCGATTGGCGGTTGGCTTGCCTGGGTCGAAGCGCTGGTCGTCGGCCACCGAAAGCCGAGTTTCGAAGCCAACGATCCACGTAGGCTTGACGCTATCGCGCGCCTGGTTCATGGCGGCCCAGCGCAGGCCAAGGCCGAGGTACTCGAAACCGCTGCGGTCGGGACCACGAAAAACCTGCCCCGAGGGCGGCTGGAAGGGCACGCCGTGGTTCGCATCGAGCCCCCAGCTCGTGCTCTGCGTGCCCGGAAGGATACCGTCGCGGAGCAGGGTTTCGAGGCAAGGTGGTACCGCTGCCGCGCAATCGCCGCTGCGGTCGAAGTCCAGGCCGCGCTGGTCGCCGAGCACGAGGGAGCCGGCGAGGAAAAAACTGAGATCGTGGACCAGGCCGACCTCGGCGCGCAGTAGCATCGAGTCGCGGACCTGGTGATAGACGAGGTCGTTGACCACGGCAGTCCCGGTTTGTTGGACGAGTTCGCGCTTGATGGAAGCCTTGCTGCTGTCGTGCTGCCAGGCCAGCGAAACATCGACATCCAAGTCCTTCGGACTGCGTGCCGACAGCACCCGAGTGACCTCGGCGGCGTCGGCGGCCTCTCCCGGCGCGAGCAACCAGAAACCGGCCAGCAATGCGATGGGCGTACGGATTCCAATCACGATACGCCCGTCACGATACCACAACCGGGGCGAGGCTAGCCCTGTTCCTTGTCGCGCAGGCCTAGCTCCTTCATCTTGGTTTGCAGGCTCTTGCGCGAGATTTGCAGTTTGCGCGCGGCTTGGGTGACGTTGCCAGCGGTTTCGTCGAGGGCGCGCTGGATGAGCTCGCGTTCGACGCGCTCGGTTTCGGCGCGCACCGCTTCCTTGAGCGAGCCGACTTCCTCGCCCACGGGCGGGGCCGATGACGATTGCGTTGACGGTTGGGATGGCGGTTGCGAAGTGGCCGTGGGCTGAGGAGCGGCCGAGCCCTGGGCGGGCAGGCTGCCACTGGAGGCGGACACCGCTGGCGCGCGCTCTTCCACCACGGGCGCGGTGGGCGGCGACATGGCCTGATTGGGCGTGCCGCCGAGCTCGCCTGGAAGATCCGCGAGGCGGATGAGCGGCTCCTCGCAAAACAGAACGGTTCGCTCGATGACGTTTTCCAGCTCGCGGATGTTGCCCGGCCACCCGTGCGACACCAAACGATCGATGGCCTCGGGCTCGACGCGAGTGACCTGCTTTTTCAGGCGCTCGTTGAAGCGCGCGAGGAAGTGGTCGACCAAGAGCGGAATGTCTTCGCGGCGTTCGCGCAGCGGCGGCAAGTGAATGGGCACGACGTTGAGACGGTAGTAGAGGTCGTCGCGAAATCCGCCCGTGGCGATTTCCGCCGCCAGGTCGCGGTTGGTGGCCGTGATCAAACGAACGTCGACCTTGATGGTCTTGATACCGCCCACGCGCTCGAATTCCGATTCCTGCAGCACGCGCAGGAGCTTGACCTGCATCTCGACGGGAATTTCGCCGATCTCGTCGAGAAACAGGCTCCCGCCATGGGCCAGCTCGAAGCGGCCGGGCTTGGAGCCCACCGCGCCGGTGAAGGCGCCTTTTTCGTAGCCGAAGAGCTCTGATTCCATCAGGGTCTTGGGAATGGCGGCGCAGTTGATCTTGATGAAGGGGCCGCTGCGGCGCGAGGAATTGTCGTGCAGGGCGCGGGCGACCAACTCCTTGCCGGTGCCTGATTCGCCGGTGATGAGCACCGTCGATGGCGTGTCGGCCACTTTTTCGACCACCTGGTAGACCTGCCGAATGGCCATGGATTCGCCAACAAGGCGGAAGCGGCCGCGCGCGGACGTGTCCTCGGGCCTGGCGTCGCGGCGCGAGAGCATGTGGGTGCGCAGGGCCTTGGCGACGATCTGGCGAATCTGCTCTTGGTCGAAGGGTTTCTCGACGTAGTCGAAGGCGCCCAGCTTCACGGCCTCGACCGCGCTTTCCACCGAACCGTGCGCGGTGATCATGATGACCGGAACGTCGGGGTAGTCCGCCGACAGGCGCCGGAGCAAGCCCATGCCGTCGAGGCCCGGCATTTTGAGGTCGGTGATCACCGTGCTCACCCCGCGGCTCATGCCGGCCAGGGCTTCGTCGCCATTGGCGGCGGTGACGACATCGTAGCCGTCGCGCCTCAGAATCGCCTCGATCACGCGACGAATGTTGATCTCGTCGTCCGCGATGAGGACGCGCTTGATTTCGCTTTCGCCAGTGGCCACGGGCAAGACGTTAGCCGATTTCTCGGGTTGTGGCACAATCCCAACCATGAACCTTCGCGAAACCCTTCAGGCGGCGCGCGTCGCGGCTCGGCGGCTGGCGCTTCTTTCCGGACCCGAGCGCAGCGCCCTGCTAGGCGACCTCGCGGCGGCGCTGTCCGAGCCCGCGGCCAAGCAGACGATCTTCGCCGCCAATGCCGCGGACATGGCGCTGGCCCGCGAGGAAGAGAAGGACGGCCGACTTGGTGCGGCCTTGGTCAAGCGGCTGTCCCTGGACGAAAAGAAATTGGCCACCACCGTGGACGGCATCGGGCAGCTTGCGCGCATGCCCGAGTTGGTGGGGCGTACGCTCAGCCACCGCATTCTCGACCATGGATTGATTCTCAAGTGCGTAAGCACGCCGCTCGGAGTGCTCGGGGTGGTGTTCGAGGCGCGTCCCGATGCTTTGGTGCAGATCACCAGCTTGGCTTGGAAGAGCGGCAATGCGGTGGCGCTCAAGGGCGGTCGCGAGGCGGCGCAAAGCAATCGCGCCCTGACCGAGGTCGCCCATGCTGTCCTGGCCAAGCACGGCATCGACGCATCCGCGATGGTGCTCCTGGAAGACCGGGCCGACGTGGACAGTTTGCTCGGCATGGACGACCTGGTCGAAATGGTCATCGCGCGCGGCTCGTCGCAATTCATCCGCCATGTGCGCAGCCACACGCGCATTCCCGTGATGGCCCACGCCGATGGCATCTGCCACGTCTACCTGCACGCATCGGCGGATCCGGCCATGTCCGCCCGGGTTCTCGTCGATTCCAAATGCAGCTACCCGGCCGCGTGCAACGCCGTGGAGACCCTGCTGTGGGACAGCGGCGCCGGCGAGGCGCTGGATGCCTGCGTGAAGGCTTTGCGAGACAGCAAGGTCGAACTACGCGGCTGCGCCGAGACCCGCAAGCGTCATGCACAGATGAAGCCGGCCACCGACGAAGACTGGGACACCGAGTATGGCGACCTGGTGCTGTCGATCCGGCAGGTGTCCGGGATCGACGAGGCCCTGGCGCACATCGCCCGGCACGGATCGCGCCACACGGACACCATCGTGGCCCAAGACGCGGAAGCCGCCGCCCGCTTCCTTACCGAGGTGGATTCCGCGTGCGTGTTTCACAATGCCGGCACGCGCTTTTCCGACGGCTACCGCTTTGGCTTGGGCGCAGAGGTCGGCATCAGCACCGACAAGCTGCACGCTCGCGGCCCGGTGGGCGTCGAGGGCCTGCTCACCTATCGCTGGCTGCTCTACGGACGCGGACAATGCACCACGGACTACAGCCCCGAGGGTCGGCACTACATTCACAAAGATCTGCCGGTGGATTGAAACCCTCAGCGCGGGCTTCGCCCGCAACCCAAGGCTTCAGGCTGAAGGCTGAAGGCTGGAGGCTCCAGCCTCCAGCCTTCAGCCTTCAGACACTGATGCGGCCGAGCGTCTGCAATTTTGCCTCCGGCAGTAGTTCCTGATGGGCCAGCACTGCGATTTGCGGCTGTTCGGATTCGAGCAGACCACGCAGGTGACGTCGGATATCGCCCGTGGTCAGGATGACCGGCGAAGCCACTTCCGCGACGGTGCGTTTCACGGCCCGAATGATGTCGCCTGAAAGCTCGGGCTCGAGGGCCAGGTGACTGCCGGCGCTGGTTGTCCGAATCGCCTCGCGCACGGTCTCTTCGATCATCGAATCAAGAAAGAAGACGCCCACGTCCCCGTCCGGATTGCTGTACTTGAAGGTGATCTGGCGACGCAGGGCCGCGCGAACTTCTTCGGCGAGCAGGGCGGCGTTGCCCGCGCCGCCCGCGTGCTTGGCAAGCGCTTCCAGGATGTCGCCCAGATGGCGTAGTGAAATACCCTCGCGAGCCAAGCGTTGCAGGACATCAGCGAGAAGGATCGGGCTGACCAGCTTGGGGACGACCTCGCGAACCAGGTGGGGATGCGTGCGCTGCAAGCCTTCAAGCAAGGCTTGGGTTTCCTGAATCCCCACGAAGATGTGACCGTGCTGGCGCAGAACGCGAAGCAAATGCTCGGCGATGATCTCGTCGGGCGTCGACTCCCTGGTCCCTGCCACATCGCCGAATGCGTTCCCCTTGGCAATAGGGATTTCTTGCAATCGGATTGTGTAGTCGCCGGACGCAAGGCTGGCAGCGTTCCCACGCACGCTCACCGCTGGCAGGGCAATGCCCGTTTCCATGAAGTAAGTTTCGCGCAAGGCCGGCAGCAATTCGGATTCCAGTCGGGACAGCCCCTGCCTGGGCAGGATGGACTCGGAAAGCGCGGCGGAAAGATCGATGGCGACGGGTACAAGCAACGGCGAAACCATCCCCGTCGGATGTTCTAGGTCGTCCTGCCCTGGCAAGCTTCGCATTCCAGGAAATTCGGCCCGCCCGGACTGCACGGGCCGCGTTCGCATCAATCGGTACGCGAGCAAGCCCAGCAATGCACCGAGAACAAGGAATGGCACTGCTGGCAGACCTGGGATCAGGGAAAGCACAAAGAACAACGCCGCGGCCACCGCCAGCGCCTTGGGCTGCGCCAGGATCTGCCGGCCGATGTCGCTGCCGAGATGGCCGCCTTCTTCCTCCGAGGAAACGCGCGTGACAAGAATGCCCGCTGCGGTGGATAGGACCAGCGCGGGAATTTGAGTCACCAGTCCCTCGCCGATGGTGAGAAGGGTGTACGTGCGCAAAGCAGCGAACAGATCCATGCCCTTCATCAGAACGCCGATGACCAAGCCGCCCACGCTATTGGCGATGAGTACGACGATGCCCGCAATGGCATCCCCCTTGACGAATTTCATGGCGCCATCCATCGCGCCGAAGAACTGCGATTCGCGCGCCAGCAATGCGCGACGGCGACGAGCCTCGTTGGCATCGATATGGCCAGTTCGCAATTCGGCGTCGATGGACATTTGCTTGCCGGGCATGGCGTCCAAGGTGAACCGCGCGCCGACCTCCGCCACGCGCGCCGAGCCTTTTGCAATCACGATGAATTGAATCGTGGTGAGAATGAGGAACACAACAACACCCACGACAAGATTGCCGGACACCACGAAACTGCCGAAAGCGTGAATGACCTGGCCGGCATTGGCCTTGAGCAAGATGAGGCGCGTGGCCGACACTTCGAGGGCAAGTCTGAACAAGGTTGTTAACAGGAGCAGACTTGGGAAAGTCGCAATCCTCAGCACATCGCCGACGTAGATTGCGACGAGCAACAGAATCACGGCCCCGCCAATGTTCATCGAAATGAGTAGATCAAGTAGAAACGTCGGCAGGGGCACGATCATCATGCCCACGATCAGCACAACAAGCGCCGCCAATCCTAGATCGGAATAGCGCGTGAAAAATGCGTGCACGTCACCTGAAGGCAACAAGGAGAACCTGCCACCCGCCTTCGAGCGCATCCGCTTCGCCATGACGCGGCCATAATTTCCGGGGAACTGATTTCGGTCAAGTGCATTTGCACGCAGGGCTCTTCTATTGCGCGCGGTGCGTCCCCGATCTTCTCAATTGCGCTTTCATCATCCATTGGGGTCAATGAGCGCAAGTCGAAATCAAGAAAAAGGTTCTTTACTTTTGTCGATATCGGGGCATCATCTGCCGCCATTCCCAACAGGTCACTCACCGCGGGAGTTGGTAAGAACCCATTGCGGGTTCTTGCTTTGGAGAACAGTCAAATGGAAAACAACATCCGATCATTGGTTGAAGGGTTCGTGAATCAGATTGTGGCCGCGATCGAGGCTGACAGCGTCCGCCGCGTTCAGCAGGCCGTCACCTCCGCTTTCGCGGGCAATGCAGCGCCAGCGAGCCGTCGCGGTCGTCCCTCGCTCGCCCTAACCGCCGCAGCCCCCACGGTCTCCGCCAAGCGCCGTCCCAAGCAGTTCTGCCCGGTGCCGGGTTGCACGGGACTCGCGGCGCCGGTTTTCGGCATGGTCTGTGCGAAGCACAAGGACATGGCCAAGTCGAAGATCAAAGAATACCGCGCCCAGCGCAAAGCCGCCAAGGCCGGCAAGAAGTAGGGCGCCTCCCGCGTACCGCACACACGAGACCCGCGAACCGTCCTCCCTGGCCCCGAACTTCCCCACACGCTCCCCGCTAGCGCGACCGCCAGTCGAGCGGTAGTGTTGTTCGCATGTTGCGTACGATTGTCGAGGGCGAGCCAGATTTCCAGGCCAAGCTGAAAGCCCTGGCCGCCCGTGCAGGGACCATTCCGGAGTCCATCGAATCAGGTGCGCGCGCCATCGTGGCCGATGTACGCCAGCGTGGTGATGTGGCCTTGCGCGAGCTGACCCAGCGCTTCGAGGGGCGAACGCTTTCCGCCATCGAACTTTCGCGCGAGGATTGGGAAGCCGCAGCGGATGGTGTGCCCTCGCCCGTTCGTGCCGCCCTGGCCGAGGCCGCGAACCGCATCCGCCGGTACCACGAACGCGAGCGCTACAACTCCTACCAAACCGTCGAGGCTGGCGTCCGACTGTCCTGCCGGTACACGCCGCTCGATCGGGTTGGCATCTACGTGCCAGGCGGGACAGCCCGTTATCCTTCCACCGTGCTCATGACCGCGGTGCCCGCCAAGGTGGCGGGCGTGGGCGAAGTGTTCATGACCACGCCCGGACCTTCGCCCGAAACCTTGGCCGCCGCGCTTGAGGCGGATGTCGATCGGGTCTTCTTGGTCGGTGGCGCCCAAGCCATCGCCGCCCTGGCCTACGGCACGGAGAGCATTCCCCGCGTGGACAAGATCGTGGGACCGGGCAACGCCTACGTGGCCGCGGCCAAGCGCTTGGTGTTCGGCGACGTGGGTATCGAAATGATTGCCGGACCCACCGAAGTCGTCATCGCCGCGGACGCGACCGCCCATCCCGCCTGGGTCGCCGCCGATCTGCTTGCGCAAGCGGAGCACGATCTTTTGGCCGTCCCCATCCTCGTGGCGGTGGGCAAGGAAGTGGCCGAGCGCGTGGACAAGGAAGTCGAGAGCCAGCTCGCCGACCTCCCACGCCAGGCCATTGCCGCCAAGGCGATTGCCGAGCAGGGCGTGGCCATCGTGGTGGGAAATGCCAAGACCGCCATCGCCATCATCAACCAGCTCGCTCCCGAGCACGCCGGGATCGCGATGGCCGATGCCCGCCAGTGGGCGGAACAGGTCACCACAGCCGGGGCTGTGTTCGTCGGCCACGAGGCGTGCGAGGCCCTGGGCGACTACTTCGCGGGTCCCAGTCACGTTCTTCCGACGGGTGGTAGTGCGCGCTTTTCCTCACCCCTCGGCGTGGGTGACTTCCTTAAGCGCACTTCCTTCATCGAATACGATTTGGCCGGCGTGCGCAAGCAAGCGGAGGCGGTGGTCGCTCTCGCCGAGGTGGAGGGTTTGTTCGGCCACGCGCGCTCGGTTCTGCTACGAGCCAAGGCGGGAACCTCTACTTAACCCAGGTTCTCACTTGACAGCGCGCTAATCTCCTCTAAATTACGCGCCTCGCTCTGGAGCCCAAGCCATGTACGCCGTCATTCAAACCGGAGGAAAGCAATATCGCGTCGCCGAGGGAGAAACTCTGCGCGTCGAAAAGCTTTCCGCAAACACCGGAGAAAAGATTTCTTTCTCGCCTCTGCTTTTCGCCGATGACGGCGGAAACGTCCAAATCGGCAAGCCCAATGTTTCGGGCATCCAGGTCGAGGCGGAAGTCCTCGGCCAAGGCCTGGGCGACAAGATCCTCATCTATAAGTACAAGCGGCGAAAGTCGTACCGGCGCAAGACGGGTCATCGTCAGCCGTTCACTGCGCTCAAGATCGTCTCCATCAAGGCAGGAGCGTAGACGCCATGGCACACAAGAAAGGTCAAGGCAGCTCACGCAACGGTCGTGATTCGCAATCGCAAAGGCGCGGCGTCAAGCGATTCTCCGGCGAGGCCGTCCTTGCCGGCAACATCCTGGTCCGCCAGGTCGGTACGCTGTTTCACCCCGGCAACAACGTGGGCATGGGGCGTGACTTCACGCTCTTCGCGCTCAAGACCGGCAAGGTGAAGTACAGCCAGTCCGGCAACCGCAAGCTCGTAAGCATCGAGGCTGTCTAGCCGCGAGCCGGCCGGCGCCAACGCACATCGGCCTGCGGAGCGAGGTTGGGATGGGAGGGTGCATGAACGCGTGGGGAGCCGCCGAGCTCTCGGGACCCGCCTCCCACCCTACACACCCCTCGGGCCTTCGGCCCTCGCCCTCGTCGGCGCGGACCATCGCGGGAGGGTTTGGGAACCCTCCCAGGGTTTACATGAACGCGTGGGGAGCCGCCGAGCTTTGCTCGGCGCGGACCATCGCGGGAGGGTTTGGGAACCCTCCCAGGGTTCCCATTTAGATGACCGCCTTCATTGATCGAGCGCGCATCAGCGTGCGCGGGGGTGATGGTGGCGATGGGGCCGTGGCCTTCCGGCGCGAGAAGTACGTGCCCAAGGGCGGTCCCGCCGGCGGCGACGGCGGTGACGGCGGCAGCGTGATCCTGGAAGTGGACGAGGGGCTGTCGACTCTGCTCGACTTCCGCTACCGCCACGAGCACCACGCGCCGTCGGGTGAGCGCGGCGCCAACAAGGACATGTACGGCAAGCGCGGGCAAGACATGGTCCTGCGCGTGCCCGCCGGTACCATGGTGTACGACGATGAGACCTCGGTGTTGCTCGCCGATCTGCGCACCCATGGCGAACGTTTCTTCGCCGCGCGCGGGGGCAAGGGCGGCCGAGGCAACATCCACTTCGCCACCTCCACCGACCGCGCTCCCCGCCGATTCGAACGCGGGCGGCCTGGACAAGAGCGCATCGTCCGCCTGGAATTGAAGCTCCTCGCCGACGTAGGTCTGGTCGGCTTCCCCAACGTGGGCAAGTCTTCCTTCATCACGCATGTCTCTGCCGCGCGACCCAAGATCGCCGACTATCCCTTCACGACGCTGATTCCGAATCTCGGCGTGGTCCAGCTTTCGGGCGAGCGTTCGCTGGTGCTTGCGGACGTGCCCGGCCTCATCGAGGGCGCCCACGCCGGCGCCGGGCTCGGCCACCAGTTTCTCCGCCACCTCGAACGCACGCAGGTGCTCATCCATATCTTGGAGCTCACCCAGATCCCTGGACGCACACCCTTGCGCGACTACCTGGCGCTTCGCCGCGAACTGGAACTCTACGACGCCAAGATGGCGGTGCGGGACGAAATCGTGGTGCTCAACAAGGTCGACCTGCCCGCCACCCGCAAGCGGCTGCCCGCGCTCAAGAAGCTCTTCGCCGGGCGGGGCTTGCGGCTTTTCGGCGTCAGCGCGGCCACGGGTGAGGGTCTTGGCCCAGTCCTGGAAGCCGCCTGGAAAGCGCTGACCAAAGCCAGGCAAGAACAATCAAACCCAGGGTAAAAGGGCCTCGACACCTGGCACAAACTAGGCGCAGGCGTACTCAAGCAACTTCTGATAGGATGCGCCCTGCCATCCTAGATTTGCGAATGCGTGATCCGAGGATCGAGGTGCTTTTGACTAGACGCGGAGTCGCCTGCTATAGACTACATCCCTCCGGAGCCAACTTGGGGCAACCGCTCCATCGTCGGTTTCAGGGGGCGGGCGATGCCCGGCGATCCGTGACTGGATGCTCAGAAGGAGCCGTGAGATGAAGACTCGACGAACTTGGGGGGTCCTGGGCTTTTTGCTCGCTACTAGCGTTTGCCTTCCGGCTGCCGAAGCCGCGGACGTGGCGCCGACCACGGCTACGCCGGCGCCGGCGCCTGATCCGGCGGCCGCGCCCGGCGACGGCAGCGCGTCCGCGGTTCGCCTCAAGGCGCTTGAGCGGAATGTCAACGATCTCAAGGAGCAGGTCTTCCGCACCCGCGCGCGCCTCAACCTCCTCAAGGAAACCGTGCTCGGCGGCGTGATTGGCGCTTCCCGCTGTGTCATCAAGCACAAGAACGAGATGGGCGCGACCTTCCGCTTGATCAAGGTCGTGTACGCCCTCGACGGCGTGCAGATCATGAACAAGGTCGACGATACCGGCCGCCTAGCCGACATGCCCGAGTTCGACGTGTACAACGGCGCCATCCAGCCAGGGAACCACACCTTGTCCGTGCAGCTCGTCTACCAAGGCAGCGGGTTCGGCGTGTTCAGCTATCTCAAGGGCTACAAGTTCAAGGCCAGCTCCAGCAACACCTTCCTAGCCGCGGACGGCAAGGCCACCGTGGTGACCGTGGTGGGTTACGAAAAGGGCGGACTCACCACCAACATGGAAGACAAGCCAGCGGTCGAGTTCAAGGTCAACCTGGTTGCGCCCGAGGGTACCGGATCACCGGCGGCGAAGAAGTAGCATCGGCACGCCAGAGGAAATCTGATGAACGAGCCGTCAGGGACTGCCCCTCGCACCAGAGCCGAATACGCGCGGCATCCGCGTTCGCGCGCGCTTCCGTGCATCCTCGCGCTGACCGCCACCCTGCTGCCGGTGGGTCGCATCCGTGCCGGCGAGTTTGAAGATGCAAACACCAAGCTCTCGGACATGGAGGAGCGCGTACGCTCCGTCTCCGCCGAGTTCAGGGATACCGCCCCGGTCGATCCGGCCTTCGCCATGCGGCGGGTGGTCGACGCCGAGATGTTGTTCAAGCTCAAGAACTACAGCGAGGCCGCGACCATCCTGCTCGATGTCGTGGAAAAGTATCCGAACGCCCAAGGCTACGACGACGCCTTGGTGCTACTCGGCGAATCGCTGTTCCAGGACAAAGACTACAACTCGGCTCGCCACTACCTGCAGCTCGCGGTGAAGAAGAACACCGGCTCGCGGCTAGAGCAACGAGCGCTGCAGCGGCTGATCGAGATTGGCCTGCACACCGAGGACTTCGGTGAGCTCGACGACTACCTCAAGCGGTTGCAGAACATCCCTCTCGACCAGCTTGAACCGTCGGTGCCGTACGTGCGCGGCAAGTACGCGTACTTCCGCGGCCGATCCGACGAGGCACTGGTCACCTTCGCCAACATCCCGCCCACCAGCCCCTACTACCTTCAGTCGCGCTACTTCGCGGCCACGGCCCAGATCCAAAAGGGCGACCAGGTGTCGGCGTTGGCCGGCTTCGACGCCATCACGCGTGCGCAACCTCGCAGCGACACCGAAAAGGAAATCCAGGAGATGGCCCGCCTGGCCATCGGCCGCCTCAACTACGAGCACGACCAGTTCGACAAGGCTCGCGAGGCCTACAGCAGCATCCCGCGCCAGTCGATCCATTTCGAGGAAGCCATGGACGAGCTGGCGTGGACCTCGATTAAGGCCAAGGACTACAAGTCCGCTTACCGAGCCCTGGATTTGATGCTGCTGCAGAACCCGGACAGCCCGCAAGCGCCCGAGCTTCGCCTGCTCATGGGCAACCTGCACGTGCGCCTCGGCAATTTCTCGCTGGCCAACGATGCCTTCATGCAGGCCCGCGATCAATTCGAGCCCCTCCACCTCCAACTCAAGGAAAACCTGGCCAAGAGCCAGGCCGATCCCAAGTACTTCGATTCCCTAATCGGCAAGGGCATGGAGAAGTTCGATATCAGCGCACTTGTTCCCAAGTCCGCGGTCAAGTGGGTGAAGACCGATCCATCGGTGGCGCGGGTCATTGCGCTGACCGAGGACGTGGGCGAACTGCAGCGCGGGATCAAGGACTCGGAGCAGACGCTTTCCCGCCTGGAGATGGCGGTGGGTGGACAGCTCAAGGTCGGCATTTTCCCCGACCTCGCGGCGGTGCGCACGCGGACCTCCGAGGTGCTCAACCAAATCGTCGAGCTGCGCAAGCGCTTCGTGGACAAGATGCGAGCGCTGACCGCAGCGGCGATGAGCGGCGAGGACAAGGGCCGGCTCGAACAGATCAGTGTCGAACGCATGACCGCCGAGAAGGAGCTGGAAGGGCTGCCGCTCACCGCGGTTGCGCTCCACGATCGCGAAAAGCGCGCGCGTGCGGCCCTTGACCAGCTGGACAGCCAAGCCTCCGAGCTGAACGTGATCGTGCAGGGCATGGAGGCAGAGCTGGTCGCCATCGAACAGTACTTCATCAAGTCGCGCTCGGATCAGAAGATCAAGCCGGAGGAGCTGATCCAGCCCGTGGCCAGTATGCGCGAGGCCATCGTCGAGTTGCGCGCGTCCAACGATCGCATCCGCAACAGCATCGCGGAAGCCGCGCGCGAGGCGACGGTGGGGGCGGCGACCGGAGACCAGGATCGCGGCGCCATTGCCTCCCTGGTGGGCAGCATGAAGAAGGAGCGCGCGGTCTACCAAAGCGCGCGGGCCAGGCTTTCCCCTGGCGAGCAGCGCGATTTCGACGCCATCGTGTCCATCCTCGAGCGTGCCGATTCGGTGCAGGCGCGCCTGGCCGAGCTCGACGCCAAGATCGAAGCCGCGGCCCAGAAGCGGTTGGGCGAGCTCAAACAACAGCTCGTGGCCGAGAAAGGCGATCTGGAGGCCGCGAACGCCAAGCTCGGCGGCATCCTTGCCGAGTCGCAGAGCGTGGGCGGAGGTCTGGCCTTCGCCATGCTCTCCAAGGTCACCGATCGTTTCTACGATCTGGTCGTGCAGTCCGACGTTGGGTTGGTCGACGTGGCGTGGGGCCTCAAGGACGAGCGGACCTCCACGGTTTCCAAGCTCATCAACCAACAGAAGCTCGAACTCAAGACGGTCGACGAGGACTTCCGCGCCTTGCTCGAGGAGGAGAAATAGGCGTGGCGGGGCATTCTCGAACATTCCGTCGCGTCGGGCGCACGCTCGCCGTACTCTGCGTGCTCGGCGCGCCTGGCGCGCTTGCCGCTGCCCCGGCCAAGGCCAGGCAGGCACCCGTCGATCCGAAGTTGATCGACGAAATGGCCGCCGATCTTACCCGCTACGCCGAGGAAGTGAGCGGTTTTCGCAAGGCCGCCTCGGGCATCATCAAGCGTACCTACCTCGAGAAGATGAAGGCCATCAAAGAGAAGTACGAGCCGATGATCTCCTTCAACGAGAAGGAGGAAAAGCAGCGGCGCATGGACGCCATCGCCGTGCTCGAAGGGTTCTTGCGCAGGTACCCGACGGACAAAAAGTGGACCCCGGACGTCATGTTCCGCCTTGCCGAGCTGTTCTACGAAAAGTCGTCGGACGAGTTCTTGACCGCGCAAGAGGACTACCAAAAGGCCCTCGATTCGCCGACTCCGCCCACCGGGCAGCCGCCCAAGGCCGATTACACCCAGACCGTCAGCCTCTACCGCCGCCTTCTGGTCGAGTTCCCCAACTACCGCTTGCTCGACGCCACCTACTACCTGCTCGGATTCTGCCTGGGCGAGATGGGACAGGATCCCGAGGCGCGCCAGGCCCTGCTCGCGCTCGTGTGCGCGAACCAGTACAAGCCGCTCGATCCGCCAGCGCAACGTGCACTGTCGACCGGCCTCAACAAGGGACCGGTGGTCGACTACTATAAGGACTGCACCCCGATCAAGAAGGATTCGAAGTTCCTGCCCGAGGCGTGGACACGCGTCGGCGAAATGCACTTCGACGCGGGCGAGCTGGCCTACGCGATCTCGGCCTACGGCCGCGTGCTGCAGTTCAAGGACTCCGCATACTACGACAAGGCCATCTACAAACTGGCTTGGTCGTACTATCGCGACAATCGCTTCCTCGACGCCATCCGCGAGTTCGACGGCTTGGTCAAGTGGGCCGACAGCAAGAAAGCCGCTGGCGACAAGTTCGGCTCCGACCTGCGGCCCGAGGCGGTGCAGTACCTCGGCATCAGCTTCTCAGAGCCCGATTGGGACGGCGACACGCTGCCCGATCCGGAAACCGGCCTGCAGCGCGCGCAGGGTTTCTACCACGGCCGCGAAACCGAACCGCACGTCAAGGAAGTCTTCCAGCGCCTGGGTGACATCTACTTCGATTCCACCAAGTACGGCGAGGCCATCGCGGTCTACAAGTACATCCTGCAAATGTGGCCGTACTTCGCCGACGCGCCCAAGCTGCAAGAGAAGATCGTCAAGGCCTACGAGCGCGACCGCAACCTCATCGCCGCGGCCAAAGAGCGGGAAATGCTCGGCCGCACCTACAGCAAGGGTTCAGATTGGTACCGGCAGAACGTCAACAATCCGGAGGCCCTGGCGGTGGCCGCGCAACTGGCCGAGGACGCCCTCTTGACTGCGGCGACCAACGTGCACGCGGCGGCGCAGGCCTGCCGGTCGAAGGCGCAGGAAACGCCCTCCGATCTGAAGAAACGCGAGGAGTGCCAGCAGACCTATCGGACCGCGGCCGAACTTTACGAGAAGTATCTCGGCGCCTATCCCAACTCGAAGCGCGCCTACGAGTTCTCGGCCTTTTATGCCGATGCGCTCTACTACGGCGGCAAGGTGCAGGAATCCATTCCCGCCTACATCACCGTGCGCGACTCCAATGTCGACAACAAGTACCAGAAGGACGCCGCCCTCCAGGTCATCAAGGCCTTCGAAGAGATCATCGACAAGCTCAAGCAGGAACGACGCATCGAGGATCCGCCCATCCCCGACGAGAAGAACACCAAGCCGCCGGTGACCGCGCTGCCCATGCACGAGATCTACAGGAACTACATGCAGGCGCTCGATTGGTATGTCGCCAATCTGCCCGATGAGCGCGTGCCCGACCTACGCTACGCCTCGGCCGTGCTACTGCTCAAGCACCGCGATTGGCCCGAGGCGCGTTCCCGCCTGGCCGAGATCTCGGATGCCTACTGTGCGACCAAGCCCGAGATTGGCTTCAAGGCCTACGACGCCATCCTGACCACCTACTTTATCGACTTCAACATCGAGGACGAAGAGGCCAAGGACTGCGCGCTCGGCCGCTTGCTTCAGATCGTCGACAAGTTCGGCGAATCGGCGTGCAGCAAGTCGCCGCTGGCCAAGCCGTACCTTTCCCGCATCCAGGACATCAAGGCCTCGGTCAAGACCACGGTCATCAAGAAGCGCCTCGATATCGCCCTCGAAAACGAAGAAAAGGGCACCGACAAGCAGCTCGTGCAGTGCCGCGAAAGCGCGGGCGGCATCGCGGTCGTGACCGGCGCAGCCACCCTGGCCCAAGTCGGGACACCGGGTGGCAAGGCCGCCGGCGGGGCGCAAGCGCGCAGCAAGACCGGAACCGAACTCGACGAAGGATTGGCGCTCGACCTGATGGATCTCATCGCCGCCAATCCCAAGGATCAGGATGCGCCCAGCAACCTGAACAACGCCTGCGTGATCTACGAAAAGATCTTCAAGTACGGCGAGGCCACCAAGTGCTACGACCGCTTGGCGCGCGACTACCCGGAAACCCCGTTGGCCAAGGACGCGGTGTGGAACTCGGCCCGCAACGAGTACCGATTCTTCGAGTTCGAGAAAGCCGTCGGCGGCTATCTCAAGGTCGCGACCGACCCGAAGTTCGCCAACTACGAACACCGCAAAGAGGCCCTGGGGATCGCGGCCCAACTTCTCGACAACGATCAGCAATACGAGCGCGCCGCGGATCTTTACAAGAAGTACGCCAACAACATCGCGGAAAAGCCGTCCGAGTCCGCTCAAGCCTACGCCTTTGCTTGCACGGCCTACGAAAAGGCGCTGGATACGGCCAAGCAGGTGGCCTGCCTGCGCGAACTCATCAAGCGCTTCGGCAAACAGCCGCCCGCCGGCGAATATGTGGTCAAGAGCTACCTCCAGCTCGCCACCCTGGCCGAGCAAGGGCGCGATAAGAAGGCCGTGCTGGCCGCCTACAAGCAGGTGCGCGACGAGTTCATCGCGCGCAGGCTGCCGCCCGCCACGCCCGCCGCCGCAGCCGCCGCCAAGGCCGACTACCTGATCCTCGAGGACAAGTTCAAGGCCTTCCAGGCCAAGCAACTGCACTTCACCAGCGACCCCAAGCAGGTGCGCAAGACCTTCGACGCATTCACCACCGAGGCCAAGGATCTGCAAGAAGAGTACGCCAAGATCTGGGACTACAAGGACGCCAACTGGACCTTGGCCTCGTTCCTCCGTCGCGGCGACATCTTCTACGAGTTCGCCCAAAAACTGGTCAAGGCAGCGGACAATCCGCCCGAGGAAGTCAAGAAGCTGTCCAAGAAGGCGTGCAAGATCGATCCCACTCTCTGTGGCGTGGCCGAAACCGAATACAAGGACGCCATCTACCAGTTCGTTACGCCTGTCGAAGACGAGGCCAAGAAGCAGTGGAAGGCCACCCTTGACCGCGCCTCCGATCTCGGCGTGACCAACGACTACGTGAAGAAGGCAAGGGAGAACCTGTCGAAGTACCTGCCCGACGAGTTCCCCTTCATCAAGGATGAACGCATCGGGGTGGAGTACCCATGATGAAACCCGCTGGGCTCCTTGCACTGACACTCGCCAGCAGCTTTGCCTGGCCGGCGCTCGCCGTGGCCGCCGAAGAAGCCTCGCCCGCGCCGGGCGTGCGCAAGCGCCGCGAGCCCCCGCCGGCGGTGATCCCGACCGACGAGGTCAAGGCCGCGCAGAAACTCTACGACGGCCGCAACTACCAGGGCGCGGTCATTCAGGCCAAGGCCGCGCTCAACAAAAACGAGCGCTACACGCCGGCCATGCTGGTCATGGCCAAGGCCTATTTCAAGCTGGGCAAGAACGAGTGGGTCAAGACCCTGGGCGACATGATGAAGAACGCGGGCGCCAGCGAGGCCGAGCGCTCGGACATCTACCAGATGCTCGCCTTCATGGAGGTCGACAAGAAGAACACCCCCGGCGCCATCGAGCAATTCAGGAAGGCGGCGGAGGCCAGGCCCGACAACGCCATTCTGTGGAACAATCTCGGGGCACAGTATCTCGTGGTCAAGAACTACCGAGAGGCTGGGCCAGTGCTTGAAAAATCCGTCCAGCTGCAACCCACCTTCACCAAGGCGCACCTCAACCTGGGCAGTGCCTACCGAGGCGTCAAGCAATACGACAAGGCCTTGGCCGAGTACAAACAGGCATTGGCGCTCTTCCCGCGCTACGCCGATGCGGTTTTCAATCTGGGCATCCTGTACCTCGACGCCGAGAAGATGCCCAACATGGACAGCACGGCCAAGCTGAATACCGCCATCACCTACTTGCAACAGTACAAGCAGATGCTGACCGGGGCCGGTCAGCCGGTGCCGCCAGAGACCGACGCGTATCTCAACGAAGCGCAGGAAGGCATCAAGAAAGAGCAGAAACGCATCGAGCGGCAGAAGAAGCAGGAAGAGCGCGATCGCCAGCGCGCGACCAAGAAGGTCGCGGACGACGCCAACAAGGCCGCACCGACGCCTGCGCCAGGGACGTACCCAGCGGCACCTGCGCCCACGGGCTACCCGGCTGCGCCTGCACCATCGCCCCCAGGGTATCCTTCTGCACCCGCAGGCTATCCAGCTGCCCCGGCACCAGCGCCCGCGGCGCCAGGTGCAACGCCACCCGGCTGGCCAGCAGCTCCTGCTCAGAGGCGGCCATGACGATGCATTCCTCCCTCAAGCGCACGTTGTTGCTAGCCGCGACCGGCTTGTTTGCATCGCTCTGCTTTTTCCCCCTTGCCGAGGCCCAGGGGAACAAAAAGGTGGCTGCGGAAATCCCGGTCAAGGCGGTGCCCGTGAAGGCCGAACCCGCCAAGGCCGAATCGGGCGAGCCTGCCAAAGATGCGGACAACGAGCCTGCCAAGGTCAAGGTCGAACGCGGCGCCGGCGGCAAGAAGGTCTACAAGATCGAAGGCGAAATTGTGATCGAGGGCAAGATCCAAAAGCCCGAGGCATTTTACGTGCTTCAGAAATCCGGCATAAACTACGATTGGCACGAGCTGAAACAGGAGTTCGTGCCCAAAATCCTGGACAGCGTGACGAAAGCGCCGTTCTAGGCGGACTAACTGCAAGGGAACGACTTCATGGCGACCCAGAAAGCGGCCTCAGCATCGAGAACCGGCGGATCTGCCGCAGCCAAGCCCCGCATTCTACGCATCGGGATCGTCCAGGGTGGCCGCATCGTCGAAGAACGGCTGATCCGCAAGCACGACAACATCAGCATCGGCTGGTCGTCCAAGGCCACCTTCGCCGTTCCCTCGGAAACCTTGCCCAAGCAATGGCTACTGTTCGAGGCCAACCCACGCGGCTACATCGCCCATTTCGCCGACGCCATGGATGCCCGCATCGCGGTTGGCAACGAGGTCGTGTCCCTGGCGCAACTCAAGCAAGCCGGGCGCCTGCGCAAGCAAGGCCAAAGCTCGCGCTATCTGCTCGATGAGCGCTCCCGCGGCAAGGTTACCATCGGAGATCTGAGCATCCTTTTCCAGTTCGTCACGCCGCCGCCGCCGCAACCACGGCCGCAGCTTCCGGCCTCCGTCCGCGGGTCCTTCTTCACGGGCATGGACTGGGCGTACACGGCCATCGCATCGGCGTCCTTTCTGGTCCACTTGATTTTCGTCATCTACCTGCGCAGCGTGGATTGGCCGCGCAAGCCCGACATCGAGGAGATTCCAGACCGTTTCGTTCAGATGGTGGTGAAAGCCAAGCCGCCCGAGCCGCCCAAAGAGACCGTGAACAAGGACGAAAAGAAGGACGACGAACTAAAGGTCGAGAAGAAGGCACCGTCGAACACCTCGGCCAGCAAGCCCAAGAAAGAGATCTCCGCCGAGGAGAAGGCGCGCCTCGACGCCGAGCGCCGCGCGCGCTTGGCCGAACAGGTGCGCAACACCGGCATCCTCAAGCTTCTTGGCGCAAAAGCCGACGGGTCTGGATCCATTGCGGACGTGCTGGGCAAAGGCGACGTGGATCGCGACCAGGAAAAGGCATTCCAAGGTGTGGGTGGTCTTACCGTGGCCACTGGCGACGCCGCTTTGCGCGGCGTGAAGACGGGAACCGGAGGCTCGGGCAAGGTCGCCAACATCTCTGGTCTGCGAGGCGCGGGCTCGATCGCCGGCGGCGACACCGGCGCCGGCTCGACGGAAAAGCGCATTACCGGCATCGTCAAGAGCGAGGCCCCGGCGGTCGACGGCGAGCTCGATCCATCCCTGGTTTCTAAGGAG
>Ga0265342_10001220_pt1 | contig 24313 bp, 22 predicted proteins | sample 4CB327metaG_FD_203125 | JGI IMG/M metagenome (GOLD analysis project Ga0265342, IMG submission 203125) | Rhizosphere microbial communities from Carex aquatilis grown in University of Washington, Seatle, WA, United States - 4-CB3-27 metaG | ecosystem: Host-associated > Plants > Roots >... | reverse complement strand
GTGACCGCCTGCGTCTTCTGATCCTTCAGGCCCCAGGCGACGTCGATGATGCCGACGTCCGAACGGACGACCAGGTCATAGAAACGATCGGCGACGCGCGTGAACATCGCCTGCGCGAGGCCGCCGCCCAGGCTCTGCGACTCGGTGACCACCTCCCCGAGCTTGGTCGTCGCCTTCGCGAGCTCTTCCTTCTCGGTGGCGAGATAGCCTTTGACCGTCTCGAGCCGCACGTCGACCTGCTTGTCGACGCGCTTGTTGAACTCGTCGACCTGCCTGCCGATGCCGTCGCAGCGCGAGAGCACGCCGTTCATCCGATCGACGTTCTGCTGATCCGCCGCCGGCAAGCGGTACTTCGCGCGAACCTGGACCTCTTCCTCCTGGTGCAGAAGCTCGGTCAGCCGCACGCCCGCGTCGTGCTCGACCTGCCCCGCGCCGCCCGCCGCTGTGTCTTCGCGAACGGCGTCGGCGATCTCCTCGCGGATCTTGTCGTGGCTGTTGCGCAAGTTGTCGACCGTCGTGCGCAGATCCTTGATCGGCTGCTGAATGTCCTCGGGCCGGATCTTCTGCTCGGAGCGCGAGCTGCGGTAGTACTGCTCGATCGCGACCAGCTGCGCCTCCAGCGACTGGATCTCGACGTTCAGCTCCGACGCGCGGCCATCCAGCTCGCGGTACTGCTCCTTGACCTGGCTCTCGCGCGTCTTGATCGCGTCCTGGCTGGTCGGCAGGTTCTTGAGTTGCCGTTCCAGGCTGTCACGCTCGATCGCGATGCGGTCCAACGTCTTGCGCTCGTCCGGGGTCAGGGACGGCTCCAGGATCGCCCGCACCTTGCCCACGAACTTCTGGCGCACGTCGATGAGCTGGTTCTCGATCTCCACCGACTTGGTGCGCGACGCCGCGAGGTCGGGGAAGATGCCGGTGCGGCTGTTGCTCTGCATGGCGCGCTGGATACGATCGACCAGCTTCTGGCTCGACTGCAGATCGCGCTGCAGCTCGCCGACGTCGGACGCCAGGCTGATCATGCGGGCGACGTCCGGCTCCGCCTTGACCCACTTCGACGCGGCCGGCGGCACGAAGACCGAGATGTCGAACTTCTCCAGGCTGCGGCCGACCAGGGTGTCGAAGTAGCCCGGATCGGTCTGCGCGTGCACGATCACCGCCTGCAGCTGGCGCTGGATCGGATCGAACTCTTCGCGGACCTTGGAGAACTCGTCGTGCGCGATGGCGAAGTTGCCGATGCGCAGCTGGAGATTGCCCAGCAAGAGCCGCTTGTCGGGAGCGTCGGGCATGTCGGGGTTGCTGAGCAACAAGAGATCGATCGACCGCCAGGCCTTCTGCCACTCCTTGGCCTTGATGTACGTCCAGGCCTGCTCGTCGAGCGCCTCGGCGAAGTACTTCGACTGACGGGGAATCGACAGGTACATGTCGATCGCCTTGTCGAACTGCGAGCGCTCGTACAGGATGCGCCCGAGCGCGAGCCGGCACAGATCCTGGATCTCGGCGGCCGAATCGTCCGGCGCCTGCTGCTTGAGCAGCGAATCGTAGGTCGCGGACGCGCCCGCCAGGTCGCCCTTCTTCACCATGATGGTCGCGATGAAGTAGCGCGCCTGAAAGTAGTACGGGTTGTTGGCCTGCAGCGCGGAGAACCCCGCCAGCGCCTCGTCGTCCTTGCCGCGGAAGTAGAACAGCTTCGCACGCACGTACGGCGTCGCCGGCTCCAGCCGCTCGGCCGGGATGTTCTGCAGCTTGGCCAGGTACTCGTCGACGTGGTCGTAGTCGCCGGTGCGGAACGAGATCTCGATCAGGCGCTGGAGCGCATCCTGCTCTTTCTGCGAGCCGGTGTTGCGCTGCAGGAACATCTCGAAGTAGTGGCGCGACGAATACGGGTCGTGCGCCTGAAACAGCGCCTCGCCGAGCAGGAAGAGCGCGTCGTCGTAGGCGCGCGACTGCGGGTACTTCTCGATGACGTCCAGCAAGACGGTCGCCGCCTCCTGGAAGTTCTTCAGGCCGAACAACACCTGCGCGTCGAGCACACGACGGTCGGCCACGTCGGCCGGCGGCGTCGGCGCCTCCTTGAACTCCAGCGACATCAGGTGGACGCGCTGGTCGAGCTCGATCAGCTTCCGTGTGTAGTCGTCCACTTCGTCGGCGCGCGCCGGGCGCTCAGCCGAACGAACAGTGGTTACGAGAACGGCAAGCGAGAGCCCAAAACGGGTGAGCTTGGGGAATCTCATTCGCTGACGATCTATTTTTTGGTGTCCGCGGTCGCGGGCGCGCCTTCGCCGGCGGCCATCACGTTCACGCGGAAGTCGACCTGCGGGCGATCGTTCATGTCGGTGGTCAGGTTGCCCTTCTCGTAACCGACGACGGTGAGGCCGGTGGTCTTGCCTTCACCGGCGACGAAGTTGTAGCTGGAACGCACTTTGAAGTGATAGCCCTTGAGGTAGCTGAACACGCCGAAGCCGTTGCCCTGATAGATCATGACCACGCTCAACGTGTGGGAGCCCGGCTGGATCGCACCGTTGTAGATGTCGAACTCCGTCATCTCCGCCAACCGCCCACTGTCGTCGGTTTTGGAGAAAATCTGTACCCCGTCCAGAGCGTAAACAGCCTGGGTCAACCGATACGAGCTGCCCATCTCGTTCTTGTGACGGATGATCGCGCGCGACGCGCCGATGACGCCGCCGAGCACGGTCTCTTTCAGCAGATTGATGCGTGCCTTGGTACGGAAGATCTGCTCTTTCAGCTCGTTGACGTTCTTCTCCAGCGAACGGAGGCGAACTGTGTACGCGCCGGAATCACCCGCCCCGGATCCAGCAGCGGGCGCACCGGCGGCGGGCGCGCTGGACGGCGCCGGAGCCGCGTCGCTCGACGGAGCGGCCGAACTGTTTCCCGGTGTCCCAGGCGCGTTGTCCGCCGCCCAACTCACGCCAGTCAGGCCCATCGTCGTCGACAGTGCGATCACCGCCGACACGCGGGCGGCCCTATGCGAACCAACGGTCCGAGACCATCTCATTGTGTTCTCCGTCTCTTAAGAGGCCAGCTCAACCCACGCGGACATGACTCCGGCGATGGCCTTCTATATCAGGACGCGCCGTGTTGGTCAATGTTCACGCCGCCTTGCAGAGCTTCGCTCACCGTCGGTCCGGCGCTCGATCCTCTCCGCTCCGAACGCAACGAGGCCGTGTGCACGGCGCGAGCGCGCGTGGGCTCGCGATCAGCCGGCGTTTTCGTTTTCACGACCGTCGTCGGCGTCCGCCGACATTCCGGAAGTCGCAATCGGATTGGGCGTGGACGCGAGAATTCGCCAGGCAGCTTCGAGCAATTGCGGTACGCCCTCGCCGGTGGCGGCGCTGATGGCGAAGAGCTCGAGACCGCGCCGCTTGAACGGCGCCGCGATGGTTTTCAGGCGGCGGCGCACGTCGGGGAGATCGATCTTGTTGATCGCAACGATCTGCGGGCGCTCCGCCAGGCGCGGGTCGAAGAGACGTAGCTCACGATTCAGCGCCTCGTAGTCCCGCAGGGGCGTGCGCCCGTTGCCGGCGGTGGCGTCGAGCAAATGCACGAGCACACGCGTGCGTTCCAGGTGGCGCAGGAAGCGATCGCCCAGGCCCGTTCCGTTATGCGCGCCCTCGATCAAGCCGGGGACGTCGGCGACCACGAACGATCGTTCGCCGGTCAGGCGCACCATGCCCAGGTTGGGCACCAGCGTCGTGAACGGATAGTCGGCGATCTTCGGGCGCGCCGCCGAGATGCGCGCGATCAGCGACGACTTGCCGACGTTGGGGAAGCCGAGCAGGCCGACGTCGGCCAGCAACTTCAGCTCGAGGCGCAGGTCGAGCTCCTCGCCGGGGAGACCGGGCTCGGAGCGGCGGGGCGCACGGTCGGTGGGCGTCGCGAAGTGGATGTTGCCACGGCCGCCTCTGCCGCCGCGCGCGACGACGAAGCGCTCGCCGTCGCGGCGCAGATCGGCCAGCAGCTGGCCGGACGTCTCGTCGAAGATCTGGGTGCCCGGCGGCACGCGCAAGATCAGATCTTCGCCGGCGCGGCCGTACTTGTCCTTGTTCGCGCCCGGCTGCCCGGACGGCGCCTGGTATTCCTTGCGGTAGCGAAAGTCGAGCAACGTCGACAAGCCGCCGTCGACGACCATGATGACGCTGGCGCCGTCGCCACCGTCGCCGCCCGAGGGTCCACCCTTGGGCACGAACTTCTCGCGACGAAACGCGACCGCGCCCTTGCCGCCGTCACCGGCCCGTACGTGGACGCGCGCCTCGTCGATGAACTGCATGGCGAATCAGCTCGCGCGGTCGCCGTCGCCCAGGAGCGCCGTCGGTTGGCTCGCGGCGCGCGCGGACCTTAAGCGGCGGCCGCCGGCGCGGGCAGGATGCTGCACACGGTACGCTCGCCCGAGCGCGCGTACTTCACCGTGCCGGTCTTGAGCGCGAACAGCGTGAAGTCGCGTCCGATGCCGACGTTCACGCCCGGGTGAATCACCGTGCCGACCTGGCGCACCAGGATGTTTCCAGCCAGCACCGCTTCGCCGCCATAGCGTTTGACGCCGCGGCGCTGCCCGTTGGAATCACGGCCGTTACGGGAGCTCCCTTGACCCTTTTTGTGTGCCATCGCTTCGGTTCCTCTATCTCAAGCGCTCGCGCGGATCGCGGTGATCTTCACGGCGGTGAACGGCTGACGGTGGCCGGCCTTGCGGCGATAGCTCTTCCGTCGCTTGTACTTGAAGATGATGATCTTCTTGCCCAAGCCCTGTTCGACGATCTCCGCCTCGACCGTCATGCCACCCACGGTGGGCCGGCCCACCGAGACGCTGCCAGCGTCGTCGGTCACCAGCAGCGGCCCGAACGAGATCTTGGTCCCCGCGGGACCGGTGAGCTTCTCGACGCGCAGGGTCTCCCCTTCGCTGACGCGGTACTGTTTTCCACCCGATACGATGACGGCGTACATGTGTCGAACTGCCTCCCAGGCGAGCGGCGTAGTCTAGATATCGGCCGGCCTTTGTCAAGAGAACTAGACGGGGCGGGCCGAGCTAGAAGGTGTAGGGCGCCTGGTGGACCCCTGTCTCTGTAATGATGGCCTTGACCAGGCGGGCCGGGGTCACGTCGAAGACCGGGTTACGCACGCCGGCAGCGCTCGGGACGATGCAGCGCTCGCCGAGCTGGGTGATCTCCGTCGCCGCGCGCGATTCGATCGGGATGCGCGCGCCCGTGTTGGTGCCCGGATCGAGCGTCGTGTGCGGCGCAGCCACGTAGAAGGGGACGCCGAACAGCGACGCGGCGGCAGCGACGCCGAGAGTCCCGATCTTGTTCGCGACGTCACCGTTGCGGGCGATACGGTCGGCGCCGACCACGGCGGCCACGACCTCGCCGCTCGACAGAAAATGTGCCGCTGCGCCGTCGACGATCACCTCGGCCGGGATCCCGTCCTGGGTCAGCTCCCAGGCCGTGAGCCGCGCGCCCTGGAGAAAAGGTCGCGTCTCGTCGCACAGGACGCGGATCCGCTTGCCGGCGGCGATCGCCGCGCGGATCACGCCGAGCGCGGTCCCGTAACCCGCGGTCGCCAGCGCGCCCGCGTTGCAGTGGGTCAGCACCGTGCCCTCGTCGGGCAGCAGCGCCGCGCCGTGCGCGCCGATCGCCCGGCACGACGCCAGGTCGTCGTCCCAGATCGCCTGCGCCTCGCCGATGGGGTCGCGCCCGCTGGCGATCGCGTTCGCCATGCGATGAACGGCGGCGCCCAGGTTGACCGCCGTGGGCCGCGCCTCGCCGATCTGGCGCATGTGCTGGCGCAACGACGCCGCCGACAACGCCTTCCCGGCCGCCAGCGCGACCGCGAACGCGCCGGCGCAGCCAATCGCCGGCGCGCCGCGCACCTCGAGCTCCGCGATCGCGCGCGCGACATCTTCCCAGGTGTCGTAGGCGTTCCAGAGCTCCACGTCGGGCAGCCGTCGCTGATCGATCATCACCACCCGCCCCTCTCGCCAGAAGATCGGCGACAGCAGATCAGGGTGGTTCGGGGGGCGCTGTCCCGGAGGCAGAGATTGAACCGCCATCTCGACTCCTCAAGAGGTTAGCAGGCGTTGCAAAATCTCGTTCACGGTCTTGGGGTTCGCCTTACCGCCGGTCTCCTTCATCACCGCGCCCACGAAGAAGCCGATCAGCTTCGGACTACCGGCGCGGAAGCGCGCCGCCTCGTCGGGGTTGGCGGCGACCACCTTGCGGCAGGCCTCCTCGATCGCGCCGGTGTCGGAGACCTGCGCCAATCCCTCGGCAGCGACGATCTCGGCGGCCCGCCGCCGCTCGGTCCACATCCGCGTGAAGACGTCCTTGCCGAGCTTGCCGGAGATCTTCCCCGACTCGATGAGCCCGATCAGCTCGGCCAGCGCCGCAGGCGGCACCGCGGTGTCGCCGGCACCCAGCTTGCGGGGATCGTCGACGCGCGCGAGCACTTCGTTGATCAGCCAGTTCGCCGCGCGCTTCGGCGGGGCGCCCGCGAGCACCGCCGCGTCGAAGTAGGCTGCGACCTCTTTCTCGGCCACCAGAACGCCCGCGTCTTGCGGCGACAGCCCCGACGACGTCGTGTAACGCTCGAAGCGATCCTCGGGCAGCTCGGGCAGCGACGCGCGTGCCTTTTCCAGCTCGACGTCGCTGACCACCAGCGGCGGCAGATCCGGCTCGGGGAAATAGCGGTAGTCGTGCGCCTGCTCTTTCGACCGCATCGCCGCGCTCATGCCGCGCGCCGCGTCCCAGAGCCGCGTCTCTTGCACCACGCGCTCACCGCGGTCGAGCAACACCGCTTGCCGTTTGACCTCGCTCTCGATGGCGTCGCGCACATTCTTGAACGAGTTCATGTTCTTGAGCTCGGTCTTCGTGCCGTACGCCGCGGCACCGCGCAGGCGCAGCGAAACGTTGGCGTCGCAGCGCAACGATCCCTCTTCCATGTTGCCGTCGCAGATGCCGAGGTAGCGCACCAGCGCGCGCACCGCTCGCACGTACTCCGACGCCTCTTCCGCCGAGCGGATGTCCGGCTCGCTGACGATCTCGCACAGCGGAACGCCGGCGCGGTTGTAGTCGACGAAGCTGACGCCGGCCGCGGCGTGCAGGTTCTTGCCTGCGTCCTCTTCCAGGTGGATGCGCACCAGGCGAATCGAGCGCCGCTCGCCGTGCAGGCGGAACGTGATCGCCCCGCCCTCGCAGATCGGCTCGTCGAACTGCGAGATTTGAAAGCCCTTGGGCAGGTCCGGATAGAAGTAGTGCTTGCGCGCGAACCGGCAACGCTGGCGGATCTTGCAGCCGGCCGCCAGCCCCAGGCGCACCGCCGACTCGACCGCCGCGCCGTTCAACACCGGCAGCGTCCCCGGCAAGCCCAGGCACACCGGATCGGTGTGGGTGTTGGGGTCGGCGCCGAACGCCGCCGACGACCAGGAGAAGATCTTCGATTGCGTCGAGAGCTGGGCGTGCACCTCGAGACCGATGACGACTTCGTACTTGTCGGCGCTCACGACGCCACCTCGGTGGCCGCGCCGGCTGCGGGATCCGGCGGCAACCGGCGATGCCACTCCGTGCGCGCTTCATACGCGGCGCCGATGCGGAAACAGGCCTCTTCGCCGAGCGGCGGCCCGATGATCTGCAGTCCGATCGGCAGCCCGCTCCTGGTGAAGCCGCAGCCCTGCGCCAGCGCGGGCACGCCCGCCAGGTTCGGCGCCACGGTCATGACGTCGGCCAGGTACATCTGTAAAGGATCGCCCATGCGCTCGCCGAAACGAAACGCCGGGATCGGCGACGTCGGCGTCACGATGGCGTCGCACTTCGTGAACGCCGCCGTGAAGTCGTCGGCGATCTTGCGCCGCACGCGCAGCGCCTTGCCGTAGTAGGCCTCGTAGTATCCAGCGCGCAGCACGTACGTGCCGAGCATGATGCGCCGCTTGGGCTCGAGGCCGAACCCCTCGCCGCGCGTGCGCGCATAGAGCTCTTCCAGCGTGCGCGGATCCTTGGTGCGGTGCCCGAAGCGCACGCCGTCGTAGCGCGCCAGGTTCGACGACGCCTCGGCGGTGCAGATGAGGTAGTAGGTCGCGATCGCGTACTTGGTGTGCGGCAGCGAGACCGGCACCACCTTGGCGCCGGCGCGCGCGAGCTCGTCCAGCGCCGCGCGCACCGCCGCCTCGACCTCGGCGTCCATGCCGGGTTGAAAATACTCGTCGGGGATGCCGACGCGCACGCCCTGCAAACCTTCCTTGCCTGCCTGGCCCGCGCGGCACGCGTCGCGGTAGCGCCCGACCGGCGCCGGGATGCTGGTCGCGTCCAGCGGGTCGGCGCCGGCCATCACCTCGAGCAACGCCGCCACGTCTTCGATCGTCCGGCCGAACGGCCCCGGGTGATCCAGCGACGACGCGAAGGCGATCACGCCGTAGCGCGAGACGCGGCCGTAGGTCGGCTTCATTCCCGCGACCCCGCACAGCGAAGCCGGTTGGCGAATCGAGCCGCCGGTGTCGGTGCCGGTCGCGCCCGCGCACAGCGACGCCGCGACCGCGGCCGCCGAACCGCCCGACGATCCGCCCGGCACGTGCGCGAGCGACCAGGGGTTGCGCACCGGACCTCGCGAGCTGTTCTCGTTCGACGAACCCATCGCAAACTCGTCCATGTTGATCTTGCCCAGCGACACCGCGCCGGCGTCGGCCAGCCGCTGCGTCACCGTCGACTCGAACGGCGGAATGAACCCGCGCAGGATCTTCGACGCGCAGGTGGTCTCGATGCCGCGCGTGACGAAGATGTCCTTGATGCCGATCGGCACGCCGGCGAGCGCGCCCGGATCGCGCCCGGCCGCGCGCGCGGCGTCGACGGCGTCGGCGCGGCGGCGCGCGCCTTCCGCATCGACGAGCACATAGCAGTTGAGCGCGCGGTCGAGCCGCCCGATGCGGTCGAGATACGCCTCCGTGACGTCGCGCGCGCGGAGCTTGCCGGCGCGCACGCCGTCCGCGATCGCGGCGATCGAGAGGCCGCGGACGTCAGGATGACTCACGCCTCGTCCTCGGGCGCGCCACCCGTCACGGGCACGATGCGGGGCACCTGGAAAAAGCTCGCCTCGCGGCGTGGCGCGTTTTGCAACGCTTCTTCGATGGGAAGCGACGTACCCACCTGGTCCGGACGCAGCGGGCAGTCGAACGGGACGGCGTGGGTCATCGGCTCGACCGCTGACGTGTCGAGATCTTTGAGCGCCGCGACGTAGCCCAAAATAGCGTCGAGATCGGTCGTCATGCGCTCGATCTCCTGGTCGCTCAAGTCCAGTCGCGCGAGCACGGCTATCTCGCGGACTTCCTCCGGACGGATGCGTGACATTGTGGCACCATGTACTACCAGAATCTGGCCAGACTGGTAGAGGCCCGCTATAGTGCTGGGTCTTCCGGCGAGTTACGATGTCTCCTGAATTGAAGACCGCAGCCTCATCGACTGGGCGGAGCTCCCGAGGGGTCACCCGAAAGTTCCGGGCAACGTTGGCGCTGGCCAGCGTCGCCGCGGCGTGGGTGGGCCTGGCGGTGGGTTGCGAGGGCGAGCAGCGCGCGCGTGACGCTTCGGCACCGCCGAGCTTGCAGACCAGTGAGGTGTCGGTTCGCTTCGACGTGGCCCCTCAGAAGGCGCCGATGGTGTCGGTGCTGGCGTTCCACGCCACGATGTCGGGCGTCTTGCAGCGCGACGTCCTGGGCATCGTCGATCCGCTGGCCGCGGCCGCGCCGGATCGCGATTGTGAGGTGCACGACCTCGACCTGTCGGCAAGCGCGCTGGTGGCGCAGGGCGGGTCGATCGAGTTGCAAGAGCTGGGCGGCATCGGCCTGCAGCTCGGCGCATCGGATCCGACCGCGACGCCGACGACGCCGGCCGGGGGGCTCGCGGCGACCGGCACCACCACAGGAACGACGACCGGCATGATTCTGCGGCCCTTTCCGCGGCTCTTCCCGGACGTCGCCACGGTGGTGGGCGGCGTGGTCGCCGAAGCGGGACCGTTGCAGCTCGGGGGCCTCCCTGACCGGATCGGTCTGATGACGCCCGCGTCGGAGCTGCCGCTCGAGGAGCTGGCGGTGCCGGCGGCTCCCAGGATCACCAGCGTCAACGGCGTACCGCTGACCGCGGGCGCCAAGGTCGACGCGCACGACGGCTTGACCATCGCCGTGGCGGGCGACGCCGGTACGATCGTCGAGCTCCGGCCGTTCGGCGCGACGGTAGCGATCTCTTGCGCCGTGCCGCAGTCCGCGACGGGCGAGAGCACGCTCGTCGTTCCACGCGCGCTGGTGGCGCGGCTCACCGGCGCGGCGAATCCGTCGGCCACGTCAACGGCGCCCGGCAAGGCGTTGCCCGCGTCGCTGGATGCGCTCAGCCGGACGCGCGTGCGCGTCGCGCCGTTCGCGGTGACCAATCACCTGTCGATCGAAGTGCGGGCGTCGACGGCGGTGGAGCTCAGCCCGTGAGCAGCGGGAGCGGCTCGTCCTTCGGACGCGACTCGCGCAGACAATCCCGGACGGTGCTGGAGCTGCCGATGGTCGTCAGTGATCCATCCAGCCGCGTGAGCGGGAGCATCCTGTTCGATTCGGCCGACGTGTCGACCGGCGGCGCCTTCCTGCGCACCGATCTGCTGTTCGAGGTCGGCGAGCTGCTGGTCCTGCAATTCCAGCTGCCGCGCACGGAGGACGGCGATGGCGCTCACATCCGCACCGCTGGCCGCGTGACGCGCGTTTCGCGGGGCCAGGCCAAGGAGGTCGCCGGGATGGGCGTCGAGTTCGTCGACCTGCGGCCCGAAGATCGCTCGGCCATCGAGGAACGCCTGCACCGCTAGCGGTTCGCAAGCCCGCCCCGCCACGCCCCCCTGCACGCAAGGACGATCACGACAAATGGCCGAGACTCTGGAGGACCTGACCTACGACTACGAAGAGGACGGTACGCTGGTCCGCAAGGAGATCGACCGCGTCATTCTCACCAAGGGCGGCTGGGCCACGATGATGTTCCTGTTCCAGGAGCTGGATCGAAACAGCGGCAAGTTCCGCGCGCCAAAGATGGCGATCGTGCGCTTCAAGAAGGCAAAGGGCGTCTATCGGAAACAGTCGTCGCTCAACATTTCCGGCGAAAAGCAGGCGCGCCAGATCGCCGAGGTCTTCGAGAAGTGGTACCCCCAAATAAAAGAGGCGACACAAGCCGCCACGGACGGTGGCGACGAGGGGGACGAAGGTGACGATGCCCCGGCGGAAGACTGACCGGACCATCGTGTGATCGCAGTCCTCGTCAACCCGCGCTCTCGGGCGAATCGGCGAAATCCCCGCATCGCGGCCGAGTTCCAGGCCATCCTCGGCGACACCGGGCGGGTCTTCGCGCCGCGTAGCCTCGACGAGCTGGCGCAGGTCGCGGCCGAGCTGCACCGGGCCGCGCCGGCGGTCATCGCCGTGCACGGCGGCGACGGAACGTTGCACAAGGCGGTGACGGCGCTGGTGCGCGCGTTCGGTGACACGCCGCTGCCGCCGGTGGCGGCGCTGTGCGGGGGTACCATGAACGTGGTCGCTTCGTCGCTGGACGTGCGCGAACAACCGCACGCCTTCGTGCAACAGCTGGCTGAGAACGCGCGCGTCAACCGCGCGCCGGAGACGCTTCGCCGCCGCTGCATCCACGTCGATGGGCAATACGGCTTCATCTTCGGCAACGGCCTGATGGCGAATTTTCTCAACGAATATTACGGGCCGGGCGGCTACGGGCCGTGGCGCGCGATCTGGCTCATGCTGCGCCTGCTCGGATCGGCGGTGATCCTGGGACCGTTCGTGCGCCGGGTCTTTCACCGATTCCGCGGCGTCGTCAAGGTGGACGGCGTGCCGATCCAGTGGCCGGACTTCGTCACCATCGGCGTGGCGACGGTGCGGGAGGTCGGGCTCGGCTTCAAGCTGATCCATCGCGCCGACGACGACCCGGAGCGGTTCGGCGTCCTGGCCATCCACGCCGGCCCACTCTCCCTGATCCCGGATTTCCCGGCCGTTCACGCGGGACGCGGGGTCTCGCCGTCGCGCGCGTACAGCGCGGTTGCGTCCACGGTCGACATCGAGCCGACCGAAGACGTGATGGCCTATACGATCGACGGGGATCTTTACAGAAAAACCGGGCCCTTGCGTATCACCCTCGGCCCCCACATCGACTTCGTTAAGCCCCAAAGGAGTTTGATCAGGGTGGGCAGGAACGGTACGATAGCCAGTCCATGAGCTCGTCATTCCCGCTCGATGGCATGCGCGCTCGCTTCGCGGGCGAGACCAACGTGGGGATGAAGCGCGCCCACAACGAGGATTCGTTCTTCCTGCCCGAGAGCGAGCGCCTGGCGATCGTCGCCGACGGCATGGGCGGACACGCCTCGGGCGAGGTGGCGAGCCGCATGGCGGTCGAGACGATCGCGGGGTTCTTCCGCGCGACGCAGGACGAACAGCAACTGACCTGGCCGTTCAAGATGGACCGGGGTCACCGCTACGACGTCAACCGCATGGTGACGGCGATCAAGCTGGCGAATCTCAAGATCCACGAGCAGGCGCAGAAGGATCCGCAGTGCCACGGCATGGGCACGACCGTGGTGGCGACGTTGTTCGCCGACGGCGCGCTCATCGTGGGCCACGTGGGCGACAGCCGGCTCTACCGGCGGCGCGACGGGCGGTTCGAGCAGATCACCGAGGATCACTCGCTGCTGAACGACTACATCAAGATCAAGCACCTGTCGCCCGAAGAGATCGCCAACTTCCCGCACAAGAACGTCATCGTGCGCGCGCTCGGGATGAAAGACAGCGTCCAGGTCGACGTGCACATCGACAACCCGCGCCTGGGCGACGTCTACGTGCTCTGCTCGGACGGTCTGTCGGGCATGGTCAAGGACCAGGAGATCTCCGACGTGATGGTCGCCGAACGCGACCTGGACGTTTGTTGCGATCGTCTGATCTCGATGGCGAACAAGAACGGCGGCCTCGACAACATCACCGTCGTCGCGATCCGCATCGAGAGCGCGTGATGCGCGCGTCTCGGCCGACCCTCTAGCAGTCGCGGCTAATCGATCGCCACCACGCCGTCGGGCGTGGCGACAGCGTGCGCGAGCTCGCCCTCGACGACGGCGGCGGGCCAGACCACGGCGTCGCGGATGCGGGCGGCGGCGCCGATCCGGGCGCGTGCGCCGATGACCGCCGCGGGGCCGATCTCGGCGCCGGCGGCGATGATGGCGCCAGCGGCGATTCGATAAGGCGGGATCAGGCGGGCGCCGGCGGTCTGAGCCGTGGGGGCGATGCCGGTCAGCGGGCCGGGCGGGTGCGGCACCAGTGAAGGGTTGTGGAGCAAGTCGAGGTTGCCGGCCAGGTAGCGCGCGGGTGTCGAGTGCTCGGCGAAGTAGCCGTCCAGGCGCTGCGCCGCGATGCGCGCGCCGGCCTCGAGCGCGGGCATGTACGCGTCGCGGATGACGTCGCACGGGACCGGGCGCAGGCGATCGAGCAGCGGCGGCTCCATGATGTGGATGCCGGTGAACATCCGCTCGGTGACCGGCCCTTCGGGCGGGAGCGGTGACCGCGCGGCGAGGATGCTGACGACGCGGCCGGTCGCGTCGACGCCGATGGCGCCCCAGCGTCGCGGGTCGGGGTCGTCGCGCAGCAGCAGCGTCCCCTCGGCGCCGGCCTCGACGTGGCCGCCCAGGAAACTGCGCAAATCCACGTCGGCGACGACCTTGCCGTTGATGACCAGCACGCGCCCCGCGCCCAGCATGCCGCGCGCGTGCGCGATCCCCCCGCCCGTGCCGAGCAGCTCGACCTCGACGGAGTAGCGAATCCGCAGCCCGGCTTCACTCTCGCCCAGCGTCTCGCGCAAGCGGTCGCCCAGGTGGTGCAGGTTGACGACGGCTTCGCCGAATCCGGCGCGCGCGCAGGCGGCCAGGCCGAAGCGGATCGCCGGGTAGCCGCAGATCGGCGCCAGCGGCTTCGGCAGCGCCAGCCCCAGCGGGCCGAGGCGCGTGCTCCGCCCGGCGGCCAGCAACATCACGGCGGTCTCGATGGTCGTCACAGGGCCGTTGCTCGGAGAAAAGACCCTAGCATGTTATGTGAAAGGCCCATGAAGATCTGCGTAATTGGTACCGGGTATGTCGGGCTGGTCGCGGGCGCCGGCTTTTCGGACATGGGCAATGACGTCGTCTGTTGCGACCTCGACAAGGCCAAGATCGACGGCCTCAACCGTGGCGAGATCCCGATCTACGAGCCGGGCCTCGAGAAGCTGGTCGCGCACAACGCCGCCGAGGGGCGCCTCACGTTCACGACCGACGTCGCGAAAGGCGTCAGGGGTTGCGAGGTGATCCTGCTGGCCGTCGGCACGCCGCCCGGCAAGGACGGCAGCGCCGATCTGTCGTTCATCTTCCAGGCCGCCGAGAGCGTCGCCACAGCGATGACCGGATGGGCCGTGATCGTCACCAAGTCGACCGTGCCGGTCGGCACCGGCGACAAGATCGAAGCCATCATGCGCCCGAAGACGACGCACGAGTTCTCGGTGGCGTCGAACCCCGAGTTCTTGAAGGAAGGCGACGCGGTCAATGACTTCATGAAGCCCGATCGCGTGATCGTCGGCGCCGAGGACAAGCGCGCCATCGAGATCCTGCGCGCGCTCTATGCGCCGTTCACGCGCACGAGCGACCGCATGCTGGTCATGGATCGCCGCTCGGCCGAGCTGACCAAGTACGCGGCGAACTCGATGCTGGCGACGCGCATCTCGTTCATGAACGACCTGGCCAACCTGTGCGAGCTGCTCGGTGCCGACATCGAGCTCGTGCGGCGCGGGATGGGCTCCGACGCGCGCATCGGTCCCAAGTTTCTATTCGCCGGGCCGGGCTTCGGCGGCAGCTGCTTTCCCAAGGATCTGCGCGCGGCGATCAGCACCGGCCGCGAAGCCGGGTACAAGCTGGAGATCCTCGACGCGGTGGTCAGCGTCAACGAGCGGCAGAAGCGACGGATGGGCGAGAAGATCATCGCCCACTTCGGCGGCAGCCTGAAGGGCAAGCGCGTCGGCATCTGGGGGCTGGCGTTCAAGCCCGGCACCGACGACATTCGCGAAGCCCCCGCGCTGACCCTGATCGATCAGCTGCTCGAGGCCGGCGCGTCGGTGTCGGCGAGCGATCAGGTCGCAATCCCGGCGGTGCGCAAGCTCCTCGGCGACAAGATCGAGTTCGAAACCTCGAGCTACGCGAGCGCCAAGGGCGCTGACGCGCTGGCGCTGGTCACTGAGTGGCACGAGTACCGCCGTCCCAACTTCGAGCGCCTGAAATCCCTGATGCGCCAGCCGGTGCTCTTCGACGGCCGCAACGTCTGGAGCCCCGCGGAGCTCCGCGCCGCCGGCTTCACGTACTACGGAATGGGCCGGGGGACCAAGACCTAGTGCAGGTCTGATAGGAAAAACCGCCAAGGCCCCGAGACGCGGAGATCGGGACCATCAAAGGCCCGTACCTGGCGTCTGCGGCGTCTTGGCGGTTCTCTGACCGGCGTTGGAGCGGATCAGGTTACGTGGTCGCCGCAGGTCGAATCGTCGTCGCCGCGCCCGGGGCCAAATTCGACCGCCAGCCCAGCACGGCTGCCGGCGGCTTTTTCTGCACGTGGCGCGGGTGGCTCGCCTCGTAGCGGCCGGCGACGATCGTCACCCGATCCGGGTACAGGTGGAGCGCGCCGACGAGGCCGACCGACTCGGCCGGCATCGTGTACGACTGGCCCTCGTGCACGACGACCGCGCGCGGGCCCACGACGACCGGGAAGCGCAGCCCCAGGTTGCGGGGATCAAATTTGAGTGGCCGCAACCGCTGCCGCTCCTCCGCGAGCAGGATCGCCGGCGTCTTGGCGTTGAGCTCGGTGGTGCGCGTATTGAGGTCGCACAACCAATCCGTCAACTGGCGCTCCATGTCCGCGTCGTTGACGAACGTGTGCGATTTGAAGAAGAAGTGTTTGACCCAGTTGCCGAGGTTGGTGCCCGGCCCGCGGTCGGCGCCGCGGCGTGCCCGCACCTCGACCCCCAGCCCCAGCTGGATGGCCGCGTACGCGAACGCCGAGTCCCACTCGATCACCTGACCGTCGCGATCCGAACGGATCCCGATCGGCTTCGGTCGATCGAACGCCGCCAGCAGCGGAATGCCGCCGATGGCGTCGAAGTGGTGCACCAGCGCGCGCACCAGCGACTCGATGCCCTGATCCTCGACGATCGACACCGCGATCCAGCGCGAGTACTCGAGGCGCGTCGCGAAGAAGTTCACCGACCGCACCTCGCCGCTCTTGAACCGCACGTCGACCTGGCCCATGCCGTGACGAGAGATCTCGCCGGGGACCTTGTCTTGCTGGCTCAGGGGACGGCTCCGACGCGGGCGGACGCTGGCGATCAGCGAATAGAGCGCACTCTTTCCGCCGTCATAACCAGCGGCCTTCGCTCTTCGCACAATCTCCAGCGAGCGTAGTTGCGGATGTTTGAGCAGCAGGTCGACCACGAAAGCGCGGAAAGGTTGCGCCTTCGATGGGCGTCCGACGCCTCGTTTGACAGGCTCTTCCATGGTCATTGACTCCACCGTGGGCTCCTCTGGAAGCGCCTCATCAGAGATGCGCTTCATGGCCGGAGAATCCCAATTTCCGCTTTCATACCCATGGAACATTTGAACCAAATCAGGGGTTCTTTCGTCACTTTTTTTCGAAGGCACGAAGAAAACCCCGGATCATTGCGGTCCCACCACGCGCACCGTTAGCGCGCTTGCGTTTCTGGGGTCTATCGACCCCACGCGGGCAGCGACGTGGATAGGCCGCGCCGTGCGTCACGTCGTTCGATCGCAAGATTGATGAGCCGTGTGACGAGCTCTGTCGCGGAGACCCCACTCGCTTCCCACATCTTCGGGTACATCGAGATCGCGGTGAAACCAGGGATGGTGTTCACTTCGTTGACGAAGATCTGCGATGTCGTTCGCTCGACGAAGAAGTCGACCCGCGCCATGCCGGTCAGCTCGAGCGTGCGAAACGTCGCGACCGCGAGCTCTTGCACGCGCGCGGCGACGTCCCTGGGTAAGTTCGCCGGGATTTGCCAGGCGGCGCCGTCGGCGTCGACGTATTTGGCGTCGTACGAATAAAATCCATCGCGGTGATGGACGACGATCTCCCCCGGCACGGAGGCGACCGGGCGATCGTTGCCGAGCACCGCGACTTCTATTTCGCGCGCGTCAACGCCGCGCTCGAGCAACACCTTGCGGTCGAATGCCAGTGCCGATCGTAACGCCGGCTCCAGCCCTGCCGCATCGATGACTTTGCTCACGCCGACCGACGAACCAGCGTTCGCGGGCTTCACGAACAGGGGGTAGCCGAGAGCGGCCGCGTGTGCGGCTGCGATGCCTGGATCCTCGCGCAGGTCGGTGGCGCTCGCGACGCGGAAATCGACGACCGGGATCCCGGCGTCGCGGAGCAGCCGCTTGGCGACGTCCTTGTCCATGCCGATCGCCGAACCGAGCACGCCCGCGCCGACGTACGCGACGTCGGCCAGCTCGAGCAGACCCTGCACGGTTCCGTCCTCGCCGTACGTGCCGTGCAGCACGGGAAAGACCACGTCGTCCGGGCCGAGCACCTGCGCCACCGACGCCGGCGTGGTCGCCATCGCCACCGTCGGGGCGTCGTCTTCCAGCCGGAGCTGGCGCGGGTCGCCGGTGGCGCCTGCGAGCATCTTCTCGGATTGAGCGCGCCATCGCCCCTGCTTGTCGATGCCGATCAGCACGGGATCGAACTGGGCGCGGTCCATCGCCGCCAGCACGTTGCGCGCTGACAGGATCGAGACCTCGTGCTCCGCCGAGCGGCCGCCGAACAGGATCACGACGCGAGTGCGGCCGGCCATGTCAGTAGACCAATCCCAGTTGTGAGAAGAGAAAGCTCCATTCGTCGGTCAATTGATCAATCACCTTTCCCAGCGGCTTGCCGGCGCCGTGGCCGGCCTTGCTCTCGAGTCGCAGCAGCACCGGCCCGCCGCTCGAGGCCGCCTGCAGCCGCGCGGTCATCTTGCGCGCGTGCATCGGATCGACACGCGTGTCCGACTCCGCGGTGTGGATCAGCACCGCCGGATAGGCGACGCCGTCCTTGACGTGATGGTAGGGCGAGTATGCGTACAGCCATTTGAATTGCTCGGCGTCGTCGGACGAACCGTACTCGGGAATCCAGAGTTGCGCGATCCGAAAGCGGTGATAGCGGATCATGTCCAGCAGCGGAACGCCGCAGATCGCCGCGCGGAACAGCTCGGGCCTCTGCGTGATGGTCGCGCCGATCAGCAGGCCGCCGTTCGAGCGCCCGGAGATCGCCAGGTGAGCGGGCGCGGTGATCTTCTCGCGGATCAACCACTCCGCGGCGCCGGCGAAATCGTCGAAGACGTTCTGCTTGTGCCCCAGCATGCCGGCCTGGTGCCAGGACTCGCCGTATTCGCCGCCGCCGCGCAAGATCGCGACGGCGTAGACGCCGCCGTGCTCCAGGAACGGCGCGACCTGCGGCTCCCAGTGCGGCAGGATGTTGACGTTGAAGCCGCCGTAACCGTAGAGCAGCGTCGGGTGGCTGCCGTCGCGTGCGAGCGCGCCGCGCGCGTGAACCAGAAACAGCGGGCACTGCGTGCCGTCGCGCGAGGCGTAGCGCGCTTGCTCGACCTCGAACGCATCCGGATCGAGCGGCGCCGGGATTTGCCGCCACACGGCGGGTCGCGCCGGCGCCTTCCCGATGGCGCCGCCGCTGTCGATGGGCTGGCGCAGGATCATCGTCGGCGTCAGGAACGACGTGAACGACAGGAACAGCTCGTCGCCGTTGCGTTCGCTGCCCAGCGACCCGACGCTGCCCAGCGCCGGCAACGCCAGCTCGCGCCGCGGCTTGCCGTCGCTCGAGAAGAGCCGCACGCGCGACGTCGCGTCCTTGAGGGTGAGCGCGGCGACCTGCCCATGCAGCACGGCCACGCCTTCGAGGATCTCGTCGCTTTGAGGAAGAACTTCTTTCCAGCGCGCGCGCTGCGGGCGGCGCACGTCGGCGGCGAACAGCCGCCCGCGCGGCGCATCCTGGTTGCTGCGCAGGTAGAGCCGATCGTCGAGCAGCTCGACGACGTCGAAGCTGGCGTCGATGCCCGCGACGACGGTGACCGCGGGCGGCGGCGATGCCGCGCCCTCGCCACCGGCGTGCACGTCGAGCAGGTAGACCTCGCTCCTCGACCACCCCTGGTCGACCTCGACGGCCAGCCAGCGGCCGTTCGGCGACAAGGTGACGCCCGGCCAGTCTTTGAGATCGCGGCCGGCGCCGAAGATCTTCTCGTCGCGCGCCGGGTCGTCGCCCAGGCGATGGCGGAAGACGCTGCGGTGATACTTCTCTTCGCCCGCCGGAACCGTGCCCGCGGCCGGGTAGCGCGTGTAGTAAAACCCCTTGCCGTCGGGGAACCAGGCGAGCGAACAGGCGCGGGTGCGCGCAATCTCGTCGGGCAGGTCGCGGCCGCCGGCGACGTCGCGGACGTGCAGCACCGACTCCTCGCTGCCGTCGGCGGAGATGCCGTACGCCACCAGCGCGCCGTCTTCCGACGGCACCCACCAGTCGAGGGCGCGCGTGCCGTCGGCGGCCAGCGCGTTGACGTCGACGAGCGCGCGATCCTCGCCGTCCAGGCCGTCGCGCACGTAGAGCACCGCCTGGTTCTGCTTGCCGTCGCGCCGCGTGTAGAAATAGCGCCGCTGCTTGCCCCTGTGGCGCGGCACGGGCACACCGAGCGAGCCGATCTCGTAGAGCTGCCAAAAACGCTCGGCGAGCGCTTTGCGGCCCGGGAACGCGTCCAGCGCCTTGCGCGTGAGCGCGTTCTGTCGATCGGTCCAGCGCTGGACCTCGGGCGACGCCGCGTCCTCGAGCCAGCGATAGGGATCGGCAACGGTGACGCCGTGAATGGTGTCGACGATCGGCTCGGCACGCGTGGGGATCGCTGGTCTGGCGGCGGCCACGGACGGGCAGACTACCGCGGCGAGCGACAGCGACCAGCACAATCCCGCGAGCGCGCCACCAAGCGTCCGATGACGCGCACGTCGATCAGACATCACGTCCATGAGTCAGCCGTTGCAGCCACGGCGCGAGCGCGAGGAGCAGCGCGCCCGCCGCGACCGACGTGACGACGAAGACCAGGAAAAAGTCGGCCTGCCCGCCCAGCCAGTGAAACATCTCGCCGTGCTCGACTCGATCGCTCAGCGCCGCGAGCTGGCCGGCCAGGTACTCGGCGATCGCCGTCGAGAAGAACCAGAGCCCCATCAGCAGCGACATGTACTTGACCGGCGCGAGCTTGGTCACCGTCGAGAGGCCGATCGGCGACAGCCAGAGCTCGCCGAAGGTGTGCAGCGCATAGGTCGCGACCAGCCAGGCCGGGCTCACCAATGCGCCGCCGTCGCTGGCGCGCGCGCCGCCGACCATCACCACGAAGCCGAGCGCCATCAAGAACATCGCCGCGCCCATCTTCACCGGCGTGCTCGGCTCGCGCCCGCGGCGCGCCAGCGCGGTCCACATCCAGGCGAAGAACGGCGCCGTGATGAGGAGGATCAACGGGTTCACCGACTGGAACCAGGTCGCCGGGAACGCGTAGCCGAACACCACTCGGTGCGTGCGCTCGGCGGCGAAGAAGTTCATCGACGAGCCGGTCTGCTCGTAGGCAGTCCAGAACGGGATCGAGAACGCCATCATCACGAGGAGGGCGATCAGGCAGTCTCGCTGGATGCGCGTGAGGCCCGCGCGCGGCGCCACGGCGCCCGTGGCCGGCTCGATGTTGTCACCGCGGCCGGGCGGCAGGCCGATGCCCGGCAGGTAGCGCGAGCGAAGCGCCAGGTACATCACGAGGCCGAAGATCATGCCGACGCTGGCTGCCCCGAAACCGTAGTGCCATCCCCAGCGCGGGCTCTCGGCGAAGTAGCCGCAAACGATCGGACCGAAGAAGCCACCGACGTTGACGCCCATGTAGAAGATCGTGAAGCCGCCGTCGCGCCGCGGATCGTTCTCGCGGTAGAGCTGGCCGACCATCGTCGAGACGTTGGGCTTGAAGAAGCCAGTGCCGATCACGACCAGCGCCAGGCCGAGAAAGAACGTGGGTGTCGACGGCAGGGCGAGACAAACATGGCCGGCCGCGATGATGAACGCGCCGATGACCATGGACCGGCGGGTGCCGATGAATCGATCGGCCAGATAGCCGCCCGCCAGCGGGAGCGCATAGGCGCAAAAGCCGTAGAGCCCATAGAGGCGATCCGACGCCGGCTTGGACCAGCCAAACCCGCCGCGCGCCGTGTCGCTCAGGAAGAGGACCAGCATCGCCCTCATTCCGTAGAACGAGAACCGCTCCCACATCTCGACGCCAAAGAGCAGGAACAGCCCCGGCGGCTGCTTCAGCACAGCCCCTCGCTCCGGTTGTTGCACGGGGCGGAGCATAACAACCCGCACCGGGGGTGGTAACCAGGAACGGCGCCGGCGGGCGGGCTCCCGTGTCAGTGTCGCGACGCGGGATCCGGCAGGCCGCCGCGCACCGGGATCGTGTCGACGAAGGTTCGCACCATCTGGTCGACGTCGCGCGGGTCCTGCGCGTCCAGGTCCAGGCTCTGGCGGTGGTGCCAGAGCACGCGCCCGTCCTGCGCCGCGAGCAGCGTCATCGAGACGTAGACCTGGTCGCCGGCAAAGGTCTCGTCTTCGTGCTCGACCGTGCCGTCGTGCGTGTACGCTGGGCCGTCGAGGGGCACCACCACCGCGACACCGATGCCCACGCCGACGTGCGGACCGCCACCGTAGACCCGTCCGACCGCCGGACCGCGCGACGGCGGGAAACCGCGACCGGGGGGCGGCACCACCGAGCCGCCGGGTGGCGAGCCACGAAACCCGCTCGGCGGCGGGACGCGCGGGGCGCCAACCGGCGGCGAACCACGCAGCACCGGCTGGCCGTGCGTGCCCGCGCCACGCCACGAGGACGGTGAGGACCCGTTGCCGTTCTTGCTGCTGGCGACGAGCGCCAGGACAATCGCCGCGACGATCACCACGATGAAGATCGCCGCCAGGACTTCCGCCGTGCGCTTGCCCGGGGTCACCGATACCCCTTTGACGTTCACGTAGAGCAGCGCATCCGACTGCGTGGCCCAACCCACGCGCGCCGCCAGCTCGGGCGCGACGAACGCCGGCACCGCCATCGGGCCGCTGCCGCCCGCCTCGGGGCTGCTCGCAAATTGCGCGACGCCGTTCGCGAGCCAGCCGAGCTGGTCGCGGTTCACCAGCAGCGTGCCGTCGGGCGCGGCGATGCCGTCCCAGCGCGCCGACAGGTCGACGTCGTAGCCGCGGCTGCGCAGGCCCTGGTTGATGGCCGCGACGGTGCGCGCCGACACAGCCTGGCCCAGCGCCGCCGATGCGGCCGGATCATTGTCGCCGAATTGATCGAGCACCACGAACACGTCGGGCGGCAGCAGCGCAATTCGCAGCGGCGTGTAGGTGCGGGCCGCGAACGACGGCTCGATCATGGGCCCGGGCGTCGCGCACCCCATGGTCCACGCGGCGCCCGCCAGGAACAGCGCCAGCGCGGAATGACGGAAGTGCGTCATTCCGCGGAAACTAGCACGGAGCCGCCCGAGCGGCGCGTTCGTCGCGGTGACGTGGACTGGAGCCGATGGTGAAAGTGATATGCTGCGTGCGTCATGACGGTGCGGTCCCGATCGACCCTGGTCGTTGCGCTCTGCTGGCTCGGCGCTGCCGCGTCGGCGCGCGGCGCCGGCGTCGACACGGTGACCGGCCGGGGGCTCAAGGTCCAGGTCGACAAATCCAAGGTCAACCTCAAAGAGCACCGCCTGGAAGTGAAGATGTGGCCGCGTTCGAGCAAGATCTCGATGGTGGTGGTGGGCGAATCGGGCGCGACGCTGGCCGAAGAAGAGCAGGACTTCACGGACCGTCCCGCCGGAGCGCCACTGCTGGTGACCTGGACGCCGTCGAGCGACGAGGCGGTCGCGAAGATCACCATCAAAGTCGGCGACGAGCGCGGGTACGTCGGCCTGGAGCTCTTTCCTTGGTTTGTAGCCATCCCGCACGACGACGTGAACTTCCGAACCGCCTCCAGCGACATCGACGCGGGGGAGGTACCCAAGCTCGAGGCCGCTTACGCGAAGCTCGGCGAGATCCTGGCCAAGGACAAGGACAAGCAGTACCGCTCGATCACGCTGTTCATCGCCGGACACACCGACACCGTGGGCGACGGCGCGTACAACCTCAACCTGTCGCGCGAGCGCGCGCGCTCGATCGCCGGCTGGTTCCGCAAGCGCGGCGCGCGCGTCCCGATCGCGTACGAAGGATATGGAGAGACGGCGCTCGCGGTCAGCACCGCCGACGGCGTGGATGAGCCACGCAACCGGCGCGTCGACTACATCCTGTCCAACGACGAGCCCATGATGAAGACCAGCGGGTTCAAGCCAGCGTGGAAACGCATCAAGTGACGGCTCGGCGCCTGGGCGTCGTCGCGGCGGCCGCCGCGTTGGGCTGCGCGCTCTCGTCGTGCGCCAGCGCGCCGGCGACGCTGCCCACGCCCGCGCCGATCGTGCTGGAGACGCGCTGTGCGCGCGGGCCCTATTGCGTCACCGGCGAGGTCGACGATCAGTTCTCGATCGCCGTCGAGGCCGTGAAGTGCATCGCGCTGGTCGAGAACGGCTCGCGCACCGTGCTCTCGGACGCGCGTGGCGTGTTCTTCATGGACGGGCTCGCCACGCTGCCGCGCCAGGTGCGGTTCGAGAAGGCCGGCTACAACACGCAGTCGGTCACGGTCTTGCCCGTCACCGCGGGCTCGGCGGCGCCGGTCTACGTGATCTTCCACCGCATCGCCGACAGCGAGTGCTCGTGCGAGCCGGCGGCGATCATGGCCGGCCACGACCCCTGCCCCGACGACAAGTGCGGCCGTTCGCGCTTCGACGTCACGATCCCGGAAACGCCGAAGGCGCCGCCGGCGCCGCCACCCTAGTGTCCTGTATCAGAAGCCGTACCCGCCGACCTCGATCGCGTGCAGCGCGATCTTGCGGCGCAACGAGAAGGTGTTCACCCGGTGCAGCTCGTAGTAGCTGTTGATGTCGCGGACCTCGCGTCCCCACTCCTCGGCCTGCGACATCCACATCAACATCTCGCGCAGCATCTCGAACACGCTGGCATACGACTTCGCGACGAAGAGCTGGGTCATGCAGATCGGGATCCGGCTCGCCTCTTCACCGCGGCTGCGGACGAGCTGCAGCGTGCGCGTGATGGCCGAGTCCATCGCGAAGATCTGGATCAAGCAGT
>Ga0265342_10001217_pt1 | contig 24373 bp, 16 predicted proteins | sample 4CB327metaG_FD_203125 | JGI IMG/M metagenome (GOLD analysis project Ga0265342, IMG submission 203125) | Rhizosphere microbial communities from Carex aquatilis grown in University of Washington, Seatle, WA, United States - 4-CB3-27 metaG | ecosystem: Host-associated > Plants > Roots >... | reverse complement strand
AGAGCCGGAGGAGGGCAGGCCGTCGTCGTCTTCGTCGCCGAACTGGCCCGAAGAGGCCACGGGTGTCGAGCTGGGCGCGGCCGACGCCTCGGGGGATTTCGCGTCGGGCGGACACCCCACGGGTCATACGGCCGCAGCGGGAGGTTCCCCGCCGGGCGCGCCGCCGCCGTCGTCGCTTCGGGCGACGCGCACGCTGGGCTGGTTGCGGCGGTTCGCCAAGCTCTGGGGCTTCGCGCTCTTCTGTGTCCTGGTCGTCTACCTGTTCCGCGCGGTCGCGCTGCCGTTTCTGTTCGCGATCCTGGTGGCGTACATCCTGGCGCCCGTGGTGAACCGCGTCTCGCGCATCCAGGTGCGCGGGCGGCCATTTCCACGCTCGCTCGCGGTGATCGTCCTCTACGTCAACATCATCGCGGTCCTGAGCCTGTTCATCGGCTACTTCATCCCGAAGCTGTCCGGCGATCTCGCGCGCCTGTTTCGCGAAGCGCCGCAGCTGTTCTCGCGGCTGAACCGCGAGTGGGTGCCGCGCGTCGGTGCCTGGGTCGACTCGAACCTGGGCGCCGGCGAGTCGGGTGATCTCGACACCGCGACGCCGCGCGCGCCCAGCGCCACGGAAGCGCCGCGCGAGATCGTCGTCGAGCCGATGGCCAACGGCCGGTTCCGCATCGACCTCGACAACGTCGCTTTCGAGGTGCACCCGCTGCGCGGCGGGCGTTACGTGATCGCGCCGCCGCACTCGGAAGAGGCGGAGGCCCTGACCGGCGGCAAGTGGGAGCGATCGATCAAGCAGTGGCTCACCGAGCGGCTCAAATCGACGGAGGGGGAGAGCCGGCGCGCGCTCGAGTACGGGCAGAAGTTCGTCACTGCCGTCGTCGCCGGCATCGGACGGCTTTTTCTCGTCTTGATGGTGGCGGCTTTCATTCTGGTCGACCTGCAACGCATCCAGGCTTTTCTCCGCTCCTTGGTGCCCGAGACGTACCAGCTCGACTACGAGCGCATCGTCGCCGGCATCGACCGCGGCCTGTCGGGGGTGATCCGCGGGCAGCTGGTGATCTGCTTCATCAACGGCGTGCTCACGTACATCGGCCTCCTCGTCTTCCACGTGAAGTATCCGCTGCTGCTGGCCGGCATCGCGGCGACGATGAGCCTGATTCCGATCTTCGGATCGATCCTGTCGTCGGTACCGATCGTCGTCATCGCGCTGATCTCGTCGGGAAACTTCGATCTCAAGCAAGGCTTGTTCGTGCTGGGATGGATCATCGGCATCCACCTCGTCGAGGCGAATTTCCTCAATCCAAAGATCATGGGCGACGCCGCGAAGATTCACCCGGTGCTGGTCGTCTTCGCGCTCATCGCCGGCGAGCACAGCTACGGCCTGGTCGGCGCGCTCTTCGCCGTGCCGGTGGCGTCGATGATCCAGACCATCTTCGTCTATTACCGGCGCCGCGGCTTCAGCCGCACGTGACTCGGTCGCGGTATCCTCGGTCGGCGCTCGGTTAGTCACCGCTTCCGGGGTGGGGTGTTCCTCTTGCGGGGGACGCGGCCCTCACGCCGCCGGTCGGACCATTCTTCGAAGAGCCCTCGGTCGAGTTCCCGGCTCTCCAGCCGCGAGGAAGTTGCCCTTCGACCGGCGGCGTAAGGGCGCCGTCCGGCGCGAGGGAATCCCCGTCCTCCCCGGAAGCGAGCGACTAACCGACCGTCACCCGAGGATCCCGAGGATGAGGATAGAGAGTGCCCATCCTGAAGCCAGAAGCGAGCGACTTAGTCGCCGTTGAGGGCCGCGATGCGCGGCAGGCGGTCAGCGCCGACGATCAGCGCCGAGCGATCGGGGATCGGTTTCCAGCCGGCGCGGCCCGCGGTCGCGGGGTTCGCCTCGATGACGATCGCGCGCAGGGCATCGTGCGGGATGCGCCGTCCATCGCGGTTGGCGTCGGGGCGGCCGTGGCAGACCGGGCAGTCGGAGATCCCCTCGACCTCCAGGTACTGCATCGGAAACGCCGTCGACGTCGCGACCAGGCAGCGCCCGTTGGTGGCAACCAGCGCCAGGCTCGTGGGCTCGCTGCTCGGGTGCCCGTCGCTGCCGCCGCTCAGCAAGCGATCGAGGAACGCCAGGCTGTGGCGCAAGGCGCGCTGCACGGCCGCCGGTGGGGGCGACGCCGCGTCGAGGATGCCCGCGTCGTGCAAGAACGCGAGGAAGAGGTGGAAGATGTGCTCGCTGGGCGATTTGCCGCGGATGTTGCGGCGAAGGAAGTCGGGCACGCTCTCGAGCAGGCGCTCGCGCACGGCGGAGAAGCCGCGCTCGTTCACCCGGCCGACCGATCCGAAGAGCCATGAGCGGAAGCGGAACGGATCGGAATCCTCGGCGGTGGTGTTTCCGTCGCGGCTGAGACCGACGCAGCCGATGAGAGCGTCGGCTCGCAGGTCCTTGGCGAGGCCGTAGAGATCGACCTCCTTCGTGTCGGCGCGCGGACGCTTCTGCAGGAGCACGTCGCCCGCCTGCACGAAGCCGAGCCCCCAGCCCTGCGGTCGGTCGGTGCTGCGCGAATAAAGCGCCGCCCGTGCCGAGAACAAGGCGCAAGCCATGTTCTCGGGCTCGTTTCCAAAGTACGCGACCAAGAGGCTCATTGGCGCTGAATCAATTATACGGATCCACCCGTGGGGCGCCACGGTTTCGGAGGATCAGTCGCAGGTCGCTCAGACGTCGAGTTTGTCGGTGGTCCAGCGGATCAGCTCGGCGATGACCGCGTCGCGTTCAGGCTCGAGAAACATCTCGTGGAAGAGATTGTCATACACCTTGACTTCGACGATCGATCCCGCGTCGCGCGCAAATTGCAGAGCGGCGTCGTTCGAGACCAGACGGTCATCGCCCGCCAGTTGCATGAGCGTCGGCGTCGTCAGACGCGGCGCCGCTTCCATCACGCGCGCCTGCGCCGCGAGGGTCTCGTTGAACCAGCGCGAGGTGGCAACGTGGTGCACCAGCGGATCGGCATCGAACCCGGCCTGGGCGTCGGGTGTGCGCGACACGTCGGCCGCCTTGACGCCGTTGCCGAGCGCCAGGGTAGGCCAGAGGACGCCCAGCGGACCGGCGAGCGCCCGCTTGATGGCGGGAACCTTCATCCTCAGGCTCAGGAACGGAGCCGCGATCGCCAGCGCGCCGACGTCGGCGGGGCGAGTCAGGAGGTCCGCGGCGCCGCTGACCTCGAGGAGGTACCCGAGGCTGATCAACGCACCGTTGCTGTGCCCGGCGAGCACCAGTGGCAGCGCGGGGTTGGCCTTTCGCGTCCCGGCGATCACGAGGTCGAGGTCGGCGACGAAGTCGGCGAAGCGCTTGATGTGCCCCCGCCGTCCGTCCGACCGGCCGTGCCCGCGGCAATCGAACAGCGTGGTGGCGAACCCGGCGTCTCCGAACGCCCGGCCGAGGTGTCGGAAATTACCGATATGAGCGCTGAATCCATGCACGAAGACCAGCGTGCCCACCGCCTGGCCGCGCGCGGCGAAGTGTTCGACGTGCAGCTTGACGCCGTCCGGCGTGGTGAGGCTCTGCTCAGAGCTGGGCGCGGGCATGGTGATCATCGTCGGGGGATCTATACTGGCGGCCCGTCCGTCGGACCGTCCCATGAGAATCACCGAAATCTACGCCAGTATCCAGGGAGAGACGCAGTACGCCGGGCTGCCATGCACGCTGGTGCGGACCACCGGGTGCGACCTGCGGTGCAGCTATTGCGACAGCGCGTTCGCATTCCATGGCGGGCGCGAGATGACGCCGGAAGCGATCCTGGCGGAGGTGAGCGCGCTCGGCGCGCCGCTGGTGCTGCTCACCGGCGGCGAACCGATGTTGCAGCGAGAGATCGCGCGGCTCGCCCAGTTGCTGCTGGACGCCGGTCATCGCGTGATGATCGAGACGTCGGGGGCCCACGCGGTCGATTCGCTCCCGGCCGGAGTGGTACGCATCATCGACGTGAAGACGCCGGCTTCGGGCGAAAGCGCTCGTATGCGCTGGGACGTGTTGGACGGGTTACGTGTTCAGGACGCGGTGAAGTTCGTGATTCACGACGAGGTCGACTATCGCTGGTCGGCGGACGTGATCCGCTCGCGCGGCCTGGCGGAACGAACCGAGGTCTTGCTGTCGCCCGTGCACGGCGTGCTCGATCCGCAACAACTGGTCGGATGGATGCTGCGCGATCGATTGCCCGTGCGGCTCAATCTGCAGCTCCATAAATACGTCTGGTCACCGGACGCGCGCGGCGTTTGATTCGAGCCTGGCGGTGACTGACTCGAGACCCCTCGCGAGGCGCGGATCCCCGCCGTCTCGCGCACTTTGACCATTGACAACGTCACGCGCCACCTGCTAGCGTCCGAGCGTTCGAAAACCCCTGCTAAATACCTAAGAACGTTGGGGAAATTGCAAGGGGACAAACGAAACGCACGAGGCTTGAGACTACTCTTGGTGACCGCTTCAACTTGCTCGTTGCTGCTCGCGACGCCGGGCTGCGCGCCGCACATGAAAAAGAATGCGGACGAAGCACAGATCCACTACCAGCTCGCCGGAGATTACTTCCGCCACCGTCGCGTCGAGGCCGCTCTCGACGAGCTGCAAAGGGCGCTGGCCAGCGATCCGAACAACGCCGACGCGTACAACTTGCTCGGGCTCATCAGCCTGCAGGAGGGCGCGGAGTATCTCGCGCAGGTCGAGATTGATGCGTGTTTGAAGGCTGGGGACGCACAGGCGGTGCGACGGGAAGAGAGCGCGAAGTTCCACGACGCCGAGCAGGCGCTGCAGCGGGCGACCGAGCTGCGCGCAAGCTTTTCCGAGGCGTGGAACAATCTCTCTGTCGCCGCCCTCAATCTTCAGGAGTACGATCTAGCCATAACGGCGGCGCGCAATGCGCTCAAGGATGTGACGTATCCGGAACCGGAGGTGGCGCGGGCAAACTTGGGCTGGGCGTACTTTCAGAAAAACGATCTGCAATCGGCGTGGAGGGAGCTTCACGAAGCAGTGGCGCGATCGCCGGGGTTCTGCGTCGGGAGGTATCGGCTGGCAAAGGTGTACGTTGCACGCAACGAGATCGATCGCGCGGCCGAAGAGCTCGAAGCCGTGACCACGTCGTCACAGTGCCCGATTCAGGAGGCATTTTTGTTGGGGGGAATGGTGCAGGAGCGACGGAAGGAGTCGACCAAAGCGCGGGATCTTTTCGCCCGCTGCGTCCGGCTCGCGCCGAGGAGCTGCCTCGCCGTCGAGTGCAAAGGCTATTCGCAACTTATCCAGTGAGGTAACGAGGACCCCGCCCATGGACATTGATTCCTTCGGAAGCTGCCTCCGGCGCGCGCGCGAAAAGCGCCAGCTGTCGATCAAGGAGGTAGCCGCCACGACCAAGATTCCGCGTGCAACCCTCGAGCTCATCGAAGCCGGCCACCTCGACGAGCTGCCCCCCGACGTTTTCGTGCGCGGCTTCATCCGTTCGTACGCGCGGTTGGTCGGTACTGACGAGGCCGAGCCGCTGCACAATTTCGAGCGTGCGCTGACCGCGCGGCGCGACGCGGAGCGCGCGCGATCGAGCACGCCGGTGGTGGCGCCAGCCGAGCCGGTGCCAGGCGCGGTTGCAGGCGCCGCCTCGGGGCCGATCGAAGACGAGAGCGCGATGCCCCGGCGCGGAGGCCTGGGGTTGGCGGTCTTCGTGATCATCCTGCTCCTCATCGCGACCATCACGCTATCGTTACTCCTCCGCCGGCCGCCGCAATCGGGTGAGGGGCTGAGCGATGCGACTTTGCGTTCGAAGTCCAGCGTGACGACTGCGCTGACCGCGACGTCGAATCGGGCGGCGTCATCTGCCGCGTCGAACGAATCCTTCGACCGCGCCGCGATCTGATCGCGCGAGCGCCGGCTTCACGGCGTGTGTGGACGCTGTTTCTGCCAGGTCGCGTACGTCGCCAGTACCGCGGCGGGCTCGCGGCAGTACCAGGCGTAACCGTAGCGGCGATCGGTGAGCTCGTTCCAGTCGTAGCGCTTGATGCCGTCGCGGTTGCTGAAGATCGGGCGCGCGCTGCCGAGCTCGGTGAGCCGTGCCCAGATCGGCGCGCCGCCGGGGACCGCGCGCAGTCCGTGCTTCGCGTCGTAGTCGTGGTCACGGATCTCGTGCGCCTGAAACCACGCGGCGGCCGCGTGCACCGCCTGGACCACGCCCGGCGGTGGCGACGGCAAGGTCATCAGGTACGTCACCAGGTTCGCGCTCTCCCGGCTCGCGAGGCCGGCGAGCTCGTAACGGCGCGCCGGCACCGGCTGCAACGTCAGCGGATCGCTCTGCTGGCCCCAGATCGTGCGCACGCCGCCGTCGACCACCTGGGTGGCGACGATGCAGCCCAGCCCGCGCGCGGCGGCTGCGGTGGCCCGCCGCTGCTGATCGGGTGTTGCCGCCTTGACCTGCCCGGCGGCGACGTCGTCGAGCAGGCGCATCACGTTCAGGATCGCATCGTCGTTGAACGTGATCGCGTCGTGGTAGCCGCCCTGCAGGGGATAGACCTGCGGCCAGCAGCCGTTGGGGAACTGCGCCGCCAGCAGGTAGTCGAGCCCCTTCGTGAAGGATGAACGCGACGGCGCATCGCCGGCCGCCGCGGCCGCCGCCACGAACCGAATCTCCTCGGTGGTCGAGTCGTTGTCGAGCGTGGCGATGTAGTGCCAGCCGTCGTTCTCGGAATAGAAGCTCTCTCCCGGTTTGCGCGGCCGGCCGAGTAGATCGACGTGCTTCGACCAGCCGCCCGCCGGCGTCTGGAACGAGATCACGGTCGCCGTGACCCGGCGCCCCTCGTCGCTGGCGAGCCACGCCGGCGTCATCGATGGCGCGAAGTGAAACTCCTTGCGATAGGGCGCGGGCGCCATGCGCGGCTTGCCGGCGGTGCGCAACTCGCCAGCGATCCGCGCCTGGTCGGCCCCACGCTGCTGGCTGGAAGCCGCCAGATAGCGCGTCCAGGCCGCGCGATCGGCTGGCGCCAGGCGCGCGAGGCGATCGGCGGCGAAGAACGGCGTCGCGTCGCCGTCGATCTCCGTCGCCTGCGCGCCGTCGCTGGGCGCGGGTGCGCGATCCAGCCACATCGAATCCGGGTGATCGCCGGTCGAGAATTCGCGGATCACCTTCCAGTCGACGAGCGAGAACTCGACGACCTTGTCGTCGTCCTGTGCCGCCACGAAGCCGCGCTGGCGCTCGCCGTCGATCAGCACCGCCTCGGGCCGCCGTCCGACGGGCAGCCGCGCGATCTCGCGCGACGTCGCGGTGTCGATGCCAACGACTGCGCCGCCGCCTATCAGGCTGGCGACCAGCAGCCGCCCGCCGTTGGCGAGCACGAGCCGCGACGGCTCGCCCGCGACCGCGATGCGATCGACGACGCGCAGCTCGCGTGTGTCGATGCGTGCGATCTGATTGCCGTCGCGGTTGCTGGCGTAGAGCGTTTTCCCGTCGTCGGTCAGGGCCAGACCCATCGGGGTGCCGCCGATCGTGATGTTGTGAATCCGGCCCTTTTCGTCCGCCCGGCCGAGCGGCACGACGCTCACCGTGCCCGAGCCGGCGTTGGCGACGAAGGCGCGCCGCTCGTCGGCGGTCACCGCCACCATGTGCGGCAGCTTCTGATCGAGCGCATAGCGCGCGATCACCGCGCGCTTGTCCGCGTCGACGACCAGCAGCGCCGCCGGCATGTCGGTGGTGACGTAGAAGCGGCCGGATCGCCCGCGCACGATGCCGTGCGGGCGGTGATTCTCGCCGAGGTCGATCGTGCCCGCGAGGGCGATGCGATGTGGATCGACGATCGTGATCAGGTTGGCGCCCGCGTCGGCGTCGTGGAACGACTGCACGCCGTAGTTGGTGATGAGCAGCCGGTTGCCGTCGGCGGTGGCGGCGATCTCGTGCGGGATCGCGACGATTCGAATCGCCGATCCCCAGCGATCGCCGGTCTCGGGATCGAACCCGGACAGCAGCTCGGCGTGCTTCTGCAGGACCAGCAGGCGAGGCGCGGGCACGGGCTCGGCGGTGGCGCCCGGTGCGGTGACCGCGAGCGAGGAGACGAGGACGCCGAAGAGCAGCCGAGATCGCAGCGACATCCGCAGCCGCACCGGTGCGCGCGCCGCGATCGCGGTATGGCCTCGCCCGCCGCTCCGTGAGATAAGCAGCGAACTGCCCACATGAGAGCGATGCGGCGCCATCGAATCATGGGTGTCATCGCGGCGCTGGCGTGGCTCACCGCAGGCGCCTGCCGGCGCAAGCCACCGCCGCCGGCGCCGTTCTCCCGCGCCAGCGTGATAGGGCAGCTGGCGTCGTCGTACGCGGGTGTGACCTTGCCCTCCGACGAGCTGCCGCCCAATGTCCTGGCGTACGAAGAGCTGGTCTACGCGCACACGCCGGCCGGGGATCTGGCGCTCGATCTGTACTTGCCCACACTGCCCGAGCCACGCGCAGGCTCCACCGTCGACCTTCTGCCGGTCGCGATCGTCGTGCACGGCGGCGGTTGGGAGCGGGGAGACCGGCGCATGGAGCGACCGTTCGCCAGGCAGCTGGCCGCGCGTGGGATCGCCGCCGCGACGGTCAGCTACCGGTTGGGCGAGGCGGGCTGCTTTCCGAACGCGCTCTTCGATCTCGAGAGCGCGGTGCGCTGGTTGCGTGAGAACGCGGGGCGCTTCTTCATAGACGCTGGCAAGATCGGCGCGGTTGGCGGCTCGGCGGGTGGGCACCTGGTCGCTCTGCTCGGTGTGAGCGCGGGCGTACCGGCGCTGACGGGCGGGAGCGGGCAGGGGGCCGCCGACGTGCAGGCCGTCGTCGACATCGACGGGCTCGCGGACTTCACCGGCGCGGCGCTGGTGGAAAAGGAGGCGCAGAACCCGGGCGCGCCCACGCGCTTTCTCGGGGGATCGTTCGCAGACCGGCCCGACGTGTGGCGGCTGGCGTCGCCGATCAGCCACGTCGGCCCGCGCAGCGCGCCCACGCTGTTCATCGATAGCGCCGCGACCAGCGGCGCGCCGCGGCCGGGCGCGCCGATCCTGCCGGGTCGCAAGGAGATGCGCGACCGCCTGCGCGCGGCCGGCGGCGCGTCGGAGCTGATCATCATCCCCGACACGCCACACCCGTTCTGGCTGGTGAATCCCTGGTTCGACGTGGTGGTCGATAAGACGGCCGCATTCTTCAACCAGCACTTGCAGCACTTGAAGGGAGCGAAATGAACGGATCCAAAAGTGGGTCGGAGGACGGTTCGACGGACGGCGGCACGATCGGCATCGCGGTCATCGGCTGCGGCGGCATCGGTCACACCCACGCGCGCGCGGCACGCGAGATTCCGGGTGCGCGCCTGATCGGCGTGTCGTCGCGCGACGAGGCCAAGGCGCGCAAGGTCGCCGAGCTCGAGGCCTGCCGCTTCACGACCGATCCGACGACGCTGTTCGCTGACCCCGACGTCGGGCTGGTGTCGATCGCGACCTCGAGCGGCAGCCATGCGTCGCTGGCCCTGGCGGCGATCGCGGCCGGCAAGCACGTGCTGGTCGAGAAGCCGCTGGCAATGACCAGCGACGAAGCGCGCCGGGTGATCGCCGCGGCCGCCGAGCGCGGCCGCACGCTGTCGGTGGTGTCTCAGCGCCGGTTCGAGGAGACGTTCCGCGCGCTCGGCGCCGCCGTCGCCGCGGGCGCGCTCGGGCGCCTGTTGCTGGTCGAGGCGACCTGCCCGTATTTTCGCGCGCAGTCGTACTACGACTCGGCCGCGTGGCGAGGCACCATCGCGGACGACGGCGGTGCGCTGATGAACCAGGGCATCCACCTCGTCGACCTCTTGCTGTGGCTCGGCGGCCGCGCGCGGCGCGTGACCGCGCAGGTGGCGACGCAGGTGCACCGCATGGAGGCCGAGGACATCGCGGCCGCGGTGATCAACCTCGAGAACGGTGCGCTGGCGACGCTGCTGGCGTCGACCAACCTGGCGCCCGGCTTTCCGCACGCGCTCAACCTGTACGGCGATCGCGGCTGCGTTCGCACCGAGGGCGGCGTCGTCACCCACTGGGGCATCGCCGACGTCGCGCCGCCGGAGGCCGCGCCCGCCGCCGCCGGAACGGCGTCGCCGGGAGGCGCGTTCTGGAGCCTGGCCCAGCATCGCGCGCAGCTGGCCGACGTCGTGGCCGCGATCCGCGAGCGCCGCGCGCCGGCGATCACGGCCGAGGACGGCCTGCGCGCCGTCGCGCTGGTCGAGGCCGTCTATCGATCGGCGCAGCGCCAGTTGCCGGTCGACCTCATCGATCCCGACGAAGCCGCGCCGGTGCCTTGAGCGGCGCTTTTCCACGCGCGTACGCTCGCGGTGCACTAGGCTGGGATCGTGACGTCGCTGTCGACGCCGGCCATCGTGCTGCGCGCCATCAATTACGGTGAATCCGACCGCGTGGTGACGCTGATCGGGCGGAGCACCGGGCGGCTGTCGGCGCTCGCGCGCGGCGCGCGCAAGAGCCAGAAGCGGTTCGGCGGCGGGCTTGGGCTGTGCTCGGTGGGCGAGGCCGGTTTGCGCGAGCGCAGCGGCGCCGAGCTCTTGACCCTCGAGCGGTTCGATCTACAGGAAAGCCACGGCTCGTTCGCGACCGACGTCGCGCGCATGGCCCACGCCGCCTATGTCGCCGAGCTGGTCAGCAAGCTCTGCGCGCCCCGCCAGGCCGAGGCCGAGGTCTACGACTGGCTGCTCGCGTTCCTCGGCGCGCTCGATCGCCATGGGGCCAGCGCCGAGCGCGTGCGTGTGTTCGAGCTGGGGCTGCTCGCGCGCCTCGGCTTCGGACCGATGCTGGAGACCTGCGCCATCTGTGGCGGCGCCCAGTTTCCCGCCAGCGCCTCCGAAGACGAGGTCGCCTACCGCTGGGACCCCGATCGCGGCGGCGCGGTCTGCAGCGCGTGCGGCCGGCGCGGGCGGCCGATTCGACACATCGTTCGCCAGGCACTGGTGCGTCTCGCGGCGGCAGCGGTCGACGCGCCCGTGTTCGAGCCGCTGCCCGCCGACGTGAACCGCGGCGGCCGCGACGCGATCTTCGAGATCATAAAGCTTCACATCAGCGGTCCGCTGTTGTCCCTGGACTTCATTGCAAAAATGGGAGGTCATGTATGATGGCGCACCCCGCGTTGCTCGGTATTCGTCACGTCGCGCTCGTGGTCGCCGATCTCGCCGCCGCCGAGCGCTTCTGGGTCGGCGTCATGGGGTACGAGGTCGAATGGCGCCCCGACGCCGACAACGTCTACCTCCACGGTCCGGCCGGCGCCCACGACAACCTGGCCCTGCATCGAGGACCGGGGCGGCGCCCCGACACCGAACCGGGAAGCCTCGGAGGGTTCCCGGACCCTCCACGCGGCCAGTTGGATCACATCGGCCTCGCGGTCGCATCGCCCGGCGACGTCGACGCCTGGGCGACCCACCTGCGGGCGCACGGCGTGACTCTGAAGACGGAGCCCAAGACCCACCGTGACGGCTCGCGGTCGATCTACATCGAGGGTCCCGAAGGTCTGGTCATCCAGATCATCCACCACACGCCCATGGTCTCGTAGCACCAACGCGGGCGGCATTGCTCTTGGCTGCGGCCCGCTGGACTTGTGTTTTCTTGCGATCCATCGTCTAAAGTTGGCCCGCAAATGCCCGCCAGCAGCCTCGAATCGATCGTCAGCCTCGCGAAACGCCGTGGGTTCGTATTTCCGTCGTCCGCCATCTACGGCGGACTCGGCAGCACCTGGGATTACGGTCCCCTGGGCGTCGAGCTCAAGAACAACGTGAAGCGCGCCTGGTGGCGAAAGGTGGTCTACGAGCGCGACGACATGGAAGGTCTCGACGCCGCGATCTTGATGAACCGCTTGGTCTGGAAGTACTCGGGCCACGAGGCGACGTTCGCCGACCCGATGGCGGACTGCCGCAACTGCAAGGCGCGCCCGCGTGCCGACCACCTGTTCAGCAAGCAGAAGGGCCGCGACCCGAAGAACCTGGACGAGATCAACGCCGCGATCGCCGCCAAGGAGCTGAAGTGCGAGAAGTGCGGCTCGACCGATCTCACCGAGGCGCGCCCCTTCAACCTCATGTTCAAGACCACGGTGGGCGCCGTCGACACGGGCGACGATTCGGGCCTCGCCTACCTGCGGCCCGAGACCGCGCAGGGGATCTTCGTGAACTTCGGCAATGTGCTGGACACCATGCGCCGCAAGCTGCCGTTCGGCATCGCGCAGATAGGCAAGGCGTTCCGCAACGAGATCACGCCCGGCAACTTCACGTTCCGCACGCGCGAGTTCGAGCAGATGGAGATCGAGTACTTCGTGCGCCCGGGCGAGGACGAGGCGGCCCACCAGATGTGGATCGACACGCGCAGCCAGTGGTACCGCGACCTCGGCATGCGCGCGGAGAACCTCAAGCAGCGCGAGCAGACCAAGGACGAGCTGGCTCACTACGCCAAGCGCTGCGTCGATCTCGAATACAAGTTCCCGATGGGGTGGAGCGAGCTCGAGGGCATCGCCAACCGCACCGACTACGACCTGTCGGCGCACAGCCGCGGGCCCAAGAACCCCGACGCGGTGGGCGAGCTGCGCTACTTCGACCAGGAGCAGAAGAAACACATCGTACCCTACGTGATCGAGCCTTCGGCGGGCGCCGACCGCGCGACCCTGGCGTTCCTGTGCGACGCCTACGACGAATCGCTGGTCAAGGATCCGCCCGAGGCCGAGGTTGCGAAGCTGCGGGAGCAGGTCGAGAGCTTCGTGCGTTCGGTCGAGAAGCGCGACCCGACCCAGATGGAGGCCGACACCAAGCGCCGTCTGGTCGAGGCGGGGCAGGCGATCGCCGCGGGGCTTCCGGGAACGCTGCCGCGGTTGCTCGGCCTCACCGACGACGCCGACGCCAACCGCATCGAGGTGTTCAAGAAGGTGCGCGGCCTGGCCGAGAAGCTCGGCGACGAGTTCACGCGCACCGTGCTGCACCTGCACCCGCGCCTGGCGCCGATCAAGGTCGCGGTCTTCCCGCTCAAGAAGAACGAGCCACGCCTGGTCGAGACCGCACGCGCCATCCAGCGCGAGCTGCAGGCCGAGGGCGTGCGCGCGGTCTACGACGATACGGGGGCAATCGGTAAGCTCTATCGCCGACAGGACGAGATCGGCACCCCGTTCTGCATCACCGTCGACTTCCAGAGCCTGGACGATGGCACCGTCACCGTGCGTGATCGCGACACCATGGGACAGGAGCGGGCGTCTCGCGCGGAGCTGCCGGGGACACTGCGCCGCAAAGTGGGATGAGCGCGTCGGCCGAGGGGGCGGCCGGGCTCTGACGATTCACCTCAGACAGTCTTTTACTTGGCGAGAAACTGCTGTAAATAACCGGGCCATGCCAAGCGTCGTCAAGAACAAGTCCGCCGCCCCCAGTGTGAAAGCAAAGCTCAAAAAAGCGATCGGAAAGATCGGCGTCGCCAAGAATGGCGTCGCGGCCGCCGCGAAGAACGGCGTCAAGAACGGCAAGAAGGCCGTCGCCGCGAAGGCCGCCGAGGTCGTGAAGGCGGTCAAGGCCGCGACTGGGGCCAAGCGGACCTACTACTTTGGCGGGGGCAAGGCGGACGGCAACAAGGAGATGAAGAACCTCCTCGGCGGCAAGGGCGCGAACCTCGCGGAGATGGCGAACATCGGCCTGCCGGTTCCTCCCGGATTCACGATCACCACCGAGGTTTGCACCGAGTTCTACGCCAACGGCAAGAAGCTGCCCAAGGCGCTGGACGCCGACGTGCGCGCCATGATCGCGCGCATGGAGAAGCAGGTGGGCGCGAAGTTCGGCGACCCGTCGAACCCGCTGCTGGTCTCGGTGCGCTCGGGCGCGCGCGCTTCGATGCCTGGCATGATGGACACGATCCTCAACCTCGGCTTGAACGACACGACGGCGGCCGGCCTGGCTGCGAAATCGGGCAACGAGCGGTTCGCCTTCGACAGCTACCGTCGCTTCATCGCGATGTACGGCGATGTCGTGCTGGGCTTGAAGCCGGAGAAGAAGGAAGACCACGACCCGTTCGACGAGATCCTCGCCCGGAAGAAGCAAGAGCGCGGCGTGAAGCTCGACTCGGATCTGCCGGCCGATGCGCTCAAGGAGCTGGTCCAGGAGTTCAAGGACGAGATCAAGGAGCGGGTAGGCGTCTCCTTCCCCGAGGATCCCTACGTGCAGCTCGGCGGCGCGATCAAGGCGGTCTTCCAGTCGTGGCAGAACGACCGCGCCAACCTGTACCGCCGCCTGAACAACATCCCGGCGGAGTGGGGCACGGCCGTCAACGTCCAGGCGATGGTGTTCGGTAACAAGGGCGCCGACTCGGCGACCGGCGTCTGCTTCACGCGCGACCCGGCCAGCGGCGAGAACATGTTCTACGGCGAGTTCCTGGTGAACGCGCAGGGCGAGGACGTCGTCGCCGGCATCCGCACGCCGCAGAAGATCGAGGAGCTCGGCAAGGTCCTGCCGGTCGCTTACAAGCAGCTGCTCGACATCCGCAAGAAGCTCGAGAAGCACTACAAGGACATGCAGGACATCGAGTTCACCATCGAGAACGGCACGCTGTACATGCTCCAGTGCCGCAACGGCAAGCGCACCGGCTTCGCCGGCGTGCGCATCGCCGTCGAGATGGTCGACGAGAAGCTGATCCCCAAGGAGGAGGCGCTGCGCCGGGTCGAGCCGGAGGCGTTGAACCAGCTCTTGCGCCCGGTGTTCCTGCCGTCGGCCAAGAAGGCGGCCGTCGAAGAGGGGCGCCTGCTGGCCAAGGGCCTGCCGGCTGGCCCGGGGGCCGCGACCGGCAAGGTGGTGTTCTTCGCCGACGAGGCGGAGGCAATGGCCGCCAAGGGCGAGACCAACCTGATCCTGTGCCGCCACGAGACCAGCCCCGAGGACATCCGCGGCATGAACGCGTCGCTCGGCTTCATGACCGCGTTCGGCGGCATGACCAGCCACGCCGCGCTGGTCGCGCGGCAGATGGGCAAGGTCTGCATCGTGGGCTGTGATGCGCTGTCGTTCGACTACCACGCGCGCGTCATGCGCGTCACCACGGCGAAGGGCGAGGTCACGATCAAAGAGGGCGACTGGATCTCGATCGACGGCTTCGCCGGCGAGGTGATCCAGGGCCGCATCGAGACGACCCCGTCCGAGGTCATCCGCGTCCTCATCGAGAAGAACCTCGACCCGAAGGAGGCGCCGATCTACCAGACTTACAACAAGCTCATGACCTGGGCCGACGCCGCCCGCAAGCTGCGCGTGCGCGCCAACGCCGACCAGCCGGACCAGGCTGCCGCGTCGGTGGCGTTCGGCGCCGAGGGCATCGGCCTCTGCCGCACGGAGCACATGTTCTTCGGCGAGGGGAAGATCGGCCCGATGCGCGAGATGATCGTCGCCGAGAACGAGGCCGACCGGCGCAAGGCGCTGGCCAAGCTGTTGCCGCTGCAGCGCGAGGACTTCTACGGCATCTTCAAGGCTATGGCCCCGCGCCCGGTCACGATCCGCACGCTGGATCCACCGCTGCACGAGTTCCTGCCGCACGACGATGCGGGCGTGAAGGACCTGGCGCGCGCGACCGGCAAGAGCGTCGACGACATCCACGCGCGCATCGCGGAGCTCAAGGAGTCGAACCCGATGCTCGGCCACCGCGGCTGCCGTCTCGGGATCACCTATCCCGAGATCACCGAGATGCAGGCGCGGGCGGTCTTCGAGGCGGCCTGTGACCTGGCGGCCGAGGGCGTCAAGGTCTTCCCGGAGATCATGATCCCGCTCGTCGGAATCAAGAAGGAGCTCGACCTGCAGGCCGACCTGGTCCGCAAGACCGCGGATGCGGTGTTCGCCGAGAAGGGCAGGAAGGTCGGCTACACCGTCGGCACGATGATCGAGGTGCCGCGCGCGGCGATGACTGCCGGTGAGATCGCGCAGACCGCGGAGTTCTTCTCGTTCGGCACCAACGACCTGACCCAGACCACCTACGGCCTGTCGCGCGACGACGTGCCGCGCGTGCTGGCGGCGTACCTGCAACATGACATCTACCCGGTCGACCCGTTCGTCAGCGTCGACCGCAAGGGTGTCGGCGGTCTCATGAAGATGGCGGTCGCCGCGGGCCGCGCCGAGAAGCCGAAGCTGAAGATCGGCATCTGCGGCGAGCACGGAGGCGACCCGTCGTCGGTCGAATTCTGCCACGAGATCGGGCTCGATTACGTGTCGTGCTCCCCGTACCGGTTGCCCATCGCGCGCCTGGCGGCGGCGCAGGCTGCGCTCAAGGCAACCTAGACCGGCCCTCGGCCGGTCGAAGGACAAAATGCGGTTGGTGTCGGCGCTGATCGCGGTTGCAACTTGTGCGGCCGCAATCGGTTGCGGTCTGAACCAAGAGGGCATTGGTCCGCCCAACAACCAGATCTTCTTCCCAGGGGCCCTCCGAGTCGACCCAACCAATGGGCGGTGGCTCTACGTGGTCAATTCCAACGCCGACCTCCGCTACAACGACGGCACTCTGGTCGCCGTCGATCTCGATCTGGTCAGAAAGGATCACGACGCGGATGGGTTGTGGGGCGACTGTCCCGGCCCGAACTACATCTATGAGTCGACGTCGCCCGCATCGCCGCCGTCGGGATCACAGGCGATCTCCGGCTATTGCTGCTGGGACACGCTGGATCGCAACGTGCTCAACTGCGACGAGCGTAACTACATCAAGTCCGCGGTGAAGATCGGCAGCTTCGGCAGCGCCATCGAGGTGCAGCGAGTGACTCCGGGGACTGACCCGACGATGACCCCGGCGGCATCCCGTCTCTTCGTCGGTGTACGCGGGAACGCGTCGATCACCTGGGCCGATACCACTCGGCCGATCGACCCAATGGACGACACGCCGCCGGCGTTCGACTGTGCCGGCAGCCTCGCTCCCGACGGGTTCGTCGAGTGCGATACGAATCACCGCCTGGCCGACGAGCCCAATCCCGACAACGCGAATCCGGCGCCGGTGCTCCCCGACGAGCCCTACGCGCTGGCCATCGACGATTATCAGGACTTGCTCTACGTGGGCCATTTGCGCGCTGGCTTTTTGTCGGCCGTCAACGTGGTCGGGACACCGCCGACGATCATCGGCTCCTTCGGCAGTATCTTCCCAACCGACGTCAACGGCTCGGCTGGCGTGACATCCATCACTGTCACCGCTGTGGGCCTGAATGGAGGTCGCGCCTACGCGACTTCGCGCTTCCTGCCGCGTGCGGGCGCGTTCGCGCCGTTCACCACAGATCCGCCGCCCAATGGCCAGACACGCTACAGCCAGACGGATGCTGCGACCGACAACCCGAACGTGTTCCTGGCCAACGCGGGTGACGCATTCATCGCGCCGCTCGCCGGCTCGGAGACCCGCGGCATCCAGATCATCCCCGGGATCAATCGCACCTATCTGCTCCAGCGCACGCCTCCCGCGTTGATCGGCTTCGACACCCTGGGCGGGCAGAACGTCCCCTCCGACGTCACGGAGATCTGCCAGGGGCCGACGTTCCTGCACATGACCCCGCCCTACCGGCCTTCCAATTTCGATACCCGAGCGACCGACACCGACACGAACAAGCGGCTGTTCGTGACCTGCTTCGAGGCCGGCGAGATCTACGTCGTCGATCCGTACGTGCCGCAGATCATCTCGATCATCGAGGTGGGGCGCGGTCCCGCGGGCCTGGCGTTCTCGAACGAGCCGACGCCGCTGCGAGCGTACGTCGTCGGCTTCGGCGCCAACAACGTGTCGATCATCGATCTCGCCGACGGTCCCACGCAGTACCACGTGATCGAACGGATCGGCTTCCCGAGCCCAATGCCAAGATGAGGAACGTGCGTCGACTCAGTGCCTTCGCCGTCGCCGCGCTGGCGAGTGTCGTGCTGGCATCCCTGGCCTGCACGTCCACCCCGCCGCCGGTCTCGGTCCACAACCTCGAGCGACCGAGCGACATCGCGTTCGCTTGCGTCGGGTTGCTGTCCCCGGGTGGCGGCGCTGACGGCGGTGCGGACGCCGGCGCTGACAGCGGTGCCGACGCGGGCGCCGACGGCGATGCGGGTCCCGATGCCGGCGGACTGCCGACGGTGTCGGGGCGGCCCATGTACGAATGCAACAAGCCCGGCCAGTTCGATCCGCCGTTCGACGTCACCCGCCGCACGTTCGCATTCATCGCCAACAGCGCGCGCGGCGAGCTGTCGGTGCTCGACCTCGACAACTCGAAGCTGATCGATCTCGACCTCGCCAACCCGGAGACCAACGTCGCGCCGCTGGGAGTCCTGCCCGAGCAGATGTCGGCGAGCAACGATGGTTGCCGCATCGTGACCGCCAACCGCGGCTCGTGCGATCTGACGCTCGTCGACATCCCGACGCTGATGACCCCGGAGCTGGCTCTCGAGGGAAAAGTCACCGTTCCGTCGACGGGCCCGTCCACGGTGAGCCAGGAGATCGTCGTGCGCCGCGTGGTCAACGGCGTCCCCGACAAGCCGCTGCGCCTGAATCCGCAGGAGATCATGTTCCTGCCGCAGGACACCTCGGCGATCTTGAAGACGGCCAACCTGTGCGAGCGCGGCCTTCCGCACGCCGATCCGATCGGCTGGAACCCGACGCCGGGCCAGCCAGTCGAGACGCAGTGGAAGGCGCTGGTGACCTATCCCACCTGCAACCTGGTCGCGCTCGTCGACCTGCCGACGGGAAACATCGTCGACTCCATGAAGATCAACCCGGGCAGCGACGGCGTGAGCATCGCGCTCGAATCGACCGGCACCAACCCGGACTGCCCGGTAGAGGACTCTTGCGACGGCCGCGCCGCGCCCCCGGTCGCGGGTCCTGACGGCGGCGGCGCCGACGGCGGGGCGGAGGGCGGCTCGACCGCCGACGCGAGCGCGCCGCCCGCAACCGCCGTGTCGAGCGATCCATTCGTGAATCCGAACGGCACGGCCCCGAGCTCCATGGCGATCCTGCCCACCGGCGAGCGCGTGTATGTCGGTCTCACGCAGGCGTCGTTCGTCGCCGCCATCGACGTCCAGCCCAATCACCTGGCGATCCCGTCGACGGGCGGCGGTATCAAGCTGCACGAGTCCGCGCTGGGCGCGAATGCGGTCCGGCTGTCGGTCGACCCCTTCCAGGGCACCAGCTCTCCCGGCCAGCTGGGAGGGTTCGTGGGCCAGGGGAGCAGCCGCCAGCGCCAGTATCTTTACGTGGTCGCGCGCGACGGAACCGTGCGCGTGGTCGACGTCAGCCCACGGACGCAGTTGCTCCCGGAGACCGAGTGTGACGTCAACGTCGATCCACGCTTCGTGCCGATCGCGTCGAGCGATCCGCTGGTGCCCGACCGCAGCGACGTCTGCTGGCCAACCGAGCCGCCCGACTTCGCGCACCGCCGGCCGCTCGTGCGCGGTCCGGGCATCAACTTGCCGTCGATCCCGCGTGACGTCACGTTCGCCGATCTGACGACTGGCAACCAGGAAGAGATCGTGCTCGACGGTTCCTATGCGTTCATCCTCACGGGCAGCGGCGCGGTCTACGAGGTCAACATCGCGCCGACGCTGCGGACGCTGCAGGTGTTGAACTCGGTCGCTTCCCCGGCGCCGCTGCAAGAGGTGCAGCCGCTGGTCAACTCGCTGCGCGACGAGAACATGATCACCTTCAACTCGAGCCTGGACCCGACGGTCGGTCCGGCGCGCGTCGATGTCGCGCCCACGCCGCCGCCGCTCGGGCCGCAGATCTCGGCGATCAACACGACGTCGCCCGACGACAACGCGACCAACATCACCTTCACGACCTTGCCGACGTACATCTTCTTCCCGCAGCAGATCTGCACGCGCACCAGCACCATGCCTCCCGCGGGGGCCAGCTGCGACTCGGCGTTGCCGATGATCCAGCCACAACGCCAAACCTGGAACGTGGCCTGGGAGGGCAATATCTTCGGTCCCAGCTTCTCCGGGCAGCTCAACCTGGATCCCACCACCAACGTGCTCACGTTGAAGGACGCGGGCGTCGATTTCTGCCAGGCCGGTGCTTTGCCCGGTGACTTCGTGACGCTCTTTGGCTGCACCGTCGATACGCAGTGCGGACCGGACGAGATTTGCGGGCACAGCCCGACCGCGCCCGACACCGCGGACGGTATACCGATCAACGGAATGTGCGTGCCGAACAACAATGCTTCGGCGATGCAGAACCAGCGTTTGATGGATTGCGCGCCCTTGCTCAACTCGCTCCGGCGCTACGACATCGTGGATGCCAAATCGACGTCGAACACGCCGTCGACGCTCACCTTGGTGCCCAAGCTCGACGAGATCGCCAGCGGAACGATAGGCATCTGTCGGACGGCCGCGCCTCCAAAGGCAGGGGTCCCGGCGATGAACGGCAATCCAGCGACGGCCGACACGCCTCCCATCGGGTGCACACCCTCGAGTTACGGGACACAGTCGACCTTTTCGTGCCTGGACGTCGATGGCTCGAGCCAGCTGCGCTGTGTGGAGATTTGTTCTCAGGACAGCGATTGCCGATCCGGGCGGACCTGCGTGACGTATGGGAATGGGACCGCCCCGTTGTTCAAGAGTGACCAGAAGGGCCCCCTCCGTTTCTGCGCCGAAGGGGCACCCTTGACCACCGATCTGGTCCAGAAGTGCGAGCTGGACCAGCTCGCCGCCTACCAGGTCGGCGCGGGCAACAGCTTCCTGGTGCAGGGGACCGCACCAGCGCCGTTCGTGCCGGGAATCGTCGATCCGACGACGTTCAGCTGCCTTCCGAATCCCGAACGCCTGGATCGAATCTCCTACTTCCAGACGGTCAACGGTGTGCGCACGTCGATCCCGAAGTGCACGAATGTGAACGCCGACATGCCGATCGAGACCACGCAGCCCGCCGACGACATTCAAGGCATCCTGCTCAAGATCATCCACGAGACACCGACCCCGAACCCGTGCCTGATCCGGTCGACGACGGCATCGTCGGCGCCGCAGCCGCCGGCACCGATCCCGCTCGACGCGCCCTATCGGGTGGTCTTCCAGAACCGGGAGATCCGCTTCATGCTCGTGGGCTTCGAGAGCCAGGCTGCCTTCGGAGATCCGATCACGTTCGACGTGCACGGCGGCTTCCTCCCCGACCAGGTCGTCATTCCGACGACCATCGACATCAACACGCCCAACCGGATCGTGGTCGGCCCACAGGATTCGCAGACCCAGGTCGCGGACCTGTCGGCGACGCACGAGCTGCCGTTCATGTTCGTCATCGACCAGCGGCGTCTCGGCAGCATCGCCGCCGGCGTGGGCGCGACCCGCGGGCAGATCTTGCGCATCAACCCGCGGCGCGCGACCACCACCGACACCAGCAGCCTGGTGCCGATCTACGACGACCCGGTGTCGACCAACAATCTCTGGCCGATCCAGTAGACGTCCGGCGGACGACCGCCGGCTTGCACCGGCTCTGGTCGGGCATGAACTTGACGTCCCGGCGCGAAGCCCTGAGACTACATGTAGGCAAATATGGCATTCAGTGCTCGAGAATCCGCGCGGTCGCTGCTGACCGCGGCCGTTTCCAAGCTGGTCGCCGACGGTGTCGTCCCGGCGCTGCCAGCCTCCATTTCGATCGAGAATCCCAAGCGTGCCGAGCACGGCGACTTCGCGTCGAACGTCGCCATGTCGCTGGCCAAGGGCGCCGGTAAGCCGCCGCGCGCGATCGCCGAGGCGATCGTCGCCCACCTGCAGATCGGCGGCGCGGCGCCGCTGGCCGAGGCGTCGATCGCCGGCCCCGGCTTCATCAACGTTCGTTTCTCGAACCTCTTCTGGCAGGAAGCGCTGAGCTTGATCCTGGGGGCGGGGGCGGATTGGGGTCGTCGATCGCCCAGCGAGCCGGGTGCGCCGCTGCCGCGGATCATCCTCGAGTACCTGAGCGCCAACCCGACCGGGCCGATGCACGTGGCGCACGGGCGCCACGCCGCCGTGGGCGACGCGCTGGCGCGCGTGCTGCGTTTCGCCGGCTACCCGGTGACCTGCGAGTTCTACGTCAACGACGCCGGCAATCAGGTGCAGATGCTGTCGCTATCGGTCTGGGCCCGCTACATGGATGCGGCGCGAGAGGCGGATCCGTCGGTCCCCGCGGTCGAGTTTCCGGAGAACGGCTACAAGGGTGGCTATGTCCGCGACTTCGGCCGCGAGTTGCTGGCCGCGGAGGGAAAACGTTGGATCGCGCCGGCGCCGCCCGCCGATCTCGCGCCGATCCGCCAGTTCGCGATCGATCGGTGCCTCGGTTTGATCCGCGCCACGCTGCAGCGGTTCGACGTGACGTTCGATTCGTGGCAGAGCGAGCGCGCGCTGCACGAGGCGGGCGACGTCAGCCAGACGTTGCAGGCGCTCGACGCCGCCGGTTACATCGATCGCCACGACGACGCCGTCTGGCTCAAGACCACGGCGCTGTGGGGCGACGACAAGGATCGCGTGGTCGTGAAATCCGACGGGCTGCCGACGTACCTGCTCGCGGACATCGCCTATCACCGCAAGAAGCTGGCGCGCGGTTTTCAGGAGCTGTGCGACATCTGGGGCTCCGACCACCACGGGCACATCGCGCGCATGCGCGCGGCGCTGAAGGCGTTCGGTGAGTCGCCCGACGTGCTGCGCGTGATCCTGATCCAGACGGTGAGCCTGCTGCGCGACGGCCACGAGGTGAAGATGGGCAAGCGCGCCGGCGAGTTCGTGACGCTCGACGACGTGATCGACGAAGTCGGGCGCGACGCCACCCGATACTTCTACCTGATGCGCCGGCACGATACGCCGCTGGAGTTCGATCTCGAGCTGGCCAAGCGCCAGTCGATGGATAACCCGGTGTACTACGTGCAGTACGGCCACGCGCGCTGCTGCGCGATCCTGCGCCGCGCGCGCGAGCTGGAGGCGCCGGTGCATGCGCTGTCGTCGGAGGTGACCGCGCGGCTGACGCTGGCCGAGGAGATCGCGATCCTGAAGCGCCTCGGCGACTTCCCCGACTTCGTCGCCGACGCGGCGGCGGCGCGCGAGCCACATCGGGTGACGACGTACCTGCACGATCTGGCATCCGACTTCCAGAGCTATTACACACGCCTGCAGAAGGTGCACGGCGACACGATCCTGCCGCAGGAGCGGCAGCGCACCGGCGACTGGCGCGCGACCTGGGACTGGCAGAAGACCGCGGCGCGCCTGGCCTGGATTCAAGCGATCGCGCACGTGATGCGCAACGGGCTGGCGCTGCTCGGCGTCTCGGCGCCCGAGACCATGGCGCGCGACGACGAGCGGGAGCGCGCCGCGCCGGACGAAGCCTGACGACGAAGCCTGACGACGAAGCCTGACCGCCGAGGACGCAGCCGCAAAAAGTACAGAAAGAAGACAGGGAATGAGCCCGAGCTACACTGGCGAGACGACCATGAACGAGGCGGCGTTCCGCGATGTCGAAAGGAGCTCGGAAAGGGGCTCGGAAAGGAGCTCAGACGTCAGCTCGGACCGCAGCTTCGGGCCGGGTCAGAACCTGGGTCCCTGGCGCGACAAGATCGAGGTCCGACTCGACAACCGGCAGGTCTTCTTCCTGTTCTTCGGAAGCGCGCTCTGCGCGTGCATGTTGTTCGTCCTCGGCGTGATCGTCGGCAAGCGGCTCGAGTCGCGGGGCCGCGCCGCCATCCCCGAGGTCCAGGATCCGCTCGCGGTGCTCGACCGCATCAACACCGTGGCACCCGGCGCCGCCAGCGCGAGCCCGCGGCCCGAACCGGCGCTGACGTTCCCCAAGGCGCTCCTCGGCGCGTCGCCGAAGGTGCACAGCGCTCCGTCGTCGTCGAGCCGGGCGGCCGCGCTGCCGCCCGCGCAGCCGTCGGCCGCCGCCGTTGCCAAGGTGCCGCTCGCGCCCAAGGCCCCCGCGCCGGCGCCGAAGGCAGCTCCTCCCGCACCCAAGACGCCGCCGGTGGCTGCCGCGTCCAAGCCGGTGGTTGTCGCCAGCGTCAAGCTCATGCCTGCTGTGCCCAAGCCGCCATCGCCGACGACCACGCTGTCCCCGCTCCCCGCGCCGTCTGTGACGGCGGCCAAGGGCAAGTTCACGCTCGTACTGAGCTCGTTTCCCGAGCGGGCCGAGGCCGACGCGTTCGCGAAGCGCTTCGCGGCCCAGGGCGCCTACGTCGCGGTTGCGGACGCGCCGGGCAAGGGAGGCGCCTACCGGGTGCGCGTCGGCAACTACGCCTCGCCGCAGGAGGCCCTGGCGGCGAAGGCCATGTTCGAGAAGCAGACCAACACGATCGCGTACATCGCGGGCCGCTGACTAGTCTCCTGTCCCAGTGGTTCGCGACGTAAGTTGGGCAAGGTCTGAGGTCCTCTGAGCGAACCTCGCGATGCTCGCCAAGATCTGGTCGGCCGTCTTGGTCCAGACGAAGGGCGTCGGGTCGTC
>Ga0265342_10001209_pt1 | contig 24441 bp, 22 predicted proteins | sample 4CB327metaG_FD_203125 | JGI IMG/M metagenome (GOLD analysis project Ga0265342, IMG submission 203125) | Rhizosphere microbial communities from Carex aquatilis grown in University of Washington, Seatle, WA, United States - 4-CB3-27 metaG | ecosystem: Host-associated > Plants > Roots >... | reverse complement strand
CCGAAGACCAGCCTCGGCACCTGGGATGCGGTGCGGTTCCGGGTTCGTTACGAGTGTCCTCGGACCATTCGATTGGGCGGATCGGTCGTGGTGGCCATCTCCACGCTGGGAGGAACACCCCTCACGTTCTGCGCGACGGAGCCCGACACTACCTTCAAGATCGAGCTCAACCAAGGCCCCGGCGAGATTGATCTCATCTTTCCGCAATTCGTGCTGTCGGGGGGCAAGTACCTCATCAGCGCAGCTCTCGCCATTACCGGTGCAGAGTGGTTGGTGCGTTCGCAGGAGGTCGTGTTCGAGGTCGAGCCGCGCGACATCTTTCACTCGGGCTTTCCGCCGCGTGCGCCGCGCTCGACCGTCGCCCAGGACCATCGCTGGGAGATCGTCAAATGACCGCCGAGACGGAGTAGCATGTCTCGCGTTGGTCTCGTCACCGCCCTGCTTCCCCCGGTGGTCGGGGGAACCCAGATGCTCGTCTGGCGGCTCTTCCAGGGGGATCCGAATCTGGTCGTCGTATCGGGTATGAACGAGACCGTCGCCTTCGCGGGCGACGGTTACTCGCCCCTGGCGGCCCCGACTCTCGATCTCCCGTACCCTCGGCTCCGGGGATATCGCTATGGGCTCGCTCCCGCGCTCGGCGCGTTTTCAGGTATCTGGCTCGCTGCCGCGCTCGTTCGGGTGACACGCTTTCTCAAGTCGCAGGGGGTCGACCACGTGGTCTCGATCCCGAACGCTGGTCCGTTCGCCCTGCTGGGCATCCTGGCCGCGCATCGACTCCGCATCCCCCACACGCTCTATATCCTCGATGCCTGGGAGGAGGCCGCCATGGGACCCATCGAGCGCGCATTCGTCCGCTTGGGTCTGAGGTTCGCCGCCCGGATGCCGCGCTCGCGCCTGGCGGTCGTTTCGCCTGCGCTCGGCGGACACTATCGAAGTGCGTTTGGATTCCGCGATGTCACATGGATCCCAAACCCGGCTCCCTTGCCGACGGAACCGGTCACGACCAGTGCGAAAGCAGAGCCTTTCGTACTCTTTACGGGGACTGTCAAGCCGTTCAACATCACGGCCCTCCGATGCGTCGCGCGTAGCATTCGTCGGTGCAAAGTCATCGAGAAGTTCGTCCTCACTGGACATTCCTCTGCCCCCGCGGATTCTCAGGGGCAGCGCGCCAACGATGACGACTATCTCGAGTCGCGACACTGCTCTCCGGCAGAGGTCTCCTCCCTGCAGAAGCGGGCGTCGGTGCTCCTCGTCGCAACAAATGTCGACGACACCTCGCAGACCTCGTTGGGCTATCTCCCTGGTCGCCTGCCCGAGTACGTCTCGACGCGCCGACCGATTCTGTTGATTGGTCCGCAGGGCTCCGACGCAGCCCGCGCCATCCGTCATTGGCGCCTTGGTTCAACGACCACGACCCAGGACGAAACCACGCTCGCCGAGATGTTCGACCGGCTCGCGCTGCAAGGAACAAGTCCTGAAGAACTCGCCGCCCATCACGACCACGACCTCTTCTTGGAAGTGTTTTCGCGCCAAGAAGCACGACGACGACTTTTGGGCGAACCCTCTGCTCCGCTGTCTAGCGCAGCCGCAACGCTTGCCGCGGAATTCGAGCAATCCCTTCTCTAGACGAGGGAATCGCGAACCTCATGGCACTCGGTCACTCGGGTCGAACGGGACCGCGCGCGCAATCCGTGGCCGCGCCATGAAACGACCCTAGGTCGACATGTCAGCCTCGCCCAGCATCCTGGTCACTCACCCTCACGTCGCAGCGGTTTCCGCCGGAGTTTCCCAGGCGTTGGCACGGGCGGGCTTCCTTGCGGGGTTCGCTACCGGAGGGGCGTTCCGTGAGGTGAGTTGGTCGGGCCAGTTAGCGGCAGCTCTGGCGACCAAGCGACCGGTGATCAGGAATCGTGTCGTCGCCGACATCCCGAAGGGCCGGCTCTACAGCCTTCCGGCGGTCGAGCTTGGTGCCCGACTAGGAGCGAATGTGCTCGCCCGGTTCGGACTGAAGGTCCGGGCCTATGAGGCGATCTTCATTTGTCATGATGCCGCTGTATCTGTCATGCCGTGGCCGCGCGAGACGACCGGGGTGTATGCGTACGAGGATGCAGCTCTCTGGACCTTTCGCCGAGCTCGACGACGTGGACTCGAAGCGATCTGGGATCTCCCTCTCCCGCACTATCTGACCATCGAACGGATCTTGCGCGAAGAGTTCCAGAGGTGGCCAGGAGCGGCCCTTGGACCGCCCCATAGCGAGCCTCCCTGGAAGCGGCGCCGAAAGGACGAGGAGCTTGCGCTGGCGACGAAGGTGTCGGTCGCATCGAGCTTCACCAAGCAGTCGCTGGAGAGTCTCGATCTCCGCGTACCCATAGTCGTCGCCTCCTATGGCTTTCCGGTCGAAGCATTCGCGCAGCGGGAGCGGAGGCCTTCGGGGCCCTTCACCGTCCTTTCGGTCGGCACCCACGATTTGCGAAAGGGGACGCCGTACCTCCTCGAGGCCTGGAAGCGTGCCGCCATTCCAGATGCGGAGCTGCACTTGGTAGGTCCTCTCAGGCTTTCGAAGACATTCCTGGACGGATACGCGGGTCTCTTTCGCCACTGGCCACATCTCCCCAAGAGCGAGCTACCCTCCCGATATGCAGCGGCCGACCTGTGTGCTTTTCCGACGCTCGGTGACGGCTTCGGGCTTGTGATTCAAGAATCCATGTCCTGCGGGACTCCGGTCGTCACCACCCCTTGCGGCGGCGGTCCGGAGTGCATCACGAACGGAGTCGATGGTTGGATCGTCCCCCCTCGAGATGTCGATGCCCTGGCCGACCGATTCCGCGACGCGGCCGTCGACCGCGAGCGCTTGTTCTCGATGGGGCAAGCGGCGCGGGCACGGGCAGAACGCTGGACCTGGCGTGAGGCGGGGGCCGCGTTCGTCCGTGCACTCACGGGCCGAGTGGGAAGAGAAGGTAGCTAGCAAGACGTTTAGCGCGGGCTCGAAAACGGGTGGACTTCGGGTCCTCGCGATCGGCTCCCTTCTGTTAGAATCACCCCTGCCCATGGACGAAGCACGTGACACGCGCTCGCCCGATCGGCCGCGCGCCAGCGTGGTCATCCCGACATTTCGCCGCACCGTACCGCTGCGGGCCCTGCTGGACGGACTGGTCTCGGAGGCGGGAGCCGCAAGCAACGTGGAGGTCGTCCTGTCCGATGACGGTTCGGGCAATGAGGTCGCCGAGGTGGCGGCGGCCTACGCAGGCCGCATTCCACGCTTCAAATACATCACGGGCGAGAACGCCGGTCCGGGCGTGGCGCGCAATCGAGGGGTCGCGGTGGCTTCGGCGGACGTCCTGTTATTCGTCGACAGCGACTGCCTGGTTCAGCCGGGCTGGGTTGACGCGCTCGCGCGAGCCATCGAGGCTGGTGCGCTCATCGCCTTCGGGCCTACCCGCAGCGCGGTTCCTGCGTTCGAACCATTCGTCCATTCAATCGTCTCCGAGCACGAGCTTATCAGCGTGACGAACGTCGCGTTCGCGCGCGGGACCTTCGAAGGACTCGGCGGATTTCGGGCGGATCTCAGCCGCGTGGCAGAGGATCGCGACCTCTTCACTCGTGCCCGCGCGGCCGGTATAGTGCCGGTTTGGGTAGGAGACGCGGTCGTGGACCATCCACCCCGACTCAAGAATATTCGCCTGCCGACGGTCTTCGGGGACACGCGCCACTACCGCGACCTGAGGGCGTTCTACGTGTCACATCCAGACGTCCGGTCCGATGACAAGCGGAGGAATCGCGCTCTGCTCGCCAAGGGAACTCTAAAGCTCTTGCTCGGCATGACCCCGCTTGGTCTTCCCACATTCGTTGGTCACGCGCTCCTGAGAAGGCGCGACGTCAACCGCCGCCTCGAGGCGGCAAACGTCGACTTTCGTGTCGCCGCCGGCGCCGCGGTCAAGTACGGCCTCCTGCAGCCGGTGAACGACCTCGTCCGATGGGCCGTCCAGGCGGCCCAGTTGAGCGGACTCTGAGCTCGATCATTGAGTCCTCCGACAACACTATCGGTCGTTATACCCACCTTCGAACGACCCACGTGGATCAAGCGCGCCGTGGGTTCGCTGGTACGGCAGACGCGACCGCCCGACGAAGTCGTGGTGGTCATGCGTGACACGGATGAGCCGACCCATCGTTCCGTCGAGGAGTTGGGGAGAGAAGAGTTGCCCTTTGCTCTGCGCTCGGCAATGGTCTCCGAGCCTGGTTTTCTTCCCCCGGTCAAGAAGGGGATCTCGCTCGCGTCGGGCGAAGTGATCGCCGTCCTGGACGATGACGCCGAGGCGCTCGAGACGTGGGCGGAGCGAATCCTGAGCAACTATCGAGAGGCAACCATTGCTGCCGTGGGCGGCCGCATTATCAACGTATCCGGCGACGTCATTGACGATGTCCCCGAGACAGACACCGTCGGGCGGGTGACGCGCTTCGGCCGATTTCTCGGAAACTTGTACAAACGGCCGACGTTCACGGATCCGATCGACGTCGACTTCCTGGGCGGGGGCTGTATGAGCTTTCGCCGCTCGGTCGCTCGAGAGCTCGAGTTCGACATGGAGCTCAATCACAACGTTGCCGACGGCTACGAGGTCGATCTGGGCCTGCAAGTGAAGGCGCGGGGTCTCCGGATAGTCTTCGATCCTCAGATCGCGATTCGCCACTATTCTGCCCCGCGCCAAGTCACGGGCCTCCGCTCGTTGTACGATTCGGAAGGCATTCAATGGTCCGCGTACAATCACGTCCGTGTTGTGCTGCGGCGGCTGCCCATCACGAGGAGCGTGATCGCTGTTGGCTACATGTTCGCGATCGGAAGTCGGAGGGCGCCCGGTCTGTTCCCGATCGGCTTGGCTCCCCTCACTCGCCGGATGGGTTTCCGCATCGCGATGGGTGGCGCGGCCTTTCGAGGACGGCTGGCGGCAGTCAAAGATTGCCTGGCCCATCCTCGTTCTTGACCCTTCTGACGTGAGGAGAGCTCCCGAAAATGCACCCTGCCAATCGCCTGCTGTCGTTGCTCGGATTGCGGATCTCTCGCGCGGGATCGTCGGAGATTCCCGGCGACTTCATGCGCCGGTACGAGGATGGGTACCGGCGGGTGCAGGGGAATGGACGGGGATTCGACTCGTTTCGCCAGCTGATCTACGAGGCCGGGGATCATCCATCTTCGCATATCGATTTTCAGTGCTCCTTCGCGGCCAGCGTCGTCGCGTCCCGGAGCCCAACGTCCATCCTTGACGTGGGATCCTACCGACACTTCGTGCTCGGTCTGCTGGGTCACTACCGCGTCACGACCCTGGACGTTCGCCCGAGGAGTCCTGCGACAGCGTTCGAAACCGTGCTGACCTCCGATGCGAAGTCCATCGACGCAGGCTCGGGGCAGTTCGACCTCGTGGTCTCGCTCTGCGCCATCGAGCACTTCGGCCTCGGCAGATATGGGGATGACTTCGACCTGGACGGCGATGTGACGGCCCTCGGTGAGATGGTGCGGGTGCTCCGGCCCGGCGGAGCTCTGGTGGTGTCGACCACGATCACGCGAGCCCGCCCGGCAATTGCATTCAACGCTCATCGTATCTACGACCAGTCGATGATCGCTTCGATTCGGGGCGGGCTGGGACTCGGGCTCGAGCGCGAGGCGTTCTTCAGCCATGCGCGCGGTGCCGCCATCCCGCTGAACGAGGTCACCGCCCAGCCAGGCGCCTGGGATGTCTATTGCGGCTGCTGGACGAAACAGCCCTGACCAAATCCGCTGGTGCAACCGCGGACGCGTGTTATGGTCGCGGCTTCGATTACCGCGCGTGGAGCGCCCCTTGATGCCTCTCGATCCAATTCTCGACGTCGCCGCGCGAGTCGCCCGTGCTCTTCCACGCCTCCGGGGAAGAGGAGCGCTTGCGCAACGCCTCTCGCGGTCGCCCTCGAACCGGGAGGGTATGTGGCATATCCGCATGGCGAAGGGACACGTGCTCGACCTACCCCGAGCGTCGGAGCAGACATGGCAAGCGGCTTTCACGGGCCGCTACGATGATGAGGAGATTGACCTCATCAGCCGATTCATCGTCCCGGATGGGCTCGTCTTGGACGTGGGCGCCTGTTTTGGCTTCTACGCGGTCCCGCTCGGCATCGAAGCTCAACGCCACAATGCCTATCTCGCGGCCTTCGAGCCTGTGCCGTCCAACTTCGCGCTGCTCCAGAGAAACCTGTCCGCAAACGGTCTCACGAAGACCGTCGTCGCCCTGCCCATCGCGCTGGGAGAGCGGGTTCTCTCCCGGAGGATGTGGGTCGAGGCGGGAGGTGCCGGAAATGCGGTCTTGCTCAACGACCAGCTCGAGCGTCTCGGGTGGGAGATGGAGAATCTTGACGTGCGCGTCCAGCCCCTCGACGAAGTCGAGCTGCCCTCTCCGTTGGCGGGCCGCCGGTGCTGTGTGGTCAAGATGGACATAGAGGGTGCGGAGCTCGAAGCGCTGAGCGGGGGCCGGAAGTTCTTCGCGGAGCATCGCCCGGTCGTGCTCGGCGAGTTCAACACCTTCTTTCTCGAAAAGAACCGCCTTGAGCCGAACGTGGTCCAGATCTGGGCCGACGACAACGGGTACTCGTGCTTCGAGATCCGCTTGGCGCGGACGAGCGCACTTTCAGACCGCCGCCGGATCGGCCTGCGTCCCCTCACGCGCTACTCGCTGCGCGGCACGATGTCACTGCTGCTCGTACCAAAGGAGCATCCCGTCCAGCAGGATCCGGAATGGGCTTCGATCCTCGTTTCATGAATCCAGGCGACGATGTGATCGCTGCAAGAGGTCCGTGATGCTCCGCGCGTCATGGAACCTCGTGCGTGAGGTCGCTTCCCGCAATCGTCCGAGCCGGAAGCCACAGTTCTGGGAGAACGTGGGGCTCGCGACCCGTCGTCGGTTCGAATTCGAAATAGGCCGTCGACTGTCCGCGGGTTGGCTAGACGCTCCGCGCGTCGTCGACCTCAGCTCGATCGGGTTCCCTGACGATCAGCCGTCACTGCGGATCGAGGTCACGACGCGCGAGATGATCAACCGAGCGATCTTCCTTTACGGAACGTTCGAGATCTCGGAGACGCGGCTGGTCCAAGCCTATCTTCGTCCCGGAATGACGTTCCTCGACGTGGGCGCACACATCGGTTACTACACGCTCATCGGAGCGCGCCTGGTTGGCGACTCCGGCCGCGTACACAGCTTCGAGCCGGGCGCGGCGACGCGCGCACACCTCGAAGCCAACGTTGCCCGCAATGGCTTCGGCAACGTGGAGATTCACGCGCAGGCATTGGCCGAACAGACCGGCCAAGTGGGCTTCTACCCGAGCACTTTGGCCAGCAACCAAGGGATCTCGTCCATCATTCCCTCGCCGTCGGGCAACGGACGGGCCGCGCCCGTGACGGTCGCGAGTCTCAGCCTGGACGACTTCGCCGCCAGCCTCGGTGGCCGGCGCGTCGATTTCTTGAAGATGGACATCGAGGGAGCCGAGCTGCAGGTCATCCGCGGCGGGCAGAGTCTCCTCGGAGGGGCAGAGGCGCCGCCCATGATCTTCGAGGCTCACGAGCTGGCGCCGGTCGCGGATGCGCTCCGCGCGCTCGGCTACCGGATCCGACAGCTCCACTACACACTCGAGAATGGACTCGAGTTGCCCGACGCCGACGCGCATATCGAGAGCCTCTTTGCCGCGTACGAAGCGCCGAACTACTTCGCCGCCAAGGATGAAGCCACTTTCGATCAGGTTCTCAGGCGCGCCAACGGCGGCCGCCCACGTCTGCTGCGACTGCTCGGCCGACTCTGAGCGATGGCCGTCGGGGGCTGCACGTTGGTGCTTGCGGGAAGTCGGCTAGTCGGTGAGAATCCGCGCGGATCTTGATCCGGCGCGCCAGAGGCCGTCGCGCACTTCCTTTCACGGTCGTTCGCTGAGGCGACAAGCGATGCAGATTGTGTTCACCCTTTGCTCCATCAACTACCTGGCGCAGGCCAAGACGTTGGGGGACTCGGTCCTGCGGCACAACCCCGGCTACAAGTTCATCATCGGGCTCATCGACAAGAACCACACCAACGTCGACCTCTCCTTCCTGGGCGACCTCGAGTTTATCGAGGTCGACAAGATCGGCATCGACGGTCTGGAGGACATGAGCGCCCGCTATTCGATCGTTGAGCTGGTGACCGCGACCAAGCCGTTCTATTTCGACTACCTCTTCAAGCGCTACCCAGACGCCGCCGCCGTGACGTACCTCGATCCGGACATCAAGGTCTTCGCGCCGCTGACCGACATGGCGGAGAAGCTGAAGACCTTCAACTTGATCCTGACGCCTCAAATCACCCAGCCGATACACGACAATCTCCTTCCCACAGAGAAGCACGTTTACAACACGGGGGTATTCAACCTCGGTTTCGCGGCCATGCGCAGAGGTGCCGAGGCCGAAAAGATCAATGCCTGGTGGATGGAACGGCTCCGGTTCGAGTGTCTACAAGACCTTCCACGCGGTTACTTCGTCGATCAGCTGTGGATGAACCTGGCCCCGGCTTTTTTCGACAAGGTCCTCATCGAGAAACATCCGGGCTGGAACGCCGCCCATTGGAACTTGCACGAGCGGACTCTCAGCGAGGTCGATGGCCAGATTCTTGTCAACCAGCAGCCGCTGGTCTTCTTCCATTTCAGCCACTTCAGCCCCAAGCACCCAGAGGTCATTGCGGCCTACCACACGCGCTTCTCTTTCGAGACCAGGCCCGACCTGCGGGCGTTGTTCCGGCAATACAGTGAGGATCTTCTATCCAACCGGTACTTCGACCTCATCGGCGTCCGTTGCTTTTACATGAACAACGAGCGGCAGAAAGGTCTCAAGAGAAAAGCCATGGGCTGGCTCAGACAAAACCTCCCCCAGAGCGTGAAGATGAAGCTCGGAAAGGTCCTGAAGCGGGCTTGAATTCCTGGCTACGGCTTGCGCCCTTCGAGGTTCAAGCTGAGCAGCACGGTGTCGGCCCCGACTGGACACGTGATGGACGATTCGTCGGTGAAGCCGTGGTGATCGACGCGCTCTGGATCCCAGCGATGGACGTCGACGATGCCCGCCCGGTTCATGAGCGCAGTCAACGTCGCTTCGTCGAAGACCGCGGCGTGAAAGTTCAGGCGGTAGTCCTGACCGCCGAGCAGCAGGCTCTGTAGCTCGCGCAAGCTGCCGCCGGCCGCATAGGCGCGGGCGATGACAGCAAAGTCGGGCACGGCGATCCGCAAGACGCCACCGGGACGAAGCACGCGCGCCCACTCCTGGAGGACCGAAGACGAGTGACGAAAACCAAAGTGTTCGAGGCAGTGACAGGCGTAGACCAGGTCGGCGCAGCCATCCGGGAAGATGCTCAGATCGTCGATCGAGCTCTGGACGTGCACGTGCGGGGCGGCGAAGAGATCGACATTGACGAAGTCGGGAGCGTCCACCATGCCGCACCCCACGTGCAAGCGGAGGCGGCCGTCTGAAGGTGCTGGCCACGACGGAGGCCGCAACGTCCTTTTCAGCGCGCCGACATTTCGACGGCCCAGGCGCAAGAGCTGGAACTTGACTCGGTCCGCGAACGTCGGCCTGGCCTCATCCGCCATAGTCGTGATCCATCGTCGTCGCCCTATAGATATCGATCCCGAGCCGCCTTGTCCAGGAGCGAGGGGTGACCTTGTCGCTCAGTGCACGCGAGGTTAGTCTCTCGACCACGAATGCCTCCGTCGCGCAGCTCGTCGGATCGTGATTTTCTTTTCGTTCAGTCGACGACGGAGATGGGGGGAGCAGAGAGCGCGCTTCTGAACCTGTTCTCCGCGAGCAGCGAGTTGCGGCGCCGCAGCTTGGTCGTGAGCCTCGGCTTCGGTGACGGCGATCTGCCGGCGCGTCTCCGCGGCGTGGGCGCGGAGGTGGTCGAGCTCCCGCGCGCGCGCCTGCGCGAGCCCCTGGGACTCGCGCGCACTTTGCTGGCGCTGCGGGCGCTGGTTCGCGCACGCGGTGTGAAAGTCATCGTGGGAAACGGGGCGCATCCACAGATCTTCGGGGGCATTGCCGCACGCCTCTCCGGAGTGAAGTCGGTCTTCATGGTGAACATGATCCACGCCGTTCCCCTGTGGGCGAACGATCCGCTCGACGCATTGGCGATCCGCGGCCCCTGCGATCTCCTGCTGGCCATCTCGCAGAGCTCCCAGGCAACGCTCAGGCGCCTGCGACCGAACCTGGAGACCCGCCTCCTGTACTGGGGAACGCCGCTGCGCCAGGTCACTGAAGAGGAGACACAAGCGGCACGCGGCGAGCTGGGCGCGCGCGTGGGAGATCTCTTGGTGGGGGTATTCGGACGCCTCCAGCGCTGGAAGGGACAGGATGTGTTCGTCGAGGCTGCCGCGCGTGTCGTACGCGAGCGGCCGAACTGTCGCTTCGCTGTGGTCGGGGGATCGGTGTTCGGACTGGAGCCGGAGTTCGCCGATGAGCTGCGCGCGCGTGTCCAAGCGCTGGGGATCGGCGAGAGAATCGTCTTTACCGGCTTCCGGACCGACGTACCGCGGCTGATGGCCGCGTGCGACGTCGTCTGTCATACCTCCCGGGGCGCTGAGCCTTTCGGGCTCGTCCTGATCGAAGCCATGGGGTTGGGTCGCCCGGTGATCGCCACTCGAGGCGGCGGACCGAGTGAAATCATCGACTCCGATGAGGTCGGCGTGCTGGTGCCGTCCGAGGACGCCACGGCGCTGGCGAACGCGATCGTCTCGCTGATTGACGATCCCGCGCGGCGACTTCGAATCGGTGTGTGCGCCGCGGCGCGCGTGCGCGAGCGCTTCACGATCGACCACATGGCCGACAATCTGATCCGCCAGCTGGACGATGCGGCCAATCCCGCACGTCGTTGAGGATCTTCCAGCCTGGATATTGCGCGCCGGAGCTACTTGCTCGCGACGACAAACATTTGCTTCCCGAAGATTCGCCAGAGGATCGGCAAACGCAGGTACCACCGAATCAAGAAGAGGGCGCGAGGGAGACGTGACTTCGTGGTGTAAGGAACAAATTGAGGATAGAGGACGTCCATCTTGAACCCAATCGCGCGCATCCCTTCATCGAGCGCCCGATCTGACACCGGCAACAGGTGATCGAAAAAGTCCCAGTAGACGTCGTAGCAGAAGCGAATATTCGGCATCAAAATCATCAGTCGGCCGCCCGGCCGCAGCACTCGGTAGCACTGTATGAGGGTCTTCAGCAGGACCTCTTTCGACGGCAAGTGCTCGAAGAAACTGCTGGTGAAGATCACGTCGATGGAATTGCTGGGCACATCCGGCATCGTGGTGCAGTCGTTTATAATCAGCTCCACGTCGGGATGCTTGAACTGGGCCGTGTCCGGGTTGATATCGAGTGCGAGCTTCTTCCCGCAACGTATGTTGTTGATGAACTCACAATAGCCCGCCGCGAGATCCATGACCGTGTCCGTCGGCTTGACCCATCGCACGAAGTACTCTTCGCAGAGCAACTTCCAGATCTTGTCCTTTCCAGACCGCTCGTCGGGGCTGAAGCGCGCGTTATACAACCGCTTCAGGTAGTACTCTTCGCTTTGCATTGCTTCTGCGGTTGATTCTTGCATTCGGTGGATTCCTAACCGGTTGCCGCCCCGCGACTCAACCGCGTAGTGCGTCCTCCAGAGGAGAAGGGACATACGCGAGCGCCTCGTAGGTCGCAGAGTTCTGGAGAGAGAGATCCGCGGGGCGGACTCGTTCTTCCCGAGGCGACTCTCGTATTAAGCTCGTATCGAGAGAAAATGCAGCCGCGGCCTTCCGCGCGAATTCCGCCCGAGAGACCGGCTCCGCGCCAGCAGCGTGAAAGACGCCCGTCAGATGCCCATCGACGATGCGCCGAAGCATCTCGAAGAGATCGGCGACGGAGGTCGGATTGCTCACGAGATCGGAAAACGCAACGAAGGCCTTTCCCTCGCGCAACGTCTTCCTGACCAATGAAACGAAATCCCCCTCGAATCCAAAGAGACTGGCCGAGCGCGCAATGGCAACCGGGAGTCCACACGAGCGAAGGAGGTCCTCTGCGGCGAGCTTGGACCTTCCGTATTCAGTCTGGGGGCGAGTCGGCGAGCTCTCGCTGTAAGGGCCGTCGGTCCCCTGGAACACGTAGTCGCTGGAGATGAACACAACGAGCGCCTCGGAGCCCTGCAGGGCCTCCGCGAGGTTCCTGGTCGTGTCGACGTTCGCGCGCCTGGCTGTTTCGGGGCTCTTTTCCAGGGCAAAGACATCCTTGTTTCCCGCCAGGTGCACCACGACATCCGGCTCGACCCTGTCAATCAGCGCACGAACAGAGTCGCGCGATTCCAGGTCGCAGACCGTCAACGGGACAGGGTCAGGCGTCGGCACACCGCGAGGTCTGCAATCGAGGAGGATACAGCCGGGGTAGTCACGCGTGAACCATCTCGATAAAGCCGAGCCAATGACGCCGGCTGCGCCTGTGACCAATATCCGGGGGGTCATGAGCGGATACGCATCGACATCACGGTGAAGATGTAGCGCAGGTACCGAACCCCCTCACGAAAGACCCGCAATTTCGTCTGACCGTGAATGCGCTTCCCGTATTCAATGGGGATCTCGACGACACGGCAGCCATTCCTCTTGGCGTGGATGAGGAATTCAATCAGGAAGACGTTCCCCTCGTTCTTCAGCTTGGCCTTGATGTCTTGAAAGACGCTCCTCTTGAACATTCGAAAGCTGTGCGACGTATCGGTTTCACGAAACCCCGTGACGAACCGGGTCAATATCTGCCCAAAGAAGCTCACATAGCTGGCCAACCAGGACTTGTCCTTCATCATCATCGACCGGTCCATGTATCGCGACCCGATTACAAGATCATAGGACTCCAATTGAGCCAACATGGCGGGGAAGTAGTTCGGGTCGTGACAAAGATCGCCATCGATACAAACGACGTTCTGCTTCGATGCCAGGTCGAAGCCTTCGAACCAGGCCCGGGCGATGCTGGGCGGCCCCTCGCGAACTGACACAACCACGTTGTCGTAGGTTGTCGCGAGCTCTGACAGAAGCTCCAGGGATCCATCGGTCGAGTTGTCGTCGACGATGATGATTTCGCCCTGAATTCCATTTTCGTGGAAGACGCGCTGAATGCGCGGAATCAGAATCACTAGATTCTCGCGCTCGTTGAACGTCGGAACTACGACCGAGAGCTCCGAGGCCGAGGGCGCTTTGGAGGCGGCCGGCGGCGGCAACGGGCCAGTCATCCGTTACTTGTCCTTGAACTTGAAAAAATCAGGGCTTCTCTCGTCCAGCCGGTGCGAGAGCATGTTCAACCACGTGGAATCTTTAATCGTGGTGAACGTATGAATTTCATAGGGGTCCACGATGAACGCCATATGTGGCGTAGCCCGAAAGTGGTGCTCTGCTTTGTCCACGATGTTCTTGACGTCGACCTGGATCTCGCCCGTCAAGATATAGAAGAGCTCCTTGGTATAGCGATGATAGTGATTGCCCCGTTCGACCCCGGCCCTGGTTTGGATGAAATTGATCTCGCCCCAGGTGTACTTATTGATGATTCCCAGGAAGCTGCCCCGGGTGTCTTCGTGGATGGTGTATTTTTCCAGAAACTCCACGAGCGACACTATAAATATAAGGCGGGAGGCGTGTCAAACGTCTCCTCCCTCTCGCGGCGGTCCTCCCGCTCCCGGCACGCCTCCGGTCAATCCAGGCGCCGAGCGAACGCTAGGGTCGCTGGGGCGCCACCCGATAGACGATCGACCCGAAACCATAAGCGCTGTTGGTTATACGGAAACCTAGAACCCGCGTCGGCTGCTGGGGAAGGTTGTTCGCGACTTCAATCATCCGATTGGTGACGGATGAATTCCAAATCCTTGTATCGAGCCCAGCCGCCCTCCCCGGCACACCGCTTCCATTGGCACTGAGTGCGACGTAGTCGACGCTTCCCTCGTGCGGATGCGAAAAGAGTGGGTCATAGATTCGATTTCGCGCGGCAATGAACCACCACATGTCGCTCGTAACGACCGTTGCGCCATCAGGGATTGCCGCCCGGAGACACGCGGAGGCGGCATTGAGCCCTTGCGAGGCTGGCAACGTCATGACCACGAGGGTCTCTTTGACGAAATGAACAGCGAAACTCAACCAAGCGGCAACCAGCAGCGCGATCGGCAGCAGCGCGCGCGTGCGTCTTCCGGGCGTCGTCGCCAACAAGGCGATCGTGTGTAGAGCGGTCACCGCGATCCATGGACCGACGAACCAAGTGTATGTCGGTCGAAGTGCGAGGACCACTCCCAGAAACAACAGATAGAGGAACGCGCCCGATGCGTAGCTGGCCCAGACTCGCCAGACCTTGCGCGTACCGGCGAGCGTCGCGGCCAGCAGACCCGAGGCCAGCGTCCCGATGAGGAACGTGTAGTACTTGGCCGCGTGGGGCCAGGCATCGGCCCAAGCTTCCTTGATCGAGCCATGGTTCTTGGAGACGAAACGCGAGAGCATCAAGTACTGCTCGATCGCGCCTGGGTGGGAGGCGAGGAGAGGACCCACGGCGATCGCGACGCCAAGGATCGCTCCCACGCCAACCAGCAGGCATCGCCGGAGCAACCTGCTCAGACCATCCCAGGGTCGGACGAGGAGCGTGGCAGCAATAGAACCGGTCGCGATGGCGGCGCCGGAGCTCGTCCCCAAGCAAAAGCCGAGCGCCAGTCCAGCCAGCGCGTGATGAATGGCCCGAGGCTTCGGGACGAGTAGAAAAAACAGGGAGAGAACGCCGAACGACATGGCCAGTTCGTCCGGCCTTCCGACCGTTCCGATCGGAAGAAGCACGACCGCTGCGCATACCGCCCACCAACGCCGCGCATGGCCGAGCGACGACAGAGCTCGCCACGCGAGAGCGAAGGTCAGCACAGTCAACAAGACATGGATCGCGGCATCGAAGACCATGCACTGGCGAGGGCCGAAACCGAAGAGGCGCGTCCACAGCCCGAAGGAGAACGGGTACGCTGGCGGGTAGAGAAAGTAGACCGTGGTTACCGGCGGAGAGACGCCATCCAGGGCGCCTTCCAACTCGGGGGCTCCAAAACCGGTGCCGGCGGCCCATTGCCGGCCCGCGGCCTTGAAGGCAACCTCATCTGTAACCGCGAAACGCCCGACCAGGAGGGAGACCGCCAGATAGAGGAGACAGGCGCCCGCGACGACAGCGGCCGGGAAGAGAAGCTCTCTCTGAGTCGACCCGTCGTGCCGCGGCAACACGTTCGCTGAGCCAAGGGCCGCTTCTGTCATTTTCTCTCGCGTATTTGGTATCCTGCACCAGCGAGCCCTGTCAAAGGTTTTGAAATCGCACCGTGGGGTGCCCCTCGCCCGGTTGACCCATCGGCGTGCGAATGATGAGATGCCTTTCGTGATCGATAAATCGAGCAGCCCCTTCGTGACGAGCGAGCCCGGCCCCAGTGGGCTCTACGACAACGTCGCTGTCCTCGTGCCCTGTTACAACGAGGAGCCGACGATCGAAAAGGTCGTACGTGACTTTCAGACGGCACTGCCGGGCGCGCCAATCTACGTATTCGACAACAATTCGGTCGACCACACCGCGGAGCATGCGAGGCGAGCCGGTGCCATCGTTGTCAGATCGCCCCGGCAGGGGAAGGGCAACGTCGTCCGGCACATGTTCGACACGGTGGAATCTGCGTACTACCTGATGGTTGACGGCGACGACACCTATCCCGCCTCCGCCGCCTCCGAGCTTCTCGAGATCGCCAGATCCTCCGGGGCGGACATGGTCGTGGGGACTCGTCTGGAGGGACACCGGGGTCGCTCCTTTCGACGCTTCCACAATTTCGGAAACCGGCTGATCTCGAAGCTCGTCGCTCGGGTTTTTGGAATCCAGGTGCGCGACGTCCTCTCCGGCTACCGCGTGTTCTCGCGGGAGTTCGTTCGCAGTGTGCTCCTGTCGTCGCCCGGATTCGAGGTCGAGACCGAGCTGACGATCCAGGCGGCCGCGCGACGCCTTGTGATTACGGAGCATCCGATCCGGTACGGTGAGCGCCCCCCCGGCAGTCATTCCAAATTGAGCACGTTTGGTGATGGATTCCTCATCCTGAGATTGATCTTTCTCATCTTCAAGGATCATCGCCCGTTCACGTTTTTCGCCGTCCTCGGATTGGGCGCGATGTTGCTCGGTCTCCTTTCGGGTGTGCCGGCCGTCCTCGATTACGCCCGGTCGCGATACGTGTATCACGTGCCTCTAGCCGTCCTCGCGGCCGCACTCTGCATCGTGGGGACGGTGTCCCTCGGCATCGGCGTGCTCCTCAGCGCCGTGCGCAACTACCATATCGAAAGCCTGGAGATGGGTCGGCGGCTGTCACGGCAACTCGACGCCCAGAAGGTCGGGCGCGACCTCAAATAGCGGGACGAGCTTGATTCCGATGGAGCGCGTCTTCGTGGGACAGGCCTCGGGCCACGACGACCTGCGCCTGAACGACCTCTTGGAGGATGAAGCCGAAACCGACGAAGAAGAGGGCCGCGTAGATGTGGTCAAAGACTAAGTTGCCATAGAATCCCAGAAGGGCATACGCGAGGGCAGCAGCAGAAGCAGCGCGGCGTCCGGCTTTCATCAGAATTTTGGAAGACCTCCAGAGAACCACCGCGAGACCCAATTTCGCGGTCCAGATCAGGAGATATCCGCCCACGCCAAGCTCAACCAGTATGCGGCTGACCTCGCTCTCGGCGCCGCCGTACGTCTCGGGATTGACGCCAAACTGCTGACGGTAGTTTTGCACCATACCGGTGCCAATCCCGAAGACGGGATAGTCGCTGTACCTGACCAGAGCCACGGGCGGAAGGATCGTAAAGAACTCGGTTACGCGATCGCTGGTGTCGTCACCTTGAAAGCGGTCCATGGTCCCCTGAAGTGCCTCTGGATACGCGAACACGGAGATGAACCCAGCCACCACAGCGAGCATGATCACGCGCCGACCTACCGCGGTGAAGATCAGTCCCGCCCTCCATGCCACCATCGTACAGAGGACTAAACTGATCACGAACGGACCGCGCGAGCCCGACATGGGGAGCGCCGCCGCCGCCAAGAGTGTGGCTATCAGCGCTGCGAGCCGCGCCCTGCGGTTCCTTTCGCCGATGCCAATCGACAGCAACAGGACCGGCACGAGCGTTGCGAAATCTGTAAAACCGGAGAGGTACGAGAAGGTCGACGCGACGCGCGCTCGCCCGGTCGTCGGGACTGCGGCCGCCAGCGCCTCCTGGCCATCGACAATCGAGTAGGTGTTCACGGCGTCATCGACGGGCGCGCCAAACTGGAATATGGCGAGGATCGCCACGATCGTGGTGACCGCAGCCTGCAATACGACCACCTTTCGGCGCACGACAGGATCCAAGAGCACGCTTGCGACGACCAACGGCGCGATCCACCAGAACCAATAGGCCCGAAAACCCAGCAACCCGAGGACAAACGATTGCTGGTCTGGGTTGACGATCTCGACGAGCGTCCACAGGAGACCAAGCTTGAGAAACGGGGCGAAGCCGCCATAGAGAGAAGCGAAGACCTTCCTCACGTCTCGGTTGATGCGAAACCGGACTAGTCCGACGATAAGAACTGCGTCCTTTGCGAAGTAGAAAACCGTCGCGGGAATCGCGGGAAGATATCGCCGGCCCAACCCTTCGAGACAAATGGACCCGAGCAGCAGAGCGAACCAGATTGTCCTGAACGATTGCTTCGCCGGACTGAGGAGGGAAGGCAAACGCGAGAGCTCGACACCCGTCGGACGATTCGGTACGACGACCGAGGGCGTCGGGGCCATGGTCACCGACGCGCTCATGGCGTCAGCACCGAGCCGGATCGGATCGTCTGAATCCGAGTGGTCATGCGCTCGATCGCCGCCTGCACAGCAGCGTTGCCGGGCATGACGACGTTCGCCTGGCGGTACGCCTCGAGAGCCGGGCCCATTCGCCCCGCCGACTCCCAGAGCCCACCCATCTCGGCCCATACACCCCCGTTGCTCGGATCCTGGGTGAGCGCGACGTTGTATTCGGAGCTGGCCTTCCCGTAGTCTCGCAGGGTCGAATAGTATCGCGCTGCCGCGAGATGCGCTTCGGTCGTCGGCAAGCCGGCCTCGACCAGCCCGATCTCCAATGCCTCGAGAGCATTCTTGGCCAGGAACCATTTCCGCTGGCTCATGATGATGTTGAGGCGGCTGCGCAGGAGCGATAGATCGTGTGGATTCATGCCGATACCGGTGTCCAGGTCTCGAAGCGCGTCGTCAATCCGCCCTGCCCGAAGATTGGCGTCGCCAAGCAGGAGAAAGACGCGCGGGTTCTGAGGCGAAAGCTTCCTCGCTTCGCGCAGAGATTTCAAGGCCTCCTCGGTCGCCCCTGCTTCCACGTCGAGAGTCGCTTCGATGAGCAAGACTTGTTCGGGAGGGGCGCCAGCATCCCTCGCCAGGGGCAGCAGGGTGCGCGCTCCGGCCGACTGTCCCCGGCCAATCAGGAACGACGCGATCCGGATCAGCCGTTCGGGGTTCGATCGCGCGATCACCGCAATTTCGTCGGGCCGCGCCCCCGCGGCCCAGACGACCTGGAGGATGGGTTCGAAAACTATCGGGCGGGCCTCGACGGCGGCGTGCCATTCCTCCAAGGCCTGCATTCTCTTTCCGAGAGCCCACAGGGTCCCCGCAACCGCGGCGTGAATGTCTGGACAGTGAGGACAGAGCAAGAGCGCATGATTCAGGGCATGGAGTCGAGGGGAGCGGCCCTGGGCGTCCGGTGCAATCGGCTCAGCCGCGGCCTCGGCCAGGACGTAAAAATAGTCGACTGGATGCGCCACCTGAGCGCGCAGCGTCATCTCGTGCTTCTCCCTGGCAGACAAAGGCCTCTCCAGCATTTGATCGAAGTCAGCCGAGCTCGGAGCCGCGACCGAAGCTGTCCCGATCAAGATGCCGCCCAGAGCGGCAGCCCACGCGCTGACTCCTATTCGCGGTGAAAGGGCTCGTTCCGAAACGTCTCGAGTCCGTCCCAGGAGCGTCCCCAGAATGGCGGCGAAAGGAAGCTGCACGCCGAGCGTCTCCAGCCCGAAGTCAAAGACGTTGTGAACCAGCACAGCCACGAGCGACGCCACCAGGGCGGCCTCGATCTGGTCGCGTCGACGCGCTCGCCACCACTCTCTGGTGACGACGGCCATGGCGAGGACCACGATCGAGAATCCCACCCAGCCCATCTCGACCAGGTACTGCAAGGGCTCGTTTTCGATGAATGAGAAGCGAATCTCGACCGGCGCCTCGATGGTTCGATATGCTGGAAACACGCGCTCGAAAGCCCCGCGGCCGATTCCGAAGGGGTGCGCCATCAGGACCCGCAGGCTCTCTTTCCAGAGGGGGAAGCGCATCTCTTGGCTGACCTGCGTGTCGCGAACCCTGGTCACGACCTGATCGGCGCCCAAACCGAGCGCCAGCGCGCCCAGGAGGATCAACATCAACGTCATCCACAAGACCGTTCGTGGGGGCCGTTCGCCGGTCTCCTCCGCGTCGGGCACGGCCGTCTCCCGGAGCCAGACGAAGACCATGGTTCCTGCCGCCAGGCCCACCAGAGCGCCGCGAGAGAGCGTGCCGATTGCGCAGGCCCCTGCCATCAGCGCGGCAGCCAGCCATCCGATACGATTGAGGGCGGCCGCACCCGCGAGGGCGGAGGCGACACAGACAAAGGCACCGAGCTCGAGAAGCTCGGCGATGTGGTTGCGGTTGATGAAGGGGCCGTTGAGCAGGCCACGACTCTCCCTGAAGTGGCCAAAGATCTGGACCTCCCCGAGCATTCGATGCCCGAGTCCGATCGCCATGGCGGCCACCGTGCTCGCCGCAACGACCCGCACGAGGAGCTGCCTGCGCCGCGATCGGCCCGACGCCAGGTGAAAGGCGGTCAAGAAAACGGCGAGCGACCCAGCTGCCTTCGCAACAGTCGAGCGGGTTTCGGGCGGATCGAGGCTGAGTGGCCGAAACCGCGAGGTTGCGGTGGGGCTGTCTGCCAGGAGCGCATCGCCGGCAGGGTCGATCCGCTTGGCGAGGGTCGCCGGCACGGGGACGCTCTGCAGAAGCGGGATCAGCAGCAGGCTCAGAGGAAGAAGCACCGCGGGCGTGACGCGAAGGAACCGCCCCCGCGACAGCTCACCGAGGGCCACGAATGCCGCACCCAATCCTGCCGCGAGGGGCACGAGCAGAACCGCTGGACGATGCACGGAGCCGACCAGAAGGGGTGCGGCGAAGACGACGGCGCACGAAAGGACCGTACCAGCTGCGACAAGGCCAGCGCCGAACCGAGACTGCTCTCTCGGGGGCCTCAACGAACGAAAGGGAACGGTCGCGCTGGGAGGCTCCACTTTTCGGGGTGCCCGGGTGGCTCGGCTAGAAGAGTCGCTCCTGGACTACGAGAACGTCCCCTGGAAGGATCGTGACGTTGGGCGAACGCCCCTCGGTGATGTCGGCCACAGGAAAGGTCCGCGTCTCCACCTTTCCGGTCACTTCCCGTCGCAGGTTGACCGCGTTCTTGGCCGCCACCCCGGTAAATCCTCCCGCTGACGCGATGGCGTCCACGATCGTCATGTTCGGGAAGTACGGAACCGCGCCCGGACGCGAGACCTGGCCGAGGACCGACACCTTTCGGCTATTCCACTCCTTGACCATCACGGTGACCTGCGGATTGAGAAGGTATCGGCCCTTGAGATGGTCGACGATCTCCTGCTGGATTTCGCCGATGCCGAGACCCTTCACCACGATCCGTCCCGCCAAGGGAAAGTCGATGGTGCCATCCGTGCCCACTCGGTAGTCACCGGACATTTCCGGTTCGCCATAAACGCGCACGGAAAATGCGTCATCAACACCCAGTCGGTCGTCATGGCTCTCGCGGGGAATTGCGATGGCAGACGAATCCGTTGCCGGGCCGCGCGCGCACCCGAACGACATGACGAGCGTCACGAGTATCCAGCCACAAGTTCGGGCTCCGTTCCCGAAGCGCGAGGGCGCTAACCACATCGAATCACAGCTTAGTACGTGACGCCGAGCCGTGCAAAGACGAGCTGCTTCACGTAGTTCACGCGGCCCGGATCCTCGGCGGCCTGCTGCTCGTAATCGCTGCCGTTGGACAGGAGCGTGTACGCGACTCCTGCGTACGTCCAATCACGAATGTGGTAGTCGAGATTGGCTCCGGCCTGCCAGTAATTATCGTGCCGACTGATGAACGTGTTGGTCGACGGCAAGCGGATGTTCTGGAATGACCGGCTCTCGTAGCGGACCGAAAGCCCAAGGCCAAGGCGCCCTGCGATCGCTTGCCCCACATTTAGATAGACTGCGTCGAGGTAGTAAAAGTCCCCGAGGATCGCGTTCTGCAGATCACGGCGGTATCCCGCGTTGATCGAGGTCAGTATGGTCGGACGGTAAACCAAGTCGACCATTGCGCTGAAATTTCCCTGGAACCCTGAGGGTGCAATACGGTTCGGGTCCGGCGGCAAGTCATAAAAAGCGTTCATGTAACCGGCGGTCAGGTTCACCGCCAATTTGGCGGTGATGAGTCCTCTGAGACCAGCCATCACATGGAAAGGGAAAGAGGTCGGCTTCGTCGCACCGGTGGTGGGATCGGTATTGAAGTACGTCGTGTATCCCTGCGAAATTTGCAGAACCAGTGCGGTCTTGGGGAGCCACTTCCAGGAAGTATCGAGGGTCAGAAGGTTCGCCATCGAATTGGCGATACGAAGGTTGTCGGTTTCGAACGCGTCGATTGTATTCGTGTAGCTGAGGACCGCTGCCAGGCGCCCGCCGCCGGGCGCCCACCGAGCGCTGGCCAACGCCTGATTGACGTCGCGAGTGATCGGTTGCAGGCTCTGAACGTTGAGGTACGGAGGGTCTTCGGTTCGGGCGAACGTGTCGCCCACGGCAAAGCCCACGGTCTGGAATCTCCCGACCTCGAGATTGGCGTATGCGGTAGGCATGAACGCCCTCTGATCTCGGATCAGAGCGTCGTTCGAAAGATATTCCCGGTAGGTGAGGGCCGCGCCAAGATCGAAGAAGAGCCCGGCTGGAATCGTTCCCGCACGCCCGGCATTGGTCAACTCCAGGAACGGCACGACGCGTGTGATCGCCGAGCCCCTGGCATCCGTGTCGCTGTAGAAGACGTTCGAGTCATAGCCCGCCTCCACGCCAACACCGATGTGCAGCAGAGCCGACTCACTGACCTGGACTCCGCTCGCCGAGGCGGGAGCCGTCTTCGACGGCAAGCCCTGATACCCGACCACGACATCCGGGCCCGTTGGGACGGTTACCTGTCCCCAGGCCGTCCCCGTCACCGCGAGACAAACCAGGCTCACATAGATAGCGATTCGGAGGTTCATTAGATATGGGGTAGGGATGGAGGCTGCGCGATCTCAGCGGCGGGGAATTTATCGCACTGATGACTCGAGCATACTAGCGAAAAGTTCCTTCCAGCCATGGCTCCGGCGAGCCTCATCGGCGCCTGTCGCACCTTTCTGTAGACCTAAGGAACAAAAAGCACCTCCGAAAGTGCGCCCTCTGTAGTTCACCATCCATCACTCTGGAATCTCCTGGGTCTTGGGTCAGCCCTTCAGGTCCACTTCACACCGCTACAGGCGGTGGACTGTAGGTACTCACTCCAATCGTGTCAAGTTGCTGCGCGACGGTGATCGCCACGTCTTTGTCATTTCCTGCGTTGCTCGTAGATCCCGTTAGTGGCCCGCGGGCACGAGTTCGTCAGCCCTTTTTCAGGGACTTGCGCGTGACCGAATTTCATTCGACTGAAAATGCGCGCTCGGGCACGATTCCCGCGTGACTAGAGTTCCACTCGCGGCGGAGGAGCCTGGCACTCGGCAACTTGTATCGGAAATGTTTCTAAGAGCCGCAGGCCCGACGCTGGTCAAGCACGTCGCTGAAATTCTCGGGCAGCGCGGAATTCCGGTGATGCCGCTCAAAGGCGTCCTGCTTCAAAAACTCGTCTACGGCGACCGATCGTTCCGGCCGATCGTGGACGTCGACCTGCTGGTGCCCGAGGCGCGTTTCTTCGAAGCGTGCGCGCTTCTGGGCGCGAATGGCTTCACCGATCAACAATGGCCGCCTGGCGAATGGCAGGTCACGCTGAAAAATCCCCGAGGAATGCCCCTCGGAATCGATCTCCATCGCCGCCTCGCGCGCACGAGCCGGACGCGGCTCACGCCAGCGGCGATGTTCGCGCGTGGAGCGCGGGACACGCGCCTGTTTGGTGCGCCCGTCGTGCTTCCCAGCAATGAGGACCTGCTCGCGCACCTCTTGCTGCACGCGACGCTTCACTGGATCAACCGCGGCACCCTTCACCGCCCCGGCGACTTCGAAGCCCTGGCCAGCGTGCGCGTGATGGACGCGGGTCGGTGTGCGCAGCACCTTCGGGACCAGGGGATGAACGCGCACGCGTTGTTGCTGCTGCCAATGATCGCCGCGGAAGTCGAGGGGCCCTTCATTCCCGCGCTGCTTCGGCAACTGGAGCCCGACGCGCGCGCGCGTATCGTCGGCGGCCTCGTCCGCGCGCTCGCGCGGCGATTCCCTCCGGGCGCACCGGGACGCCGCCTCGCGGGGCTGGCCCTCGCGCCGTCGATCGCGGGCGCGTTGCTCGGCGCGCTCCGAGATCGGGCGTCCCCGGAACCGCCGGGGCGCGTCTGATCTTTGGGACAGACCTGTCCGGCAGGGAGCCGACTTGCCTACGTCGGCGAGGACGAAATGAGCCCCTGCTGCTCGAGATCGCGCAGTAACACCTCGACGTCGCGCACCAGCGTATCTCGGCCGACCCGGTAGCGCTTTTCGAGATCCTTGACGATCGCCGCGGTGTCGCTGCTCCCGTCGAGCCGCTTCCAGACCGCAGCCCCGACTTGGTTCAGCTTGAACGCCGCGCCCGTCTGAAGGTTCACCAGCATGAGCCCTTCGGGAATGTCGCGCGACGCCACGTCGGGCGACACGCGAAACCGCGCTGGGTTTTCAACCATACCGTGCGAATTGTACTATGGCCGCATGGTGAACGAAGAGACGCTCCGCGCGCGGTTCGACGTCATCGAGATCGACGGCGAAGGGATTCTGCTCGACCGAGAGACGAGCGCGGTGTATCGACTCAATCGAACCGGATGCGAGGTCTGGGCGAGCCTGATAGCCGGCCGATCCGCCGCGCAAATCATCGCCAAGTTGGTGCAACGTTTCGGACTGGATCCCGCGACCGCCAGCCGCGACGTGATGGCTGTGCTCGAATCTTTCCCTGAGATTCCAAGCAAGCCACCAGAAGATGCGTTCAGCTGGGTCGCGACCCCCGAGGGATACGCCTACTTCGAAAACTCCACGCTGATATGCGACGTCGACGCCCGCGGCGAATCTCTTCGGCTACCGGCTCGATCGGTCCCTACCGTCATCG
>Ga0265342_10001208_pt1 | contig 24470 bp, 19 predicted proteins | sample 4CB327metaG_FD_203125 | JGI IMG/M metagenome (GOLD analysis project Ga0265342, IMG submission 203125) | Rhizosphere microbial communities from Carex aquatilis grown in University of Washington, Seatle, WA, United States - 4-CB3-27 metaG | ecosystem: Host-associated > Plants > Roots >... | reverse complement strand
CAATCGTCCAAGGTTGGCCGATCCGGGCAGTCGATCTGCACCAAGACCCCACACTTCTCGGTGCAGAGTTGAGCGCCTACCCCGGATTCCGACTCGGCTGGGACATCGGTCATCGTCTCCGGAATGGTATCCGGATCGGTGTCCGGTGCCAGATCGCTGCCCCTGGGCGAATCTCCGACGTCGGCTCCGGAATCCAGGTTCGCCCATGAAATCGGCGGGGCGTCGCCTGGGATCGCGTTTGCCCCTGCCGTGCCATCGTTCGGGTTGCCGCTACACCCGCACAGCACGATCAGGCCGAAGAACCCATTCCGGCGGAGTCGCCGGATCATTGGGGAGCGAGAATGAGCGGCGCCGACGTGCACGAACTACTGATGTAGATCCGCAATTCGTTCCCGGCTGTGTTGGGCATCGAAGTCAGGTTCCCGATCGGGATGTCGAAGGGGACGTTGGAGCTGGGCATGGTTGGCATGAGCCTCGAGGCCTGACCCGGTAGAATGACCCACGCCTGGGTCGTATGGGACGGCATCAGCGGGATGTTCCCGGTGACCCGAGCGGCGAACGAAGGACTGGCGACGTGCAGGGTGCAGGCGCTGCAGGTCGGGATGGATGAGGCACAAGGAATACTGGCCTGAACCTGGACGGGTGGACCTCCCGTGGTGGCACACCCGCCAAGCCACGCAGCCGCCACGAAACCACCAAGAGCCCGACCGTGAACGCCAAATCTCCACATGTCTTCCGACCTCCTGAGATGTAACGGCGAATCTCCCAAATCTTCTCTCTCATTCGACCAGGAGGCGAAAACTCTGCGAAGTTCGTCCAACTGAATCCATGGCCGCCTGTCGGAACGCGCTGCCCATCGAGCGCTCTCCGCCGCTCCCCATGGTCTCGTATAGCCTGGCCACGAAGGCACGCGCGTCCCCGTCATCCACGTCACGCGTGGGTGCGACGACCGAATGGGTGCCTGCCACGAGGAACGCCTGAGCCAGCCCGACCATCGAGGTCGATGCGTCGGTTTGGGTGGACGCCGTCGCGGCTGCACGGCATGCCGAAAGGACCACCACGGCCGGAAGGTGCGGGAGGGCCAGAAGATCGCCGAGCTGGACGCGCGCGCCACCGGCCAGGACGAGAGCCGGCGAGCCACCGCCGCCGGAAGCAGCGGCCTGGGCATGCCCGCTGTAGTGAAACAAGCCAACGTCGGGGAGGAGCTGCAAGACGGTGGTCCGGTTGCCCGCGCGACGGTCGAGCCGGGTTATCGTCCACGACGCTCCGAGCGCCCGGGCGACGAGGTCCCCCTCCTTGGAGGCCTCCTGCAGATCCTCCGTCGGGTTGACGACGAGGAGGGCTCGACTCGACCTCTCCTCTGGGATCGGCTTGATGTCCGCCTTCGGCAGATCGAATCCATACACCACCTCGAACCTCGCCACCAGGGGAGCTCCCCTCCAGGAGACCGCGTGCCAGTCCAGGTCGTCGGAGCGACCGTAAGGCAAGAGGATCAACCGCCTGGCCCTGTTGAGCTCCGTCGAGAGCATCTCGAGCACGGCGGAGGCCGTCTTCGTCGAATCGAGCGCGTCGTCTCCGAACCGATGCGACCTGACGCCCTCCCGGGTTCGCGTGAACGCGATCCAGCTCCTGGCGGCCGGGAACAGGGCGATCTCCACCTCGTCGCTCGCCACAGCGGCGGGATCTCGAGATGACGTGCCGTCACCATCGACCAGCAAGCGGTAGGCGGAGTCGAGGGTCTGCCAGCCCTCCTCGGCGCGGGCTTCTCGGTCGGCCCGCACATGCCCGAGGGCCTCGCGTGGCACCCGCCAGTCTTCCATGGCCTCCTCCTCGATGGTGCGGCGAATCCGCGTGTAATGCTCGAGCGCGAGGTCCCATTGCCGTCGCGCCTCGACGGAGAGCTGTTCGATTCGGTCGGACCTGGCGGCGTAACGGGCTTCGAAGGCGCGAGCCGATCGGGCCGCCCACATCGCCTCGTCGGTCGCCTTCACGTCGACCAAGGCGTCGACGAGGTGGCGGACGGCCTCGGCGTGACGATTCAGAAAGCCGCCACCCTCGACCAGCGGCAGGCTCTGGAACATGCGCTGCTGGAGAGCCTGGGCAGCCCGCAACCGAACCACCGCCCCGCGATACCGGCCGAGCGCCCGCAAGGCCTCGCCAGCTCCGATTTCGGCGCGCAGGCGCTCGTTCTGCAGGCCGGCCGCCCGCGCGATCGCCGACTGCTCCTCGAAGCTCTCGAGAGCGGCTTCGGGACGTCGACGGGCCAGGTGCCACCTGCCGATCGCGTCGGCCTTCCAGGCCAGGGCCAGCGGATCCTTGGCCTCGGATTCCGCCCGCAAGAGCCCCACCAACCGGTCGGCGCCGGGCCCGTCGGTCGTGGCGATGGCGTGCCACGCCGAATCCACCAGCGAGAGCAGCCGACGGTGCGGATCCGGACATTCTGCCGTGGCAGCCTGCTCGTCGGCCAGGGCGGTCAACAGGCGCGCCTCCTCCATCGCCCCACTGCGGACGGTTGCCTCCAGCCTGGCCTCGGCTCTGTTGATCATCAGGGATGCGCGCGCGCAGGGATCGTCCTTCGACGGGAGGCCTTCGAGAATCGTCACGGCCTCCCCTGCTCGGCCCAGGACCACCAGGATCTGGGCCATGTCCTCTGCGACGTCGTTGCCGAGCCCGACCCTCCCTAGGCGCTCCGAGACCCGGGCCGATGCTCGATAGCTCGCGAGGGACCGGCGCAGATCTCCGACCTCTCGCTCGAGCATGCCCTCCGAGTAGGAGTACCAGGCCTTCCCCTCGGGAAACTGGTCCCGAGCCGCGACCAGCGATTCCAGGACCGCCCGCGCCTCCGAGAACCGCTGGCCCAGGACCGCCAGGGCCCAGATCAACACGGAGCCATCCTTCATCTCGTCGGACAGCCGACCGCTCTCTCGGTCGGCGGCCAGGGCGGCTCGCATGGCGATCTCCGCCTCCGGGAGCGCTCCACGAGCCAGCAGGACCCGCCCGTAACCGGCCTCCGCGACGGCCCGGACGCCAGGGTCAACCCTGCTGGCCATCTCCCTCAATCTGGCGGCGGCCTGGGTGTCGCCGCGCTTTCCTGCCCTCACCAGCCCGAGGATCTCGGTCCCCGTCGAAGGCTCCTCGACCGCGAGTGACCACACCTCTCGTCCATCGCTTCCGACGGCCGACACCCGGCGGGTCTGAGGAGGTACCTGGAAGACGACCTGAAGACCGTCTTGCAGCCAAACCGAATCGAGGGGCCTCATCGGCCGCCGATCGGCTGCGAATTTCCATGAATTTGCCTCCTCCCCCTTGGCCCAGATGGTCAGCTTTCGATCGGGTTCCAGCTCGCATCGAGGGCCCTTCTTGACCACTGAACATCCCGCCCATTCGACCCACGCCTCCGCGACCGAGCCCGTCCGCGTACGCCGGGAGGAAATCGGCCCGCGCCCGCACGCGCCGACCACCAGGGCCACGAGGGCGACCAGCGCGACCAGCGCAACGGTGACAAGCCGGGCGACGATGGAAGATACGACCCGCACGAAGGTGCTCTTCTCGCACCATACAGATGTGGGTTGGCTGCCTCAATGGTCGGTTGGCTGCCACCGGAGGCGGCTCCAGCGAGCCTGCGCAACTCATTCCGAGCTCCTCTCTCGTGGCCCCCGACGGAACAGCCGAAATCGGCCCCGTGCAACCGACGACTGGCGCCCAGACGGTGAGGTTTGTGCAGATGACCCGCGGGTGGCGCTCGCCCGTCAGCGCCTGGTCCCACGGGCGGTGACCCGTGCTGGCGAGTCGCGGACACTCGGGGATATGGCGCATCTCATCGCGGTCCAGGCTCACGTCACGAGGCGGTCCTTTCGTGTCCAACGCGGCCTGGCGTCTGGCGAGCTGCGGGCGGCGTGGTCGGCGGTACGGATGATGGCGTCGGCAACGCTCCTCATGGGGGCATGTGGAGGGCACCCCAGGTCTCTGCAGGGCTCGGGTGGGGTGGGCGAAATTGGGTATGCGGGCGCTGGCAACGGAGGGGGCGGCGGACGGCAAGCCCGTGACTGGAGCCCCGGGGCCTCGGGCGGCCAGGCGGTCGGAACCGGGGGGATGGCAGGCGGCACGGGTGGCTCGGGCCAGGCCAGCGGCGGTACCATCGGGAGCGGCGGCGCGGACGTCCCGACCGGTGCTGGTGGAGCGGCTGGACCTGACGTACCGCCCGACGCGGGACCCGCTGACTCCTCGGCCGCGGGAGGCGCCGGGGGCAGTCCGGTCGATCAGGGCTCGAGCCCGGACGCAGGCTCGGTCGCGGTGGGCGGACCGATCACGACGTCGCCTCAGCACCTCGACATCGGCGTGCACGATCCCTCGATGATCTGGAGCGGCAACCAGTACCTCCTGTTCACGACCGGTGGCACCCTGGCGATTCGAACTTCGCCCGATGACCTCCACTGGGCGGACGCGGGGAAGGTCTTCACGGCCGTGCCGGCATGGATCGCCGCGGCCATTGGCTCGGCCCCCGATGGGCTCTGGGCCCCCGACATCAGCTCCTTCGGCGGCACGTTCCACCTCTACTATGCGGGGTCGACCTTCGGCTCGAACGCGTCGGTGATCGGACAGGCCACCAGCCCCACGCTGGATCCCGCCAGCCCCCGCTACCACTGGACCGATCTCGGCCGCGTGGTCCAGTCCACCAAGGCGGACAACTTCAACGCCATCGACCCGAACGTCGTGCTCGACGCAGCGGGGACGCCGTGGCTGGTCTTCGGCTCGTTCTGGGACGGCATTCGCCTGCGCAAGCTCGACGTCGTCACCGGGATGCCCGCCACCGACGATCCCGTGTACCACCCGATCGCCTCGCGCGGCGGCGGCGCCATCGAGGGGCCGTCCATCATTCTGCGCGGTGGCTCCTACTACCTCTTCGTGTCCTTCGACGCCTGCTGCCAGGGCGCGGCCAGCACCTATCGCACCATGGCCGGTCGAGCCACGGCGATCACCGGCCCGTACCTCGATCGCTCGGGCAAGAACATGATGCAGGGAGGAGGCGACCAGCTGATCGCCTCCAGCGGCCGCTACATCGGCCCCGGAGGCGGCACCGCCTGGAAGAACGGAGCGACCTACCTGTACACCTTCCACTACTACGATGGCCAGGACGGCGGCATCTCGAAGCTGCAGATCCGCCCCATCGGGTTCACCCAGGACGGATGGCCCACCCTCGGCGCCCCGCTCTTCCCCTGACCGACTCACGAGCGCCGGGGCCCGGGAAATTCCGGTGCGCCGGGTGGCTCATGCGACGTCCTCCTCGTTCGCCGGCGCGAGGACTCTCGTCGCGGTGGCCGGCAGGCTCGGGATCAGCCAGCGGAACAGCAGCGTGGCCGCGGTGGCGCCCAGGCCCTGCGCCAGGATGAAGCCTGGCGCGTCCGCGGGCCGGATCCCTGCGAAGGTGTCCGAGGCCGCGCGCGCCAGCGTCACCGCCGGATTGGCGAAGGAGGTCGACGAGGTGAACCAGTAAGCCGCCGTGATGTAGGCCGCCACCGCGAAGGGCGTCACGCCCGGCCGGGACCGGGAGCAACCCCAGATCACCGAGACCAGCCCGAAGGTGGCGGCGAATTCGCCCGTGAGCTGGCCCATCCCGGAGCGGGCGTGGCGAGACAGGCTGAAGATCGGGGCATCGAACATCACGTGGGCCAGCGCGACGCCCACGAAGGCCCCGAGCACCTGCGCCAGGACGTAGGCGGGGACGTCACCCCAGCGAAGGCCACCTTGACTCGCGTCGGCCACCGTGACGGCGGGATTGAAGTGCGCCCCCGACAGGCCTCCGAAGGTGGAGATCAGGGCGAAGAGGCCACCGCCGGTCGCCACGGTGTTCGCGAGGAGCGCGATGGCGACGTTCCCGCCGGCGAGCCGCTCGGCCATGATGCCGGAGCCGACCACGGTGGCGAGCAGCATGGCCGTCCCGAGGGCCTCCGCCACCGCCCGCCGCGCAAGCGAGGGTCGACCGGAGTGCCCCCGCGCTGCGGTCACCGCTGTCCCCTCCTTGCGCCTCACGGCGCCCGCCTGCGGATGGTCGTGGTCACCGGGGGACAGCAGGCCGCGCCGTCGCCCGTCGCCGCCAGGCACGCGGAGAGCGCCTCGAGCAGTTCGATGACCTTGGGCCTCGCGGCGGTGGGCAGCCGTTCGAACACGTCGCCCAGGACCTCTCGCTCGCCACAGCGGAGGGTCTGCAGCGCGCGCTGCCCCTCGGCGGTGAGATGAACCCGAACCACGCGCGCGTCCTCCGGGCTCCGGCCCTTCGCGAGGTAGCCATTCCGTTCGAGGAGCGTGATGTTTCGACTCATGGTCGAGAGGTCGACGCGCAGCTCGGCGGCCAGCCGGCCAATCGTGGCGGAGCCGGGGGCCACCTTGGAGGCGGACCCCGAAGCGGGCTCCGAAGCGTGAATCGCGCGCAGGGTCTGGAACTGCTCGAGCGTCAGATCTCCGCAACACACCTCGGACGCCTGCCGAGCGGTGACCTGGCGAGCCACCTCGGACAGCAGCTCGGCGAACCGTTCCTCGTGACCCACGCCATTGCTTGTACCCTGCAACTGAACGCCGGTCAACGCGACGGATTCGGAACGCAGGTGTAGCATCCGGTGAACTCGTGCTGAGTCAATCTGAGGGCCCACCGGCCGGACCCCATGCTGTGAAGGGATCTCGACGCATGCGTATCGCTTCGCCGCGCGGGCCGCGCGCCCGCACGATCGCCCCCCCCACCCTTCGGACAGCCCGGCTGCTGCTCCTGGCGTGCGTCGGATGCGCGCCCCCTCTCGTCACCCTCGATGGAACCGGGGGCGTCGTGGGGGCGACCGGCGGCGCCACCGTCGCCATCGGGGAGAACGGGGGAGCCACGGGAGCCGGAGGCAGCGAAGACGGGCTCTCGACCGGCGGGACCATGGGAACCGGAGGCGCGGCTTCCGGATCGGGCGGCCGCAGGGCGGGGACGGGGACCGGCGGATTCTCGAGCGGCGGCGGGGGCGGCGCCGCGGCCGCCGGCACGGGCGGCACCACCGGCAACGGGAACGGCAACGGGAACGGGAACGGAAGGGGCGGTTCCGCGAGCGGGACATCGGGGAGCGGTCGTGGTGGGGCCCCCAGCGCCGGCCCGATCGGCAGCGGCGGATCCCCCGCGACCGGCGGCGGAGGGGGGACGAGCGGCAGGCCAGGCGCGGGGGGATCGCTCGCGGCCGGGGGCGGGTCGGCGGCCGGGGGCGGAACCGCCATGTCGGGGTGCGCCGGGAAAGCCTACAAGCTGTGCGACGATTTCGAGTCCGGCACGGTCGGCGCCCTCCCGGACGGCTGGACCCTGTTCAAGGGCTACGGGAAAGGCTCGCCGACCGATCAGGCCATCGCGACGGACGAGTCGCACTCGGGCTCGCAGGCCCTGAAGAGCATCGCGGCCTCCCAGGGGGCGAACCGGGTCCAGTACGACCTGACCGGGCTCGGCGCGACGGCCAACAAGCACTGGGGCCGGATCTTCTACAAGGTGCAGGATCCCTCGGCGGTGGACAGCGCGCACCCCCTGCACACCACCTTCGTGAGCCTGACGGGCGGCACCTCGGAGAACCGCATCGTCGACACGGTCGAGACCCAGGGCGCCCACACCCACCAGTGGCTCTTCAACAACCCGAACGACATGGGCGGCACCAGCTCGGCGTACAGCTGGACCTTCGACGGCGCCTGGCACTGCGCCGAGTGGTACGTCGATCTCGGCACCAAGAGCTATCGCTTCTTCTCCGACGCGATGGAGGTGACCAAGCTGGCGTTCACCAACGGCGTCAACAACCAGATGCCCGCGGCGTACATGGCCGTCGTCCTCGGGGCCACCTACTACCAGACCGACGCGCTGACGGGTCCTTTCACCATGTGGATCGACGATCTCGCCATCGACGACAACCAGATCGGCTGCGACTGAGTCACCTGGCTCGGAGCCTCATGCGGATCGCGACCTGGAACGTCAACTCCCTGAACGCCCGGATGGAAAAGGTCCTCTGGTGGCTGGAGCGCGCCCAGCCGGACGTGCTGCTGATGCAGGAGACCAAGCTGGCGGACGCGGCCGTCCCCGGGGAGCCCTTCACCCGTCTCGGCTACGAGCTCGCCCACCACGGCGAAGGCCGATGGAATGGCGTGGCGATCGCCAGCCGGGTTGGCCTCGCCGAGATCGTCACCAACTTCGGCAACCCCCTCGCGGTGCCCGCGGCCGCGGCTGGTGGAGGCGAGGCCGAGCCCGCGGTGACGAGCGGCGGCGAGGCCGGGGACGAGCAGCCGCTGCGCGAGGCCCGCATGATCGCCGCGCTCTGCGGTGGGCTGCGGGTGGTCAGCATCTACGCGCCGAACGGGCGGACCGTCGGCTCACCGTTCTACGAGGCCAAGCTGGCCTGGTTCCGGGCGCTCTCGCGCTGGCTGCGGGCCAAGGCGCGCCCCGACGAGCCCCTGGTGGTGGGCGGCGATTACAACGTGGCCCCCACCGACGACGACGTGTGGAGCGCGGCCGCCTGCCATGGGGGTACGCACGTCTCCGCGCCAGAGCGAGCGGCCTTCCAGGACCTGTGCGGCTGGGGGCTGGTGGATGCCTACCGTCGCCTCCACCCGGAGAAGGGCCGCTATTCCTGGTGGGACTACCGCGCCGGAAACTTCCACAAGAACCTAGGCATGCGCATCGACCACCTGCTCGTGACCCGCGGGGTGGCCGAGCGCCTGACCTGGGCGGAGATCGACCGCGAGGCCCGCAAGGGCAAGCCCACGCCGTCCGACCACGCTCCCGTGCTCATCGACGTGGATGAGCCCGGCCGTCCCCTCGACGCGGGCTGGACCGGCGCGACCGAACGGATCGCCGCCCGACGGGAGTCATGAGCGGGGAGGTGGTCGGAAGGAGGGGCCTCCCCCTCCCCGGCCGACGCGCGGCGCGCGCGCCCGGCCGAAGCCCGTGCCGGTCTACCCTCCTCGTGCTGCTCCTCGCGGGCCTCGGCTCCGCCGCCTCCCGGGGACCGACCGCCACCGCGGCGCCCGCAACGCCCGCGGAGCTGGTGGTGTTCGAGGCGTCTTCGCTCAGGGATGCCTTCGGGCGCGTGGCGCAGGTCTTCGAGAAGGCGCACCCGGGGACGAAGGTCGTGGTGAATGCCGCCGGGAGCCAGGAGCTGCGGGCGCAGCTCGAGCAGGGGGCGGCGGCCGACGTCTTTGCGTCGGCGGATCGGAAGCACATGGACGCGCTCGAGAGCGGGGGGCTGGTCGCGCGATCGGTGGTGTTCACCTGCAACGAGCCGGTGGTGGTCGTCCGGGCGGGGCTCATCGGATCCATCAGGACCCTCGCGGATCTGCCGCGCGCGGAGCGGATCGTGGTCGGCGCGCCCGAGGTCCCGATCGGGGCCTATACCCTGCAGATCCTGAAGAAGGCGGAGGGCCGGTTCGGGGCGGGGTTCGCCGAGCGGGTCGAGGCCCGGGTCGTGTCCCGCGAGCTCAACGTGAGGCAGGTGCTGGCCAAGGTGGTCCTCGGCGAGGCGGATGCTGGCGTGGTCTATCGGAGCGATGCCATCACTGTCCGCGACAAGGTCCGCGTGCTGCCCATCCCGCCCGAGCTCAACGTGACCGCCCGATACCCGATCGCCGCCCTGAAGAATGCCCCGAGCCCGGAGCTGGCCCGTCAGTGGATCGCGCTCGTCACGTCCGCGGCCGGAGCCGAGGGACTGCGCGACGCCGGGTTCGTGCCCTGCCCCACCCCCTGATCGTCCCGCCCTCGACCGAGCCAGTCCGCGTTGCTCGTGCTGACTGGCTCTAGTACCGAGGAGCAACGAAGCCAGGGACGAAGAGGACCGGCGACATATTCAAGAATTCACCTTTCCAGGGGACTAGGCGGCGTTCTCGGCCGCCGGCTCGGGCGCGTGGGCGGTGGCGATTTCGCGGGCCAGGAGCGCGGCGGTCTGGCGACAATCGAAGATCCGAACGGCCTTCGAGCGCGCGGCGGCGCCCATCCTCCGACGAAGCTCGGCGTCCTTGCCCAGCTCCGCGAGCCGTCGAAAGATCCCGTCGACATCCTCCTGTTCGACCAGGAAACCGTCCACGCCATCCTCGACCAGGTCCGGGGTTCCACCGATCCGGGAGACCACGCCCACGCAGGCGCAGGACATCGCCTCCATGACCGACACCGGCGCCGCCTCGCCGAGCGCGACGCTCGGCAAGAGGAAGACGTCCGCCTTCCGCAGGAGCGCGAGGACATCCTCCTCGGAGATGGTCCCGGTGAAATGAACCGCGCCTTCGAGGCCGAGCGAGCGGACCTGGGCCTCGAGGGCCGCCCGGGCTTCACCGCCGCCCGCGATGGTGTAGCGAAATGGCACTCCGGCGTCCTCGAGGCGGCGCAGCGCCTGCAAGGCGAACCTGTGTCCCTTGTTCGGGTGAAGGCGCGCCACGGTGGCCACCTGAAGCGTTCCCCCATCGCCTCCCCTCGCGCCGGGCACGGCCGTGAACCGGTCCGTGTCGACGCCCATCCACAGGACCTTGACCCGGCTCTCGGGTACACCGAGCTCGACGATCTGGCGCTGCAAGGGCCGGGTGACCGCGGCGATGAACTCCGCGTCCTTGAACTTCAACGCGTGATCCCGCCCGTACACCGCGAGATCGCCGTGCAGCGTCACGCTGTACGGTGGCCCGCCCATGCGTCGCGCGAGCGCGACGAGGTGAGCCGCGCTGGCCGCGGAATGCACGTGGATGTGCTCGACCCGGTGCCGCTCGCAGATCGCCGACAGCTCGAGTGCGCAAGCCAGCAAGGCCATGTGCTCGAGCCGCTCCCGAGCCCTCGATGCGCTGAGCGCCGCGAGATAGCCCACGGCATCCGGGAGGCGCGGCAAGGCGCGCCAGCCGCCGCGCCAGCTTCGCAGGGTCGGAGGATAGACGTAGAGGGTCTCGCGCCTCGCCTCCCCTGCGAACGCATGCCGACAGGCGTCGGGATCGGGCCGGCGGGTCGAGAGCAGGCGGACGTCATGCCCCATGGACCGCAGGGCCCGGGCCTCGCGCCAGAAGAACGCGTGGGTCTGGGTCGGAAACTCCGGAACCAGATAGCCAATCCGCAACGCCCACTCCTCTGGCAGGTCGTCCGAGCCCACCTCGGGGCCCACAGCGCTCTGCCACCTCACCAGCTGCGTTTCACGATCATCCCAGCTCGGGGTGATCCAGACAAAACTCTAGATGGCGAGGTCCCGCCCGTCAATTCACCGGCGGTCCCCGGCTGTCCCATCCGGCTACCGCTCCCGGAGCTCGTCGATCGCCTCGGCCATCTCGGCGCGCACCGTGGGGTCGCGCTCGTGATGCAGGGCGAGGTGAAGCGCAGCGAGCGCCGCCGGATCGCCGAGCTCGGCCAGCGAGTCGGAGGCGATCCGCCTGACCTCGCGATCTGGATCGTCGAGGGCGGGCGCGATCTCGGGGACGACGTCGGAGGTTCGGCGAGAGGCCAGCTCGTCGATGGCGTCGGCCCTCAGCCACGGGTCGGTCGAGGAACGCAAGATGGCGGCGAGCTCGACCCTTTCGCGTCCCCGCAAGGCTCCGCGCGGGGAGGGGAGCGGCGAGCTGGCTTCCGCTTGCCACCCAGAGATCTCCTCCCCGGAGGAACCAGAACCACCGAGCGAATCGGCGCCCGGCGCTCCGAGATCCGCCGCCTCCGCCTCCCTCGAGCCACCCCTCTGCCCCGACCCCGACGCAGATGCGCCGCTCGGCATCGCGCGTCGGTGGTTTCCCCGGCCGGCGCGCGGCGACCGCTCGCCACCCGCCTCCCCACCGGCCGGCGCGCTCGCGGCGGGCCGCTCCCCGAGCGCGCCGGGCCGCTCCCCGAGCTCGTGCGGCTGATGGAGAAAGAGGACGCCGAGCAGGAGGCAGGCCCCGAATTCGCACAGGAGGAGCGCGCGGACGAAGCCCCGCGGCCGGGCTCGTCGCGTGTCGCGCGTGGCGGTCCCCCTGGTCATCGACGATGTCCTGGTCGCCGCGATCGCACCCTCGGACGATGGTCTCAGTACCCGCCGAGCAGGGCCTTCGAGATCTTGAAGAACACATCCGTGTTCTTCTGGAGGCCCACGAACTGACGGTAGATGCCCCGGTTGGTGGCGAAGGCGGACACCGGGATGTCCGCGGCGGTGTGGACCGCCTGGGTGTGGCCGACCGCCTGCCCACGGAGGAAGAAGCCGCTCGCCTTTCGTTCCAGCCGGTCGGCTGGCTCGACGCCGTATCCCTTGGCGCCGAGCTCGCCCTTGATGTCGTTCGGCAACAGGCTGTCGATGATGGTGGTGGGGTTGGTCTGCCAGCTCTCGAAGCGATCGCCGCTCGCCCCGTAGCCGATCAGCAGCTTGCCGTCGACGTCCATGGTCCGCGGGTAGCCATCCGGGAGGATCTCGTACTGCGGAAAGGAGGCGAGATCGTAGGTCCCGATCACCTTCTGGCGCGCCGGCACCACCGCCGGATCCAGCACCGCCGCGTCGGAGGGCAAGGTCGCGAGGGCCGCCACGCCGCCCGTCAGGGCCCCGATGACCGAGAAGCCGGAGCACTCGTGGTCGGACAGCACCAGCACCAGCGTCTCCCCGTCCCGCTCGGCGTACTGCCGCGCCAGCGCGATGGCGCGATCGAGCTCGAGGGTGTCGACGATGGCGCGCTCCGGATCCATGGCGTGCGACTGCTTGTCGATGTGCGCACCCTCGACCATCAGCACGAACCCGCGGCGGCTCCTGGCCAGCACCGCCAGGGCGGCCTCGGTCATCTCGTCGAGCATGGGCTGGTTGGGCGCGTGGTAGTCGTCGACCAGGTAGCCCGTCGCGCCCGGCAGGGGAACGCCCCGGCGCTTGGCCAGCTTGTCGAGGGCGACGTTCATGTTGCCGTAACCGAAGAGGCCGAGCAGCTTCCTCGGGGCGCGGTGCGCGCCAGCGGAGCGCACGGCGTCGAGCTGCGTGGCGTCCTCGACGTACGTGAACCCGGCGCTCTGGAAGGCCGCCAGGGTGTCGCGCGCGGGATCGAGCGCACCGGCCGCGCTGGCGGGCAGGTGCCAGCCGGCGATCAGATCCGCGGGCAGCTCGTCGTAGTCGTTGGCCGCCGCGCGGCTCGAGCCGAACTGTCCCGCTGGCAGGAACCAACGCCGGCCACCGCCGAGGAGCACGCGCAGACCCGTGCCATGGTCACCCTTGTCGTTCGCGTCCGACTCGTCCAGGTACTGGTCGATGATCCCGGTGCCGTTGCCCCGCAGCAGCGTGTGCACGGCGTTGGCGGCCGGGGTGGCATCCTCGATGTCCGCGGTGGTGACCAGGCCGAGTGCCTTGCCCTGGGTGCGGTGGAAGTACTCCGAGAGGTACTCGACCCGGGGGGCGTAAAAGGGGTTGCTCACGTTCGCCGGCCACACGCCCTCCTGGTTGTTGTTCTGGTGGTTGCCGGTGACGTAGCCGGACATTCCGGGAGCGGAGTCCGTGATGATGCTGTTGAGCGAGTGGGTGGTGACGAAGCCGGTGCCCGGGAATTGATCCATGGCCAGGAACCCGGCCGGATCGCCGGCGGTGACGCCGTAGCGCACGAGGCGCGCCGCCGTGCGGTGGGCGACGCCCATGCCGTCGCCCAGCATGATGATGACGTTCTTGGCCGGCCGGCGGTGTCCCCATGGGTTGACCACCGTGAAAGAGCTCTTCACCTCGACGCTGCCGGTGCCGTCGGTCAGGGTCGCCGTGATCTGGTGCGGGCCCTCGTCGTCGTCGCTGAAGCCGCGCAGGTTGAAGCCGCCGAAGCCCGCCGCCGAGATCCCGTCGGTGCTGGTGGTGCCTTGCTCACCCGACGTGAAGGGGACGATCCTTCCGTCGATGGCGAGGGTGGCCGAGAACGGTCCCGTGCCCTTTCCCTCGACGCGGAGATCGAAGCGCTGACCCTTCAAGAACCGGGCGCCGGAGGGGGGCGTCACGGTGACGCTGGTGGGCGCCGCCAGCGCGCCCGCTTCGAAGCTCGCGGCGAGTCCGGCGAATCCCGCCAGGCCGATCACGGTCCGGGTCAACGACATCACCGCCTGCCTCATCACGATCCTCCTTTTTCGCCGAGCACGATACGAACGCGGGAGACGGTGCCGTCGGACTCTTCGCGCGCGCCGAGGTCGAGTGTCCCTTGGACCTCGATCCGACCTGGCACGTAGACCTGGACCGCGGGCGTGGTGGCCGAGCCGCCCGCTGCCGCCGACGCCGCGGCGGGGCCCACGACGCGCACGGCGTCCGGAGGCAAGTCCGCGCTTCCCCCGCCGGCCTCGTCGCAGTCGACCTGGCGCCGCGTGAGGTAGAAGCCGCCGGCCGCCGGCGGGATCTCCATCCGCGCCATGAAGCCGATCATCCGCACCGGTCTTCCCGCGGCGGCGGCCAGCCTGGAGGAGGGCACGTCACCGCGCGGACCGCCGGGCAGGAGATCGTCGAAGTCGATGAGCGGCGCGGGAGACGCCCCGGCCCTCCCCCGGGTCCCGGAGGGCCCGGGGGCCTTCGGGACCGCTCGGGAGGACAGGTCAGGCGAGGTGGCCATCGACGGAGCAGCCCAACCCGGACGCGATGCAGGTGCGAGCGTCGCCCGGGCGCACCCGGGTGATGCGAGAAGTCCGATGGCGATGGCGATGGCGACACCCTTGCCGTTCACGGGCGCGGTTGTAGCGGAGGGGTCCTTCCGCCGGGTGGCGGCTCGGCGACGTTTTGAAGACAACGCCGTGCACGGCGCCCCCCGGACTGCGTCCGTCAGGGGCGTCGAGCGCCGGGTCGCTGCACCTTGCAACGGCGACCGGGCGTGGTCTCGCAAAACGCAGTCCTCGACGGCCGGGCCGGGCCACCGAAACGCCGGTTTCGTCGCGCCTTTCGAGCCTGGTCCGCGGGCACTCGGCATGCAGTGCTGGCGGCCGCGCCATGGCGGCGGTCCTCAAAGCCAAGCCCGGTCTGACCCTCGATGGTCGCTTCCTCCTGCTCGAAGAGCTGGCTCGGGGCGGAATGTCCACCATCTTCCTGGCCGAGGATCTGGAGAACCGCCCCGCCCGGGTCGTGGTCAAGGTCCCCTTGCCGATCTTCTCGAGCGGCACCGGTGCCTGGTCCATCTTCCAGCGCGAGGAGGAGATCGGCCTCGCGCTCGACCATCCCTGCGTCCTCAAGTTCGTGCGGCTCGACACCGACACCGACCCCGACCACAAGCGGCGGCGGTCGTACGTGGTCACCGAGTACGTCGAAGGGCGGACGCTCGCCGACCTGATCGCGGAGCGGGCGCCGCTGCCCGAGCGCGAGGCCCTGCGCATCGCCAGCCGGCTCTGCGCGGCCGTGCAGCACGTCCACGACCGAGGCTTCGTTCACTACGATCTCAAGCCCGCCAACGTGATGCTGGGTCGGGACGGTACCCTCCGGCTCATCGACTTCGGGTTGGCCCACGCCGCCGCGACCGCCCGGTTCGTGCTGGCGGGCCGGCCACCTCCCATCGGCTCGTCCGACTACGTGGCGCCCGAGCAGATCCGTCGAAAGCGCGGCCGCCCGAGCGTGGACATCTACGGGATCGGTGTCATCGCCTACGAGATGCTGACGGGCCGGGCGCCGTTTCCCGGCGACGATCCCTTCGCGATGGCGAGCGCCCGGGTCCTCGGGGATCCGCCCGCGCCGCGCCTCCTTCACCCTCGAATCTCGCGCGAGGCCGAGGAGATCGTCCTGCGCGCGCTCCGGCGGGACCCGCTCGAGCGGTACCCGAGCGCGGCGGCCATGCAGGCGGCGCTGGACCGGCCGGAGCGGGTCGACGTCTCGAACCTCTGCGACCGCCTGGTGCCGGTGACACCAGGGCGGAGGCGGCTGCGCATCGCGCGCACCGTCTTGCTGGTCGGGGTGCTGCCGGTGGCGATGCAGGTGGCCCTCTTCCTCGGGCTGTGGGGCTACCTCGCGAGCAGGCGGTAGCCGCCCGGGCGCGCTACGGCCCGAACAAGGGCATGAGGGCCATGAAGAAGCGGTCGGCCACCTTCTCCGCTCCCACGTCGTTGAGGTGGGTGCCGTCCCGCGTGTCGATGCCTGGATCGAGGCCGGTGTACAGATCGACCGGGGTGATGGGGGACTGCACCGTGGTGTTCTGCGCCGCCCAGGCCACGATGGCGGCGTTGAGGGCCTTGGTATCCTCCACCGCCCTCGTCATCGGTGTGTGCTGGGCGTTCATGAACTCGACGTCCGGGGTCACCCGGCGGGCCTGCTCCAGGGCAACGCCGTAGTTCGAGATGATCCCCGCCACCGGCAGCGCCTGGAGCACGTCCGCGCCGCCCACGTGCAAGAGCACGATGTCGGGCTTGTTGGTGGTGAACCAACCGGCGATGTCGCTCATGGTCCAGTTCGTGACGAGGTTGCTGTTCTCGCCCTGCATGTCCTTGTCGTAGCCCACGACACCACAGTCCGGGCCCTGGCTCACGCCGCCCACGAAGTCGATGTTCGCGAGGCCCGCGTCCCGCAGCTTCTTCCACAGGAAGGCCCGCCAGCAGGTCCCGATCTCGTTGGACGAGCCAATGATGAGGATGCGGACGGCCTGGTTCGCGCCGAACTTGCGACCGGGCATGGCAACCGCGCCGGCGCCGCCTGGGGCGCCCGTCCCCGGCAGGCCCGAGGAGCCGCCTCCCCCGAGGCTCGCGGCGCCTGCACCTCCAGGGCTGCCGCTCCCGCCTGATGCACCGCCGCCGCTCCCACCGGAGGAGGGCCCGCCTCCGACCGGAGGTACGCCACCGCTCCCGCCGATGGAGCTGCCGCCGCTCCCCGCGGCCACCCCCGGCAGGCCGCCGCTGCCGGCCGACGGACCGCCCCCGCTGCCGCCCCCGCTGCCGCTGCCAGGCATCGCGGCGCCACCCGTCCCCGACACGATGACCACACCGGCGGCGCCGGCGCCGCTGGGCTTGACCGGATCGCTGCCCGAGCAGGCTCCCACCCAGACGATGAGTGGAAGGAGGAGTCGACGGGTCTTCAAGGCGTCACCTCGGGTGGTGGGCAAGGTGTTCGGCGTTCCTTGCTGATTTGTCCGCTGGTTTCCCGCTGGTTTGTCCGCTTACTTGTCAGCTTCCTTGGCCGCTCCGATGGTCGTCCGCCAGGTTGGACGCTGGCGCAGGCCGGTGGCCCAGGCCTCGACCCGCGGGTGGGCGCTGACCTTGCTCGCGGCCTCGGTCAGGGCGAGATACTCGAGGTACGGCAGAAAGCAGATGTCGGCGATGGTGAGCTGATTGCCCGCCAGGTAGGGCCCCCCGGCCAGCGCCTTGTCGAGGACCTCGAAGGCCAGATCCAGGCCCGCGGCAGCGGTCTTCAGGACCTCCGGCGTCTGCGCGCGCTTGAAGACGGAGTGGTAGATGAACTTCATGGCATGCGGCGCGAAGTTCTCGGTCTCGACGCTGATCCATTGTTCCATGCGGGCCCGCTCGCGGAGATCCCGGGGACTGAGCGGGCCGCCGGCCTTGGCGTCGATGTAGCGCGCGATGGCCCGCGCCTCGTACAGGACGAAGCCGTCGTCGTCGATGGTGGGGATCTGGCCGAAGGGCTGGCGCGCCAGGTGGGCTGGCTGCTTGTGCTCGCGCTTCCCGAGGTCGATGACCTCGAGCTCGAACGGCGTGCCCGTCTCGCGGGCGGTCATCAAGACCTTGCGTGTGCAGGTGCTGCCGGGACTGCCGAAGATCTTCATCGGTGGAACTTAGGACCAGGGCGAAAATAACTCAAGCAGCCTGGTCTCCCTACCAGTCGCGGAGGACCCTGGAGTCCGTCCGTCCGTCCGGGCGTCAAAGGTGCGCGATGACGACCAGCGTCTCGGCGCGACGGAGCACGCACGCGAGCGCGCGCTCCAGCGTCTCCGGATCGAGCGCCGCGAAGCTCTCGTCGAGGACCCGCACCGTGAGCGGCTGCAACAGCGAGCGGGCGATGAAGACCCGGGAGCGCTCGCCCTGCGAGAGTTGCCACCCGCTCTCGCCCACCACCTGCCCGAGCCCTGATGGCATGCGGTCGAGCAAGGGGCCGAGGCCGAGCTCGCGGAGGACGGCCTCCGCCTCGCGCAGATCCTCGCCGCGTGGAGGCCAGCCCCGCCCGAGCAGCAGATTGAACGCCAGGCTGGCCGAGAACACGTGGTTCTCGTGAAACTGGGGTGCGGCCCCGACCTCGGCCCGCCAGGCCTCGACCCCGAGCCGGCCCTGCTCCACACCGCGATAGGCGAGGGATCCGGCGGTCGGCCGGCGCAGGCCGCAGAGCAGAGCCGCGAGCGTCGACTTGCCGCCCCCCGACGGACCTTCGAGGAGCACGCGATCCCCCCGGCGAATCTCGAACCCACAGTCCTCGAGCACGGGCACGCGCCGTCCTGGATAGCGAAAGGCGACGTGACGCCCCTCGATGAGCCGTGTCCCATCCAGGCTCGGAGCCTCCGCCGGCGCCACCGCATCGCCGTCGCGCGCATCGCGACGGGCATCCGTGTCGGCTGCCAGCTCCGCCCGCGCCAGCATCGGCGCCTCCTGGGGCGCCTCCGGGGGCGCGAGCCGCACCAGCGGCGCGAGGTTGCGGGCCGCGATGGCCGCGGTGCCGAGCGCCGGAAAGGCACGCGCGAGCCCGCGCAGCGCCCCGTAGACGAGGAGCACCCCCCCGAGGCTCACCACCATCCCCCCGTGCTCCGGCGGGCCGCCGCCCTCGAGCGCGGCGTGGGGGGACACCCCGGCCGCGAGCAAGACCGGCGCCAGGAGCGCGACCGCGGAGATCAGCCACCCCCGGGGCAGAACCACCGCCAATGCCGACACCGCGCGATCGAGCGCGCGGCTGGCCTCGGCGTATTCGGCGAGCGCCCGGTCTTCTTCGAGGTGCCACAGCTCGGGTGGCTCCTGCGCGACCACGGTCCGCTGCCCGACCAACCTCTCGACGAGATCGTGCGTGAGCCGGAGGCGCAGCGCCGACCAGGCGCCGAGCGCTCGCCACCCCCGCGCGCCGAGCCACCCCGCGATGACCGCCCACGCCGCCGCGAGGGCGAGGAGCCATCGTCCGGCGGCACCGAGCGCCGCGATCCATAGCCCGGCGCCGAGGTCGACCATCCCCGTGACGGCCAGGAGGCCACCCCCGAACACCAGGGATTCGATGGACTCGAGGTCGACGATGCTCCCGAGGAGCTGGCCAATCCCGGCGCTCCGGGTCACCGTCGTGTCGAGGCCAAGGATTCCGTGCATCAGACGATCCCGCATCACCGCGCCACCATCCACCGCCAGCCGCCCCGCCGCCCACGACGACATCAGCCGCGCCACCACCACGCCCGAAACCACCCCACACTCTTTCCAGCCAAACGCGGGGCTGCCGGCCACGACCGCGTGCCGGCCGACCATCCACCACAGGAGTACCAGCAACGCCACCTCCGCCCCGTGACCCACCAGGGCCGCGCCGAGGCGCGGTGCAGCCCCCGCGCCCCGCAGAGCTCCCCAGATGGTCGGGCGGCCACGCGTGAGACGAGCTCCTTCGGCCACCCGAACGTCCCCGATGGCCTCGGCCAGCAGAGCGCCGCGCACCGTCGCACCGCCTCGTCCCGAGAGTCCGGCGCGCCGGATTGTCGCCTCGATCCCGGTGGCGACCGCCGCCTCCACGGGCCTCGTCAGCCAGCCGAAGAACGCACCCGCGGCGACCCGATGCACGGCCCCGTCTGGCGCGAGCAAACGGACGCGATGGCGCCCGCAGGCCACCACCCCGAAGAGGGGACCCTCGACGCCGCCCGCGCCCCCGACCCGCAACACCGCCGGCGCCTCGAGGCGTACCCGCCCGCGCCCGCGCCCGCCGGCCACCGGCGCCACGTCCGCGTACGTGAGCTCGAAGCCGAGGGTCGGGCCGCGCACCTCGATTCCGGACGCCACCGCCAGACCGGTCTCGAGCTCGGCCCGCCGGGCGGCCGGCCACCGGCAAGCCTCGATGTCGATCGGGTCGGTGGTCAGGGAGGGCCTCCCACCACGCGTCCGTCCCGCAGGTGCATCCGGCGCCAGACGGCGTGCGACCACGACGCCTCCGCCACGCGCGCCTCCGCCTCAGCCAGCCGGGCATAGTGGGAGCCCGGGCGCGCCAGCAAGGCGGCCGGGACGCCGTCCTCGACGATCTTGCCGCCGTCGAGCACGAGGACGCGCGGGAACCCTGCCGTCTCGGCGATGTCGTGGGTCACGCACAGGAGGGTCGCCGCCCCCCACCACCGACGCGCGCGCAGGAGCAGGGCGCTGCGCTGCGCCCGCGGGAGCCCGCGGAATGGCTCGTCGAGAATCGCGAGCCGCACGCCCGGGCGCAGAAGTCCCCGGCCGAAGCGCACGCGCTGACCCTCGCCGCCCGAGACCAGCGCTCCCGCTTCACCGAGCACCGTGCCGAGACCCTCGGGCAGACGCCCGACCACGTCGGCGAGGGCGGCCGCGTCGAGCGCGCCGTCGAGCCCGGCCGGTGGTTCCGACGACGGCCCCTCGGCGAGCCCGTAGGCGAGGTTCTCCGCCAGCGACCGATTCCACAGGTACACCGCTGGCTCGACCCACGCCGCTCGCCGGCGCAGGGCCCGGAGCCCGTCACCATCGAGGACGGCGCCGTCGACCCGGAGGACGCCCGTGGACGGGACCTGCCAGCCAAGCAACAGGCCCACCAGGCTCGACTTGCCCGCACCCGAGCTCCCCACGATCGCCACGTGCTCGCCGGGGCCGATGCCGAGCGCCTCGATCTCCAGGATCGAATGCCCCCCCGCGACCACGCGCAGATCGTCGATCCGGATCGAGGCGCCCCCTTGCACGGGCGCGTCCGCCGCCGCGGCGAGACCAGGGCCGGACAGCGGCAGGGGGTCGGCCTGGGCGTCGGCTCGTGCCTGGCCCCGGTCGGACGTCTCGTCGGGGGCTTCGAGCGCCTCGATGAGCCGCAACGTGAGGTTGCGCTGGGCCGGAATCCGCTGGACCAGCTTGCCGAGTTGCTGGCCGAGGGCCGGCAGCGAAAGCGCCCAGTAGACCACCAGCAACGCGCCTCCCGGATCGACCGGCGGCCCGGCCGAAAAGAAGCGCTCGAGCAGCCACACCACGAGCCCGAGCCCGACCAGCGCCTGCGCGGCCTCGGCCAGGAGCGCGCCACCGAGAGCACCGCGCGCCGCGCGCGTCCAGGGCCGCAGACGATCCCCGTGCTCTCGCGCCAGCGCCGGCTCCGCGCGGTGGGTCCGGGCGGCCACGAGACCGAGGAGCCCGTCGAGATGAAAGCGCCCGAGCGCGCTGGCATGGCTGCGCATCTGCAGATCCCGCTCGGCGACGAAGGGCGCCGCCAGCACGGGGATGACCAGCATCGACAGCGCGACCGCCAGGACCAGCGGGGCGCTGCGAGGCACGAGCCAGGCCAGAGCCCCGGCGATGAGTACGAGCTCGAGCGCGGTCCGCGCGACGTCCGCCACCAGCGCGGGAAGCTCACGCAGGCGATCGAGCTGGTGCGCGCGCGCCGCCAGATCGGAGACGGGGCGGGTCTGAAAATAACGATCGGCCAGCCGCGGAATCTTCCGCCCGAACTGCCAGCGCAGCCGCCCGTCGAGGCGCGTGCCAGCGGCGCAGAGCCCGCGCCCGAGCAGAAGCTCGAGGGCGCCGAGCGCGACCAGGAGGGCCAGCATCGCCACCAGCGGGAGCTCGACCGACACGGCGCCCGAGCCGACCCGCGCCAGACCGGTGAGCGCGGCGCCCAGCAGGCCACCTCCCCGACCGACGCCGAGATCGAACAGCGTCTGGAAGAGCAGGCCCTCGGCGACCGCGCCGACCGCCAGCAGCCCGACCCCCGCAGCGAGCGCGCTCCACAGCCAGGGCCCGTCGCGGGCGAGCAGTCGCGCCAGCGCGGCGCCCGGGCGCGCGGGCGGCTCCTCGACGGCGGCGCGCAGCTCGATCGGCAGCGCCGCGCGATCGGCCTCGTCGAGCCGAGCCGCCCCCGCCACGCGCAGCAGGACGGCGCCGCGGAGCCAGACCTGCGGCGTCCCGTCGGGCGCCGGTGGGGCGGGCCGGGCGATGGCGTGCAAGCTCGCCTCGCCGACCGGCGCCGCCGGAGCCCCCGGTGGCTCCTCCCTCCGTCCAGTGACCGGTGCGGCCGCCGCCAGCGCCTCGACCAGCCTCGTCGCTCCCGGTCCGGTCGCCACGGCCCTCGCCCCGACCAGGACCGCCACGGTGCGCGCGGCGGCATCGAGCGCCGCGATCGCGCTCCAGCCCGGCTCCGCCAGGGCCCGGGCTATCGGTGCGTCGGGATCGCTGACGCCGAGCGCGCGCAGCCGCCGGGCGAGCGGGCCGGTGAACCCCGCGCTCGCGGCCCAGGCCCGAAAGGCCTCTTCCGGGACCGCCATCTCGTGACGGTGGACGCTCTCGAGAAACGACGCGCGCCGCACCCAGCGCCGCCCGCGCGCCGGATCCATGACCTGCACGAGGGCGCCGTGAGCCCGCCAGGCCACCACGAAGTGGGTGAGGCCAGAAGGCGCCTTGACCAGCACGATCGCCGGCAGAGCCTCGGCCTCGGGGATGAGGAGGTGCTCGACCGGCAGCATGATCTGCTCTGCGTCGAGCCCGAGGCTGACCGCCAGCGTCTCCAGCCGATCGATCGACGTGCCGTCGACCGCAGTCTGACAAGCCTCGCGCAGCCGGCCGTAGCCGATCGGGACGCCGAAACCCTCGAGCAGGCTCGCCAGCGCCGCCGGCCCGCAATCCATCGCCGAGGTCTGGATCACCGGCGGGACGAGAAACCGCCGCCGGGGCTCATTCGGTTGCGACGACGGCAACGACGACATTCGTCACTCTAGATGCCCTACCCGAGCGATTGATGCAATCGGGGACGTGGCTCGCTGCCGCTCGCACGTCCCCGCGCCCCCCTCGCTCCGCCCGGCAAAGCCGCGACGTTCGCCTGTGCAGGCGGGAGGTGAACAAGATCCGTAGCGGCGCGGCCCCGGAGTGAACTGGGCCCCTCCCTGTCCCTCCCCCTTCGCGGGGCGAGGGGATTGAGAAGGAAGCGGGCTCGTTGGCAGGAGAGACACTTCTTGGAACGGCTCATGCCCCAGTGCCGCGTGGTCCATGCGGTGAATCGCAGGTTGGCTTTGCCAACCGGAGACCGCACCAGCAAAGCAGATCCGGGCCCGCCTCTCGTCGTCCCCGGGAGGGGCCCGCGGGGAGGGGGCCTCCCCTTCCCGCGAGCGCCGTAGGCGCGCTAGAAGCTACGATGGCCCGCCGCCAGCCGACCGCCTCCGGGCGCGCTTCCCGGTCCGCCTCTTCCCACCCCCGGGCGCTCGCCGCTGCCATCGCCAACCATGAGCGCGCCATCGCCTGGCGGATGGCGGCCAGGCTCGGCCCGGCCGAGCGGGCCTGCCGGCGCGCGCTGGCCGGATACCTGGCCACCGAGGGTCCGCGGCATCCTGACGTCGCCAATGCGCTCGTGGATCTCGGGGCCATCCTCGAGGCGCGCGATCGGCCGCGCGAGGCGGCCCGGTGCCACCGCCGGGCCCTCGGGATCCTCACGGCCCGGCGGGCCCTCGAACTGGATCTGATCCGGCTGGCGGTGCATGCCCGGCTGGCGCTCGCCGGGCTCGACCGAGCCCGAGGCGCGCTCGGGTCGTCGGAGACTGGCTACCGCCGGGCGCTCGGCGACATCCGCCGCCGCCTGCCGGCCGGCGACCGCCTGCTCGCCCACGCGCTCAATGGCATGGGCGTCCTGCGCAAGGCCGAGGGTCGGTACGCGGAGGCGCTCGCCTATTACCGCCGCGCCCTCGCCCACGTCGCCCGCGGCGACCGAACGATGATCGCCACGCTTCATCACAACCTCGGAGGCAGCGAGCACGCGCGGGGCCGCTACGCGGAGGCGGAGGTTCACGCTCGACGATCGGTTCGGCTCAGAGACGCTCTCGTCGGCTCCGATCATCCTGCGCTGGCGGCCGACCTCGCCGCCCTCGGCGCCATCGTCGAGGCCCGTGGGCACCTCGACCAGGCGGCGGACCTGTACGCGCGGGCCCTCGCCATCTTCCGGCGCGCCCTCGGCGGCCAGTGCCTCGAGGTCGGGCTCACGCTGGCAAGCCTGGCCGGGATCGAGCAGCAGCGGCACCGGATCGCACGTGCCCGCGGCCTGTTCACGCGGGCTCTCGCGATCCTCGAGCGACTCCTCGGGCGACATCACGCCGACGTCGCCCTCACCATCAACAACCTCGGGACCCTCGAGCGCGACGCTGGGAACGGCCAGCTGTCCGACCGCCTGTTTCGTAGGGCGGTCGGCAGCTTCGAGCGGACGCTCGGCGGGCGTCACGCTTACACGCGTGCCGCCCGGCGCAACCTCGGCACGGGCAGATCCCTCAGGGTCAAGAGAGTCCGACGGGCGCCCTGAGCACCGAGCGGGCGGCGACGCCGGTCAGGCCGCAAGGACGCGGTTGTGGTTCTGGGAACCGAACCCACCGGCCTTGACGTTCGACTTGACCTTGATCCCGCTCGTCTTCACCAGGCGGTTGTGGTTCTGGGAACCGAA
>Ga0265342_10001207_pt1 | contig 24485 bp, 21 predicted proteins | sample 4CB327metaG_FD_203125 | JGI IMG/M metagenome (GOLD analysis project Ga0265342, IMG submission 203125) | Rhizosphere microbial communities from Carex aquatilis grown in University of Washington, Seatle, WA, United States - 4-CB3-27 metaG | ecosystem: Host-associated > Plants > Roots >... | reverse complement strand
TCCGAACAGCGCGCCGTCGATACCGACCCCCGCTATTTTCCCGCACCCTTTTTCCATCAGGAGCTTCCCGACATCATGGCAGCGGCTGATCTCATTGTCAGCCGCGCCGGGGCGAATACACTTGCCGAAATCGCCGCCCTGGGCAAGCCGTCCCTGCTCATTCCGCTGCCGCAAACGGCAAGCCGCGGGGACCAGTTGCGCAACGCCGAGGTGTTTCGAGCCGCGGGGGCGGCAGTGGTGTTACCCGAACAAGAGGCGCGGCCCGAATCCTTCGCGCGGGCCGTGGTGGAGCTTCTTGAGGACGGAGAACGTCGCGCAACCATGGGGAGATGCGCGGCTACGCTTGCCGTTGGAAGACCGGCCCAGACCATTGCGAATCTCATTCGCACGAGGCTTGCCTGATGTTCGAGAACATCATCGGTCAGGCGGAGACGCTGCGCACGTTGCGCGGCGAGCTCTCTGAAGCACGGCTCCCGCGGGCATCCCTGTTCGTGGGTCCCGCGTACGCGGGGAAGCTGTCCGTGGCCCTCGAGGTGGCACGCGTGCTCACCTGCGCCGTGGGTACCGCGGAATGGTCGTGCGACTGCCAGGCGTGTCGATTGCAGAAAGAGCTGTCGCACCCGCATACCGTGCTCCTGGGGCCGCGCTATTCCGACGTGGAGATCCCTGCCTGCGCGGAGGCCCTGAAGCACACCCGGAAACCCGCGACGCTCTATCTTTTCCTGCGCGCGGTGCGAAAGCTCACCCGCCGATTCGATTCCTGCATTCTTGACCCCGATGATACGCGCATGAAAGGCGCGCAGGAGAAGGTTGCGCGCGTGGAGGAGCTCCTGGGGGATCTCGGACCGGGACGGGAGCTGCCCGCCGAACGGGAGCTGGACGATCTTGTGGAGAAGATCATGACGGCTTCCAGCGTGCTCGCGCAGCAGGTGCGCGCCGACGGGATAACGATCGGACAGGTACGGCGGCTGTCCTCATGGACTCATCTGACCGCCTCGGGCTCGCGCAAGGTCGCCATCATAGAAAATGCGGATCGTATGCAGGATTCCGCGCGCAACGCGCTTCTGAAGCTCCTAGAAGAGCCGCCGGAAGGCGTGCATCTCATTCTGCTCTCCACGCGCCGCGCCGCGATCATCCCGACCATCCTCTCGCGTCTGCGGCCATTCGTCTTTACGCAACGCAGCCCCGCCGAAGAGCGGGACGTCATGGTGAAGATATTTCGCCAGGAAAATCCCACGGTAGGGAGCCTGCGCGGCTTTTTCCTCTCATGGCGCGAGATCAATCCCGAAAAGCTCGCCGGACTATCGCACGGTTTCCTGGAGCGTGTTCTCGCGGATCCACCCCCCGGGCTGGGCGTAACTGAGCAGCTTTCCGATCTCCTGCCGGAACGAGGGCAGAAAAAGGAGAGGTCTCCCAAGGAGATCGCCACATCCTTTCTCGAGGAGCTCACCATTCGCTTCCAGGAGATCCTGCGCTCGGGGCAGGGATCGGCCGACGTCCTTGAAAGCTGGAGTTTCTCGGTGCGGGAGGCGAATACACGGCTCGAGACCTACAATATGAGCCCGTCCGAGGTCCTGGAGGCGCTGTACTACCGGATGCGAACGGACCGCGAGGCCAGCGTATGAACAAGTTTCTCCAACGGGCGCTGGAAAAGCTCGGCAAGATGGATCCCGACCAGATCCGAGCACTCGTGCTCCGGATCTCCGAGGAGAACGATCTTCTGGGCATGCTGCTGGAATCCATGACCGACGGCATCGTCGTCTCGGATCCGGATCATCGGGTTATCCTCATCAATAAATCCGCCGAGCGCATGCTCCCTCTTGCGTTCGAGGACTTGGCGGACAAGTTGATCTGGGATTGCATTGCGGATCGGGAGCTTTCAGATTTTTTCGCGGAGAATCTGCGCAACCAGGAAAAGGTCCACGACAAAGAGTTCACCATCAGCAGCGCCCCTCCGCGGATTCTTTCCGTGAGCCTGTTGCCGCTCGTGAGCGGGGGAAGCGTCAAAGGCAGCGTGGCGCACATCGAGGACGTGACGGAGAAGCGCTCCAAAGAGGCGCGTCTGCGGCGCGCGGAAAGTCTCGCCTCTCTGACGACACTCGCCGCGGGGGTCGCCCACGAGATCAAGAACCCGCTCGGTTCGATGGGTATCCACCTCCAGCTCATCCAGAAAAAAATCGCCGGCAAGGACTGCATCGAGGCCAAGGACATCTCCTCCCATCTGGGGGTAATCGGGGAAGAGGTGGATCGTCTGAATCGGATTGTCGTGGATTTTCTTTTCGCCGTGAAGCCCATGGACACGGTCCTCGAGGACGGCGACCTGAATCACGTAATTGACGAGCTTCTTCAATTCGTGCAACCCGAGCTGGATCAGGCCGGTGTCGTCATCGAGTCCTCCCTTTCTCCCACGCTGCCTTTGCTCCGCATAGACGCGCGCTACATCAAGCAGGCGCTTCTCAACCTGATCAAGAACGGCGTGGCCGCGATGCCGGAGGGGGGCACGCTCCACATCGAAACCCGCCGCTCGGGTGACGACGTGCTCCTCGTCATTTCCGATACGGGCGCGGGGATACCGGAAGAGATCATGGAGAAGATATTCGAGCCATATTTCACGACAAAGCCCTTCGGCACGGGTCTGGGGCTCACCATCGTTTTCAAGATCGTGAAAGAGCACTTCGGCGATATCTCGGTTACCTCGCGGGTGGGAGAGGGGACCACGGTCACCCTGGCCTTTCCCGTCCCGCAGAAGGAGAAGATCCTCATCGATTACAGGGGGGACGCCCGATGAAGCTCACCATCCTCGTGGTGGACGACGAGAAGAATATCCGCGAGGGCCTCCAGGAAGCCCTTGCGCTGGACGGGTACGAGGTCGCGACCGCCGCGGACGGGCATGAGGCCCTCGAGATCATCAATCACCGCGACATCGACCTGCTCATCACGGACTTGAAGATGCCCCGTCTTTCCGGCGAAGAGCTGCTGAAGAGCATCTCCTCGCAATTCCCGACCGTGCCGGTGATCATCCTGACCGGTCATGGCACCATCGAATCCGCAGTGCAGGCCATGCACGACGGCGCGTATGATTTTCTCACAAAGCCGGTGAATCTGGACCGACTCTCCCTCCTCGTGAAACGCGCCCTGGCCAGCCGCGAGCTGGCGCTGCAGAACCGCGCGATGCAGGAAGAGCTGGAAAGGCGGAGCGGGTTTGCCAGCATCATCGGCCGCAGCGACGAGATGAAGCAGGTCTTCGAAATGGTGCGGCAGGTGGCGCCTTCGCGGAGCTCCGTGCTCATAACGGGGGAAAGCGGCTCCGGCAAAGAGATGATCGCTGAGGCGCTTCATTATAATTCGCCCCGCAAGGAAAAGCCGTTCATAAAGCTGCACTGCGCGGCGCTCACGGAAAGCCTTTTGGAAAGCGAGCTGTTCGGTCATGAAAAGGGGGCTTTCACGGGCGCGATTGCCCGAAAAAGAGGCCGATTCGAGCTTGCAAACCTCGGCACGCTCTTTCTCGACGAAATAGGGGAGATCAATCAAAACGTGCAGATCAAGCTCCTGCGCGTGCTGGAGGAAAAACGATTCGAGCGGGTGGGGGGGGAGGAGACGGTGGAGGTGGATGTCAGGCTCATCGCCGCCACCAATCGCGACCTCAAGGACGCCATTGCCAGGGGAATCTTTCGCGAAGATCTCTACTATCGCTTGAACGTGGTGAATATCCACATACCGCCATTGCGTGAGCGCAAAGAGGACATTCCGCTCCTCGTCGCGGCCTTCTTGAAGGAATTCAGCCAGGAGAACGGGAAAGCCATCGAGGGGATCGACCCCAAGGCGCGCCTTGCGCTCAACAACTACTCGTGGCCGGGCAATGTGCGCCAATTGCGAAATTCAATCGAGAGTGCCGTGGTTCTCAGCAAAGGCTCCACGATCGGCCTCGAGGACCTTCCGCCGAACGTTCGCGGCGAAACCGGGGGCGATTCGTTGCGGCTTCCGTTGGGAACGAGTCTCGCCGACATGGAGAAAGAAGTGATCCGGTCCACCCTGGCGCACGAGGGCGGGAACAAGAGCAGAACTGCCGAGATATTGGGTATAGGGAGAAAAACCCTGCACCGAAAAATCGAGGAATACGGCCTATGAAACGCTCGATCATGACGCGCCTCATCGGCGGGTCCATACTGCTTCTGGTCACCATTGTCCTCTCCGCGCTTTGTTTCGCCATTGCCTCGGCGGGGGAACAGCGTTTGGCGGAGGACATTCATTATCTCGACAGTGTTCAGGCCGGCGCCTCCTTCATTGCACTGCGGGCGAGCCTGCTCGCCACGGACCCCAATGACGCCTCAATTCTTTTTCACGTGCAGGAAATGCGTGCCGAGCAGGCGACGATTCAGGATCTCGTCGTGCCTTCTACGGAGGGATTGCTGGAGAGAATCCTTTACTCCGTTGACGTGCGGTCAGGTATCGAAGAAACCCCATCGACGGTCAGTGTCACATGGATGGGCGAATTGAGCCGATTTCTCGATGCCGCGTCGAAGACCATTGACAAGCCAGAAGGACGCACGGCCTTCCTGGATGGAATCCCGTCCTTCGTGACACGCACCGACGACATTGCAAAAGGCATAGAGGATGTGGCCAGACAGATCTCCGCGGCCCGTGGCGGCATCATGCGATCATTCTTCGCCGCATTCATCCTCCTGTTAGGCGCCGGAACCCTCTCGGCTATCGGCTACTCGCTGTGGACGCTGATCGGGCTGCGTCGCGATTTTGCGGCCATGATTTCCTTCAGCCGACGCATCGCGGAAGGTGACTTCACCGACGCTCCGAACATCACGCGAAATGACGAGATCGGTGAGCTCGCGGCCCAGCTGCGAAAGTTCAGCTCTTTGGAGAGCGTGTACGCCGCGCTTCGAGCATCTTCGGACCGATTTCTCATGGAGTATCGCGCCATCGCGGACAGCATCACGCGCACGGTCGGCTCGGTGAAGAGCCAGGCGCGCGTCGTGGAAGAGACGAGCCGCGTGTTTCCAACGATCGTCCAGACGGTGCGAAAGGTGGAAATGAGCGCCGGCGTCGGCATGGAGAGCGTTCACGAGGGTGAGGCCTCCGTCCAGAAGTCACTCCAGAAAATCAGCTCCGGCATGGAGACGACGCGGTTCCTGGAAGAGCGCACGGCCCGCATAGAAGAAGTGGTATCCATCATCGGGGACGTCGCCGATCAAACCGAGCTCCTTTCTCTCAACGCAGCCATTGAGGCGGCGCGAGCCGGTGAGGCTGGTCGCGGCTTCACCGTAGTTGCGCAGCAGGTTCGGAAGCTCGCGGACCGGAGCGGACGCGCCGCATCCGAAATCTCGGATCTCGTGCAGGCAGTTCTGGGCGCCGTTCGAAAAATCGTCGGCGACAGCAAGGACGCGTTGGATCTGACACAGGGGTTGAAGGGCGGTCTTGAAAGAATCTCCGCCGAAATCACATCCATCGGAGAGCTCGCGCAGACGGCCGCCCAGGCGGTCGGCCAGGCGGACGCCTCCCTCACAACGGTGGTAGGGCTGGCCGCGGACACCTCGCGGAAGGTGGATGATCTGGCGGTATCAAATGCCGCTCTGAGGGAGTTGGTCGACAAGATGGCCCAAATCATCGGCGGCATGAGCCACCGGACGGTCGAGGTGTCGGCGCAAACCGAAGATGCATCGACGCTTCCTTTGTCGCTGGGTATAACGCCCGTGGAAAATGATGCCGCTCTCGTGGAAGAGCTCCCGGGGGCGGGGAATGAAGTCGCTGATGAGATGGAGGAGCTGGAGACGGCGGAGGAGTGAGCCGCGCGGCCGACTAACGATGCGGCTCGACGGTTCGCGTTTCCAGCCCCTGCCGCCTGTGTGAGACACGGCTGAGGGTCCATAAAGCGCACAAGCAGACAATCCAAACGGATATGAGAAGGATGTCCGCGCTGCCCCGTCGGAGGAAATGAGCTACAACGGCGAAGCCTCCCAACACAATACAGGCCGCGTACGTGACGGACAGAAGCTGCAACTGCCGCAGGCCCATGGCGAGGAGCTTGTGGTGGATGTGCTCTTTGTCGGGGGAGTGAATAGGCCTCCGCTCGCGCAGCCTGCGGAAAATAGCCGACACCGTGTCGAGAATGGGAACGAGGAGCACCGTCACCGGCCCCATCAATGAGCCGATCGTGGTCTGTCCCGGCGAGATCATGAGGGGGATGGTGGCAAGGACGAAGCCGATGAAAAGGCTTCCGGAATCACCCATGAACAATCGGGCCGGCGGCCAGTTGAAAAGCAGGAATCCGATGCAGGCCCCGAGCACGGCGAAAGCGACCACGGCTGAGCTCCCATGACCCTGCAACAGGCACAGAACGCCCAGGAAGATGGCGGCGATGCCCGAAATCCCGCCTGCCAATCCATCGACACCGTCGACGAGATTGATGGCGTTGCTGATGGTGACGATCCAAAGAATCGTAATGGGATACGAGAGAATGCCGAAAGACAGCGGAGCAAGCCCCGGAAGGGAAATCGAGCTGATGGTGAAGCCGCCCACCGTCACAAGCGCCGCGGCCACGATCTGAAGCGAAAGCTTCAGGAGGGCGTGGAGGTTGTGGAAATCATCGATGAGGCCGAGACCGTGAATGATGGCGAATGCTATGAAGACGGGAACGTAGGAAATGCTGTAGCCGTCATTCCAGAGTGTCGGTGCGATGAGCGGCAAGAGCAGCGGGACGGCCAGAGAGCCGACCATGGTTCCGAAGAAGATGCCGATGCCTCCCAGACGAGGAACGGGGTTGGTGTGAATTTTTCGGGCGTTGGGGATGTCGTACCACGAACGTTTATGCGAGAGGGCAAGCACAAAAGGAATGATGGCTGCGCTGACACCGAACGCCAGCAGCGCGGCCATAATGAGTCCCGCGGCACTTTGCATTACGATGCATGATAGGTCGCTTCGCGTGAGGTGTCAACCCGGAGCATGACCGGTCCGAGTCGCTACCGCATGGATTTCTCGTGAGCGTCCCGGATACGCTCGAATGATTGATTGATTTTCTTCATGATCTCCAGCGAGATCTTTTGCCTCTCCGGGTCGTTGCCTTGTCTGTCTGGATGGTACTTGAGCACGAGCCGCTTGTAGGATGCACGGACGGTCTCGATGTCGGCGCCGAACGCGACCTCCAGGTTGGCGTAATCCTGCCGCAGGGACTCGTCCGCCGCCGTGGAGCGTGGGCGCGCGGAGCCTTGATCGGCGCCGCGCGCCGTGCGAGCGTGTTTCGCGCTGTTCGAGCCGGTCTTCATGTACTCGTCAAGCTCTTCCCATGCTTCTTGGACATCGGGATCGCGGTAGCCGGAGCCTCCCGCCCCGGATCCCCGCGCGGTGGCGGCAGAGCCATCGTTGCCCCGCAATGATTTCAAGAAATCGGCAAGACGGTCGATGAAACTGTCCACCACGTCACTCCTTTATCTCGTCAGGAAAATCGTAGGTTCCCGTGAATACGTAGCCGGCCGGACCCGTCACCCAGAGATGATTGTCACGTTCCTCCCATTGGAGGAACAGATCTCCGCCTTGCACGCGGACGAAACTCTCGCGGTCACTGAAGCCGCTCACCACGGAGGCGACAAGCGCCGCGGCGGCACAGATGCATTGATCGCCGACCCCTTCGCCGTCCGCCTCCCAGATGCGCAGACGCATTTGCTCACGCGAGACGACCTGAACGAAGCCTATTCCCGTGCCATCGGGGAAGTCGGGCTGTTCCGCAATGGCTCTGGCCGTTCTTCGGATGGGAAAGGAGAAATCGGGAACGAAGAGCATTGCGTATGGCCTGCCCAAAGAGATGGGGATATAGGTCACGGTGCGACCTTGCACGAGCATGCTCCGGGTGAATGACTCGCGGTTGCTCTCGCGGATCTCGTCAGTTTTCTCTCCGCTGAAGGGAACCCCGAGGTCCATGCGCACGTGGGCGCTGTCGATGATCTGCATGCGAGCGACTTCGGCGAGACCTTTGAGGTGGAAATCGTTGTGGGAGACGAGACCCGAATCCGAGGCGTAGCGGGCGACGCAGCGCGCCGCGTTGCAGCTCAGCTCCATCTCATCACCTTCGGGATCGAAGGCGCGCGCGGGAAGATTCGTTCCGTCTGCCGCGGACAGGACCAGGAGCGTGGTTCCCCCCACGCCGAGGCGGCGGTCGAGGATGCGTTGCGCGAGCTCGGGAAGCCGTGCCTGTGCGGCCAACGGAACGCGGGCCACGTCCATGACGACGACGTCCTCGGCGCAGCCCTGCATCTTCAGAAACTCTATTTCCATGACACGCAAACGCTACCCCGGGCAGGGGCGCCGCGTCCAGGCCGAAGGCGTTCGCGTGCCCCGACGGCTTCAGCCCCCGAAAAACTCGTCGTGGAGATTGCGAACCGCGTTTTCCGTGGCGTCCACGGGCACGACGAACGAAAGGTTGATGTCCGAGGAGCCCAGGGACACCATGCGGACGGGAGTGCCTTTCAACGAAGCGAAAACGCGTGCAAGAAACACGGTGTCTTTCCACAGATCTTGGCCAACCAGACAGATGATGCTCTTGTCGGCCTCCACGCCGACGGTGCCGATCTCCGAAAGCTCGCGCGCGATGTCGTTCACGGCCGCGGGATTGTCGATGGTGATGGAAACGGAGACTTCAGTGGTGGCGATGAGGTCCACCGGCGTCTGATACTTCTCGAAGATCTCGAATATGCGCCGCAGGAACCCATACGCCAGCAACATACGTGAAGAGCTGATATTCAGCAGCGTGATGCCTTTCTTGCAGGCAATGGCCTTCAGTCCGCTCCCTGGAATGCTCGGGATGATGCGGGTGCCGGCATCTTCTGGTCTGAACGTGTTCTTCACCCAGACAGGGATGCCCAGATTTACCGCGGGTTGGATTGTGGCGGGATGGATGACCTTGGCACCGAAGTAGGCGAGCTCCGCCGCCTCGCGATAGCTGATCTGGTCGATGGTATGGGCGTTTTTGACGATCCGGGGATCCGAGGTCATGATGCCCGTCACGTCGGTCCAAATCTGCACTTCCTCCGCTCGCAGTGCCGCCCCGATGATCGTGGCCGTATAGTCCGAGCCGCCTCTGCCGAGGGTGGTCGTGGCTCCGCCGGTGGTCGAAGCGATGAACCCCTGGACGATGGCGACCATGCCGGACTTCACGCGCAGCTTTGTGGCAATCATGCGGTTGGTGAGGTCTTCTATCGGCGCGGCCGAGGTGAAGTTTTCGTCCGTCTTGATGAGATCCCGCGAGTCGAAAAGCTCCGCGGCCATGCCGCGCTCGTGGGCGCGGTGGAGGAGCACGACGGTGGACAGCCGTTCGCCGAAGGCGAGGATCGCGTCATTGCTGCGCTTTGACCATTCCTTGAGCATGGAAAGCGCCTTGATGATGGCGCGCAGCTCGGTGCACACCGCGGCGATCTGCGCCGTACACAGCGCGAGATTGTCCAGTGTCAAAAAGGACTTCGCGCATGCCACGTGCCTTTCCTCGATGGCGGTAAGGATCTTTTCCGCCCCCGCGTCGTCGCCGGCCCCGACGAGCTTCGCGATCTCCTGGAGCTGGTCGGTGACCTTGGACATGGCGGAGGAAACGAGCACGGGTGCCCTATCCATGTGACGGGCCACGATGGAAAGCGTGGCGTCCATCATCTCGGCGTTCTGAACGGACGTGCCGCCAAACTTCAAAACGATCATACCTTCGCACTTCCCCCTGGATTTAGGTTTGTTGTGGATAGCTACCACAGAGAGGGAATCGTGTCAATGATGAGTATGCTTGCCGTGCATAAATTTGCACCGGTATTGATATTGTTTTCGCGGACTCGCATAATCGGTTTCGACGATGGATACCACGATCATAGGACCCGGCGCCGTGGGAACTCTGTTAGGCGGACTTCTCCGCCTCAAGGGGCATGATGTGACCCTCCGCGGAAAGCAGCCGCCGCGCGAGCCGGGAGCGGTCTGTCGCGTCGTGCTGCCGGATCGATGGCTTCTGGTGGACGGCCTGCGGATGCAGGGACCCGAAGACCCCGTGCTCCCCGCCGAGGCGATCCTCGTCACACTGGGCAGACAGCACGTGCATGCCGAAAGACGGCCAGACTTCTCCCGCCTCGTCGGAACAGAGGAGGCGCCCATCGGTTTCTTCAACTGCGATCCGGCTGAGACCGAGCGGTTGGCGGTGCCACCGCAGCGCCTGCGCCGCTGCCTATCCCTGATGAGCGCCGTAAAGCTCCAGGACAACGACGTGGAGCTCGCCACGCCAAGCTCGTGCATCGTATTTGAAAAGTCCAAGGTCCTGGCACGTCTTTTCCAGGATCTTTCCAGCTTCGGATTCAAATCAATGGCGGTGGACGACATCACCCCGTACGCCAACAGCCTGCTCGTGACGCAGCTCCTGTTTCTGCCCGTTGCCATGTGCAATACGACGTTGGGCGCCTTCCTGTCCTCTCCACCGGGTCGGGATCTTGCCGCGAGTATTCTCGCGGAGGGCTTCGCCGCGATGGAGCGGGCGGGGCTCGCCCTTGCGCCGCTTCCGATGATGGACCCCATCGAGCTCGCGATGCGATTGGAGAAGAAGCCCGGCTCCTTCGAGGGCGCCGCCGCCGCCCCGGATCGCGCATACAACAGCGTGCTCCAGAGCTACCTCGGTGACCGGCCGACCGAAGGAGCCCTCATCAATCACAAAATCGTGGACATCGCCTCTTCCGCCGGCCTCCATCTGACCTGGAACTGGCGCATACTTCAGAAGGCGAGCCGCGTATCGGGATTGGGCTTTTATCGGGACCCGTCTGATCTTCTGCGCGCGCTTGCATAGGAGGACATCATGGAGCGGGGTTTCATCGAAAGGCTCGATGCCGCTTGGAGCTCACTGAAAATCGCCCCGAATATCCGGCCGGGAATCGGCATCGTGCTGGGCTCGGGCCTGGGCGATTTCGCGGCCAAAGTCAAAGGCCTCGAAGTCCCTTTCGCATCCATCAGCGGTTTCCCTCGCCCTACGGTTGCCGGCCATTCGGGCACCTTCCATGTCGGCCCGTCAGTGGTAGCGATGGCAGGGCGCGTGCACTATTACGAAGGCCACCCCATGGATGACGTGGTGTTGCCGATATTCCTTCTCAGCCGTCTTGGTGTCCGTACCCTCATCCTTACCAACGCGGCCGGAGGCGTCAATCGCGCATTCACCCCGGGCGACCTGGTGCTCATCAGGGACCATATCAACCTCATGGGGGTGAACCCGCTCCGCGGCCCCAATCCAGAAGGGCTGGGTCCCCGCTTCCCCGACATGAGCAGCGCCTATGACCCGGAGCTCCGATCCGTCGCACAGTCCGCCTCACCGACACCACTGATGGAGGGGGTCTACGCCGGGTTTTCCGGTCCGTCGTATGAAACACCCGCGGAGATCCGCATGTGCGCGGCCATCGGCGCCGACCTTGCCGGCATGTCCACCGTGCCCGAGGCAATTGTCGCGTCATACCTGGGCATGCGCGTATTGGGAATCTCGTGCGTCACGAACATGGCGGCCGGGCTCCTCCCGCAACCGCTCTCCCATGCCGAGGTCATCCAGCGCGGGAAGGAGGCCGGGCCTCGTTTTATCGCTCTCTTGAGCGACGTGGTCACCCGACTCGGAGGCACCCTCGCGTGAGTCCCGACGAGCGACTCACGCGCGAGGTGATCCGTCAGATACGACGCGAGATCGCCGAGGCCGACGGCAATGAGGTCTTTTTCGTCGGCCGGTTGGACGAAGAAGGCATGGTTGCCTCGGTCACCGTCGGCGCGCGTGGAAACGAGGAGGCGGTGCCCGTTCTCATGCCCCATCTGCATGACGCCGAAGTGATCCTGCACAACCACCCGCCCGATTCGGACGGCACCTCCACTACCAGGCCTTCGAGCGCGGACCTCGGTATCGCTTCGCGTCTCGGGAATCAGGGCATCGGTTTTTTCATCGTCGACAACGAGGTGGATGAGCTGTACGTGGTGGCCGAGCCGGTCCAAACCAAGGAAATCGTTCCACTGGATGAGGAGACTCTCGCCTCGGACCTCGGACCGGGGGGCGCTCTCAGCAGGATCTACCCCTTGTTCGAGGAGCGTGAGAGCCAGGTCGGTATGCTGCGGCAGGTCTGTCGGGCCTTCAACAACGACGAGATTTGCGCCGCGGAGGCCGGCACGGGTGTCGGCAAATCACTGGCATACTTGCTCCCCGCCCTGCTCTGGGCCGTTCAGAACAATGAGCGCGTGGTGGTGTCCACCAACACCATCAACCTGCAGCAACAGCTCGTGGAGAAGGACATCCCGCTCGTGAAGCGGGTGCTCGGCGAGGACCCCAAGGTGGTGCTGGTGAAGGGGAGGGGCAACTACCTCTGCCTGCACCGCTTGAACGAAGCCTTGGACGAGATGGGTCTTTTCGATGAGCGCGATCCCGACCTTCTTTCCATCAGGGAGTGGGCCCGCACCACCGAGACCGGAAGTCGCACGGACCTTTCCTTCTATCCGTCAGAGGAGACATGGTCGAAGGTGTGCTCGGAAGCGGACGCGTGCCTCGGCCTGCGCTGCAGCCACCGCGAGGGGTGCTTCGTTCTCAAAGCGAGGCGGGAGGCTTCCGCCGCGAAGGTGCTCGTGGCCAATCATCATCTGCTGTTCGCGGACCTCGCGTTCCGCATGGCCGGCGGAGGATTCGACGACCCGGCGGTCCTGCCTCCGTTCCGTCGTATCGTTTTTGACGAGGCTCACAATGTAGAGAAGGCCGCCACCTCCTTTTTCTCGCAAAGCTTCTCCCGATTCGTGATCCTTCGTTATCTCGGTCGGTTGTATCGCCGACGCAAAGGTGGGAAAGTCACGGGTCATTTTCCCGTGCTCGCCCGTCTTTTGGGAAAAAGCGATCTGGCCAAGAAGGTTCCCGAGCTCATCCTCGCCGTTCAAGACCGTGCGGAGGAGGTTGATGAGGCGATCCTGGGCTTTCTGGGCGATCAAAGCGAGATGCTTCTGGAGGCGGGGGCGCTTCCCGGCTTCCGCGACGCGGTTGGGGGCACGCTGGGCAATCTCTCCTTTTCGATAAGAGAGCTCGCCGATGCCTTCGACGAGGTCTTCGAGAAGCTGGACAGCCGCGCTACCGGCACGGAGAAGCAGAAGGATACCGACCGCGATGCCACGGTATGGGATTGCCGCGTGCAGATCTCCCGGCTTTCCGGAATTGCAGATGTCAGCGACAGATTCCGCCATGACGAAGCCGGTCAGAACGACATTTTCTGGCTGGAGTCAATGAAGAGCAACCGTGGGTTCACGGAGACCCAAACGCGTAGTGTGCGACTTGTTATCACTCCGCTGGACATCGGCCCTCTCATGCGGGAAGCCGTCTTCGAACCGATCAAGACCGCCGTGTTCACCTCGGCCACTCTCACCGTTGCCGGCTCATTCGCATTCTGGGCGGGCCGCATCGGGCTTTCGGATGCCGGTGAGCGTGAACCGGTCTTCCGAACCTTTCCGTCGCCATTCAACTACCGCGAGCACGTTTTGCTGGGCGTGCCGACCGATGCCCCCGCGCCTGATCTGCCTCGCCACAAGGAGTTCCTGTCGCGGTTCATCACCAAGGCGCTTCTGGCGAGCCACGGCGCGGGGCTCGTTCTTTTCACCTCGTATAGCCTTCTGCGGGACGTCTATGCAGCGGCGCAGCCCGAGCTCGCCCGCGCCGGGATACGCCTCATGAAGCAAGGCGACGATGATCGTACGCGCCTGCTCGACTCCTTCCGCGCCGAACGCTCCAGCGTCTTGTTCGCCACCGACTCTTTCTGGGAAGGCGTTGACGCACCCGGGGAGACGCTGCAGATCGTGATCCTCTGCCGGCTCCCGTTCCGTGTCCCCAGCGAGCCGGTGCTCAAGGCGCGGATGGCTGCCATCGAAGAGAGGGGCGGCAACCCCTTCGGCGAGCTCTCCCTTCCGGACGCCGTTGTTCGCATGCGTCAGGGCTTTGGGAGGCTCATGAGGCGTCATAGCGACACCGGTGTCGTCCTGATCCTGGACCCGCGGGTCGTGACAAAGCAATACGGAAAGGTATTCCTGGAAAGTCTACCGGAAACGCGCCGCTCGATCGAGCCGGCCGCGGAGGTCTTGAGAGCGGTAACGAGCTTTTTCGAGGAGTTGAGTTAGGTCGGAGCAAAAAAAAGGAGGCCGACGCACGGGCATCGCCTCCTTCCTCAGGACGTGAAAGACTGGTTACTCGACCTTGGCCAGAATGTCCGCGGCCTTCAGGATGAGCTGTTCTTCCCCGCCAACTTTGATCGTGGTTCCCGCGTACTTGTCGTAGATGACCCGATCCTTGGCCTTCACCTTGATCGCTTCGTCATCACCCACGGCGAGGACGATCCCTTCCTGGGTCTTCTCCTGTGCCGTCTGGGGGATGAGAATCCCACCAGCGGTCTTGGTTTCAGATTCCACCATCTTCACGAGTATTCGATCTCCGAGCGGTGTAACTTTCATGTGCAGCAGTCCTCCCTTACATGGTTGTCGTAATTAGCGCCCACGCACTGTCTGTGCTACGGTGATTTTGAGACGAATATAGCCAAACATCAGTAGGAGCGTCAAGGACATCTTCAACGGAGGTTGGCGTAACTTTTTGTTCTTGCCATGGATTGACCTCGCGTGTACTTTATTAAGAGATGTTAACATCGAGTTGGAGCGCCAATTACCGCAGAGGATTACGAGCTCTGTCGCGGCATAGGCCTGCTGAAGCCGTAAGGTCACTGCAGGGGGCGCTTGAAGACTGTCCTACCGCTCATACTCAGGATCTTTACCATATTTGCTTCTATCTCGGGGTCGCGTTGAGGCGGACCGGCTACCCGCAATCCGGCATAAAAAGCTGGCTCTCGTGCCAACGATTGAACAAGCGCGGCATCACCCGGAAGATGTTGGCCCGATTCACCAACTGCTATGGCATGGATCGCCAAACTTCATCCGCCGCGGATGATTGGCATGCGTTTTCCTCCATCCAAATCGCTCGCTATCTCCTTTGCAAGCATCAGAGAACCTTCTCCACCATGGCCGAGCAGGACATGATCAAAGACCTCGTCCTGGACGCCTGGGCAGAGCTGCGACAATCGGGAGGGCTGGAGGGGAAGTCGGGCTGCGAGAAAATCGAAGCATTTCGAAGCATCCGGATCGTATTCCCGAGCCTCGTGCAATTCGAGCCGCATATCAACGGACCGGTAATAAACGTGAATTTTCAGACGAAAAAGAGGGTCGCACTCACCGACCGCTGTTCTTGTGGGTCAGGATTGCCATTTGTATTGTGCTGCGGCCGCACGCCGGGAAAAGAAGAGCTTTTGAGTGGGCATTTTTGATGCAGATTTGTGAACCTATTGTTAATATGGGTCATAGTGACTCAATGTCTGAAAAGTAAACCTGATATATCTAATAATGTTTTTAATTCTATCTGCCGTAATCAATTGCCAATCGTGATTATTTTCCCGTTGGCACGCTCCTTGCAAATACTCATGACTGAGAGGTGATTATGAGCACGGCAGTCATGGTTGAAAAAGAGAAAAGAGTTTCGAGGGCGGACGAAAACATCCTCTCCCTTTACCTCAAGGAAATCAACAAAATTCCCCTCTTGACCCGTGAGGAGGAGGAGAAGCTGGCGCGCAGGGCGGCAAAGAATGATCATCTGGCCAAAGAGAAACTGATTCGGGCCAACCTCCGGTTCGTGGTCAACGTCGCCAAGAAGTACCAGAACCAGGGCCTTCCTCTCGCGGACCTCATCAGCGAAGGAAACATCGGCCTCATGAATGCCATCGAACGCTTCGACGTGGAAAAAGGCTATCATTTCATTTCTTATGCCGTGTGGTGGATTCGCCAGGCCATACTCAAAGCAATTTGCGAGAAGTCGCGCATGATCAGGTTGCCGCTGAACAGGGCGAACGAGCTCGTTCAGATCGAGAAGGTCCGCAAGGACCTGCAAGGGGAGCAGTTCCTGGTTTCCGAAACCGACATGATCGCCAAGAAGCTGGATCTGAACCGCGAGCACGTTTCGGACCTGCTCAATATCGCGCGAGAATTGATTTCCTTGGACACCCCGGTGTACTCGGAGAAAGATTCTTCCCTCCTGGGTGATTTCGTGGAAGACAAGAATCACACGACCCCGGATGACATCGCGATCACGAATTCGTTGAAAGAAGACATCAACGGGGTTCTTACCTCGTTGTCCCAGAAAGAATCGGAAATCGTTCAGTATCGATTTGGTTTGAACGGGAAACGGCCGATGTCTTTGAAGGAGATTGGCAGCATGTACAAGCTGACCAAGGAACGCATCCGGCAGATCGAAAAGAAGGCGATCAAGCGGTTGCAGCATCCCTCCAGAAGCCATACGCTTCGGGCTTACATGTAGTCGGCTGGGGCGTATTTCTTATAGTAGGCGCGGAAACGCGCCTTTTTTTTTGCTCGAGCGCCGGCGTGCGGGCTCGTTTTTTTTACCCGGCGCGCTTGCGCGCATTTGTCTCAAGCGTCATCCTTCGCGATCTTTTTCCATGCGCTGGCGAAGTCTGGCACAAAATCCTTGTCATCCACCACGGAGGCCGAAAGGCATTCCTCGGGCAATTCCTCCAGAAACTGGGATGGATAGGCTTCGACGGGCTTTCCCATGCGTCTTCGCGTTCCGCAATAGCTGAGAAAGAGATGCTTCTGAGCGCGTGTGAGGGCCACATAGAAAAGTCTGCGCTCCTCTTCCACGTTGGCCTCCGACTCTTCCATGGAGCGGGCGTGAGGGATGATGTCCTTTTCGACAGCGGCAACAAAAACGCCGGGGAATTCCAGTCCTTTGGCCGAGTGAATGGTCATGAGATTCACCCGCCCACCGGTTTCCTTCGGGTCCAGGTCGTCGCGACTGGCTAAGGACACGCGGGCGAGGTAATCGAAAAGGTTCGGGCTCACCGCATCGGGATCTTCCTCGAAGTCGGCAAGGGATCCGACCAAAGATTCCACATTCCCGAATTTCCACTTGATCACATCTTTGTCCTTGGCGTCCTTGTTGTCGGTCACCAAATGACCCCAGTAATCGATCTCCTCCACCAGCTCGCGCAAGGACTGGGACATTTTGACCCCTGAGAGGAACTTCCCCCGATATTCCCCGATCATGGTGGAGAACTCCGAGGCCGCTGTGGCGGACCTTTCCTCGAGCCCAAGGCCTGGTTGGGTGCTGAAAGCGACAATCGCGGAGAACAGCGAGCAGTGGTGCTCGGTGGCGTATTCTGAAGCCCTTTCCACGAGTTTTTTGCCTATGCCACGACGCGGCGTGTTGATGATACGCAGAAGGCTCGTGTCGTCGTCATGATTGGCGATCAGCTTCAGGTACGCGAGCATGTCGCGTACCTCCTGCCTCTCGAAGAAGCTCATGCCGCCTGACACGACGTAGGGGATGTTTTCCTTGCGAAAGACTTCTTCGATGGCTCGCGTGAGGTGATTTGCCCTCAAAAGCACGGCGAAATCCTGGAAACGCAAGGATTCCCTGATCATGAGGGTGCGGATCCGCGTCACGATGAACTCCGCCTCCTCTATCTCTGTTTCGGCGGCAAAGAGCTCTATGGGGTCGCCTTCCGGAAGCCCGGACCAGAGCGACTTGGGTTTCCGGTTCGTGTTGCGTGCTATCAGTGCGTTTGCGGCTTTGAGGATGGTTTTCGTGGAGCGATAATTCTGTTCGAGCTTGATCTCTTTGACATTCGTGAAGTCCCGTTCGAATCGGACGATGTTTTCGTAGTTGGCACCGCGCCAGGAATAGATGGACTGGTCATCGTCGCCTACCACGCAGACGTTCTGATCCGGACCGACCAGGAGGCGCATCAGGTCGTACTGGGCGGCGGAGGTGTCCTGGAACTCATCGACGAGCAAGTAGCGGTATCGATCGTGGTATTCTTTGCGAATTTCCTCGTTTTTTTCGAGGAGATCGAGCGGAAGCATGATCAGATCGTCAAAGTCGACGGCATTATAGATGCGGAGGTTTTTCTGGTATTCGGTGAAAAGGGGCCGCATTTCGGCGGTTTCCGTGGACCAGCGCACCCTGCCCGTCTTCATCGATGAGATGAACTGTGCAGCCTTCATGAGATCGATCGATTCACCTTTCAGGCCGAGCTCTCGGGCGGTTTCACGCAGCAGCGTGGCCTGATCCTGGGAATCGTAAATGCTGAAGTTGGCCCGAAAGCCGAGGGGCTCGAAGTGCTCCCGCAGCACCTGAGCGCCAAAGGCGTGAAACGTCGAGACCGTCAATCGGGTGAGCTTGCGAGGGATGAGCTGTTTCACACGCTGTTGCATCTCGCGGGCAGCCTTATTCGTGAATGTGACCGCGAGTATTTCCGACTGGGGAACGCCTCTGGAGACGAGATGGGCGATTCTGTAGGTAATGACCCTTGTTTTGCCCGATCCGGCCCCCGCAATGATCAGGAGAGGACCTTCCGTTTGGCTGACGGCTTCGGCCTGCTTTCCATTCAGCAGCGATGCAAAGTCGAATTTCATGATCCTCCGTCGCTTTTTGCGAAATCTTGCTCGACAAAAGTATTAGAAAAAAGGCGTAACGTCAATCAAAAGGTTTGACACGTTGGCTCGGATTGCCCTACTATGCAATCCATGCAATTGTTTTCGCCCTTCTGCCCAAGCTGCAGAGAGAATCTCGAGCGTAACGGGGATTCTTTCACCTGCTCCAAGTGCGGAAGGGTATATCCGCTCAAGAACGGCATGGTGGACTTCCTGACCTCGCTGCCTCTCTCCGACACCCAGGAGATCATTCAAAGGACGTTCGATGCCGTCGCCCCGTCCTACGATAATGCAATCGTTCGGCTCGTGGAAAGCCTCAATTGCCCTTGGCGAAGCTACACGGCCAAGCTGGAGTCTTTCATGTCCAGCGCCGGAGGAAAGGTCATCCTCGACGTAGGCTGCGGAACGGCCTTCCCCGTAGGCTCATTTGTCCCCCAAACCTCACTCTACCTGGGTATGGACATATCTCTGGAGATGCTTGATCACGCTCGGATTCTCTTGGGCGAGAATCTCAATACCACGCTCTGGAATATCGACGCTGAGCGCATACCGCTGCCGGACAACTGTATTGACCTGTGCCTGGTCATGATGTCTTTCAACGTATTCCCCAACCCGCACAAAGCGGCCACCGAGGTCCATAGGGTTTTGAAAAAAGACGGGGAAGTCTACGGCACCGTGTTCATTTCAATGCCGCCGGAGGATATCCTCAGCGAAAGGCCTATCGAGCCTGACGTCGTACGCGAAATCCTCTCTGTCTTCGACCCTGCCCTCTGGGACTTGGACGTGGAAACGCAGGGAGGCATTCTTTTCTTTCACGTGCGGAAAAACGTCAAAACTTAGCGAGTCACTGTCACCTTGTGAAGGCCTCTTGGGGCGTCAGGATCAAAGCCCTTGGCCACGGCCAGATTCATTGCCAAAAGCTGTCCAGGGAGCACGCCAAGGATTGGTGTAAGCCACTCTGGGGCTCCTTTTGCCATGGGCAGGATTGTCGTTCCCAGTGCAAGAATCTCTTCAAGGTCACTGATGGCGATTATTTCGGCGCTTCGCTCCTTGAGTGCCCCAGCGAATTCCTCCATGTGCGCGGCAAGCGTACCGTTGGGGGCGATAAGAACAACGGGAAAGCCCGGCTCGATCATCGCCATGGGTCCGTGCAGAAAATCCGCCGAAGAGTAAGCCTCGGCAGTTACGTAGGTGAGCTCCTTGAGCTTGAGGGCGATTTCCATGGCCACCCCATAGCAAAAGCCCCTGCTGATCACTACGCATCGGCTCATGTACCGATATCGTTCCGCTTTGGCGGCGGCGATAGGGGACGCGGCCTCGATTGTGGCCGAGGCGAGCTCCGCCAGGCACGCGATCTCACCACGGCGCTTCTTGGCTCCTTCCAGGGAAGCCGAAAGAGCAGCGATTATCGCAAGGGATGAGGAGAAGGTCTTTGTAGCCGCCACGGCCCTTTCCGCGCCTGTCTGAAGCAGAAGTGTATGATCGGCCTTGGCCGCCAAAGGCGAGGCCCCGTCGGCCGTGATGGCCGCGGTCAAGGCGCCCTGCCGTCGCGCTTCGGAGAGCACCTCCACAATATCCTCGGACTGCCCGGACTGGGAGATTCCCAATACCAGGACGTTCTTCAATCGGGGAGGGCGGTGATGGAAGGTGTAGAGCGACGGCGTGGCCATGGCGACCGGAAGACCGTTGAAAGCCTGGAAAAGGTATTTGGCGTAGACGCCGGCGTTGTCGGAGCTTCCGCGCGCGGCGATCATGACGTAGTCGATTTCCTGCCCGCGCATGCGCTGCGTGAGCGCCTCGATCTCCGGGGCGGTGGCCTCGAGGGTCCGGGCGAGGGCCTGTGGCTGTTCACCAATTTCCTGCTCAAGGATGGATTTCTTTGCGTTCATGCCGACCTCTCCAAAGATGATTCGCGACTTCGTCGACGAATTGTGCTGATTCCCCGTTCGGTTGTCAATTCGTGCGGAAAAATCTACAGTGGGCGAAAGGTCTTTATGCACTACACAGCGATACTATTCGATCTCGACGGCACGCTTCTGGACACCCTGGACGATCTCGGTGATTCGGTGAACGCGGTTCTCGCGCGCCTGGGATATCCCACGCATGAGATGTACAAATATCGTTACTACGTGGGGGACGGAGTGGCCAATCTCGTGCGGAGAGCCTTGCCCTCCGCCCTTGGAGGCGACGAAAAGACGGTCGAGGCCGTGACGCCGCTGGTGCGCGCCGAATACGGAAAGCGGTGGAAGGACAAGACGCACGTCTATCCGGGAATACCCGAGCTATTAGCTGAGCTGAGCTCACGGGGGATCAAGCTCGCCGTGCTCTCCAACAAGCCTCATCCGGCTACTCTCGAGGTTGTGGGGCTCTTCCTTTCCTCGTGGCAGTTCGACGTAGTGCTTGGCGCGCGGGACGGCGTGCCCATAAAGCCGGATCCCGGGGCCGCCCGTGAGGTATGCACGCTCCTGCGCATGTCCCCTGAGTCCGTGCTCTATCTCGGGGATACGAACACGGACATGCAAACCGCCATAGGCGCTGGCATGTATCCGGTGGGGGCTCTGTGGGGGTTTAGGACTGCGGATGAGCTCCATGCATCGGGGGCACGGGCTCTTGTCGCTCATCCGCGGGAAGTTCTCGATCTGATCTGAATCGCTATTTGGGGAGGCTTACCACTGCGTCGATTTCCACTTGAACCGCCCCGCCGGGAAGAACGGCGCCCACGGTGGTTCGGGCCGGATACGGCTGCGGGAAGTACCGTGTATACACCTCGTTGAACGCAGAGAAGGTTTCCATGTCCGCCAGATAGGCGTTTATTTTCACGACGTCGGCCATGGTGGCTCCCGCGGCTTCAACAATCGCCTTTACGTTTTCCAGGCAGCGTTCCGTTTGCGCCCTTATGTCGGTGGGCATCTGACCAGTTTTGGGATCTTTGGGTGTCTGGCCCGCTACAAACAGAAGCTTTCCTGAGCTCACGATGCCCTGGGAGTAAGGGCCGATGGGGGCCGGGGCCCCCTCCGTCTGGATTTGCTGCTTTGTCATGACTTTCTCTGCTGGTCGATCAGCTTCGCCGTGTCCGAGGTCGGGAGGATCTGATAGCCGGTGTCGAACGCGGTCTTGGCCGCCGTCGCGTCTCCAAGTGCCTTCTGGCAGATGCCGGTCAACAGATATGCGGTCTGTGCGGCTTCGCCGCCCGGGTAGGCGGTGATGAACGGACTGAGAATTGCCAACGCGTCCTTGTAGTTGGCGGTATCGGCAAGGACTTGCGCCTTGAGGAGCACGTAGCGTGCGTACCAATCTACGTCCGTTGTCGGATTGATCTTGGCCAGAACGCTGTAGGCGCGCGTGGTCTGTCCCGCTCCGTAATAAGCCACACCGAGGAGGTAGCTCAGCTCGCCGGTGTCCTGATCCGAAGAGGCATCAGCAATTGCCGAGTTCAGCACTTTTGCTGCCGCCGTGTACTGTTTCTGATCGAGAAGCGCTTGCGCCTGCGCCTTGGATTCGTCTCCTTCGTCCACCCAGGTCACCGAGCCAGTGCCCTGTTCCGCGCCTCTGACTCCGCCGGCGGCGCTGGCCTTGGCTTTTTCCGCCACCAAAGCCTGAAGTTTTTGCGTGATTGCACTGCCCACCGCGGTCGTGGTTGCCTTGTCCGCGGCGCTTGCAAGGGTGCCGACGTTGTAGGTGCCGTCCTTCAGCAGACTTATCTTTGTCTTCCCCCGTTGGAGCTCCAAAGAGCCCGTTTGGGACAGGCGGATGATGGCATCCGCGGGCACGGAATCGCCGATCGAAAGCGCAAGCCAGGTTTTGCCTGTCTGTTGCTCAGCGACCCCATCCAGATAGTTCACCGTGAAGGCCTGTGCAAAGGCCCCAGTCGACACAACGGCAACCAATGCCACCACAAGGATGAGTCTTCTGTTCATATGCATAGTATAGCATCGGATTGGAACAATTTACACATGAGGGAACGCCCCCCCCTCGGGTGACTTTCCGGCCCGCGGAGGGTGTTTCATTCCAGTATGAGAAGGTTAGCGATCATTGCGTCAGCGCTCTGTCTGGCGCTCGCAGGAACGGCATTCGGCGCCGGGGAAAGGGAGGGGGATTCCTTCACCCGCGCGGGGGTAGATACCATCCATGTGCGGGCCGGCTCCTTTGACGTTGAAGTGCACGCCACCGACGCATTCGGAGTTTCCGTCAATTCGGATCTGCCGCGGCCATCCCTGTTCGATGCCCGTTCCTATCGGCTGATGCACCGCCAGGCTGGCCGCACGCTGGAGGTCTGGGTGGATTCGGACAATCTGTTCGGGTTCACGGGTGGGGGAAGAATCTCCCTTGGCGTGCCTCGCAACGCCAGCGTACGCGTTGAAGCCACCTCAGGCTCCATAACCATTGACGGATTGGACGGGGGTGCATGCAACGCGCGCAGCGCCTCCGGGGCGATCAGCGTGCGGGATTCGCGCGGGGATCTGGACTTGAACACGGTGTCAGGCTCGATCAGCCTGAAATCAGTGACGGGTCGGATTCACGCTCAGTCCATATCCGGCAGCACGGAAGGCAGAGAAGTTTCATTCGATGAAACCTCGAGTTTTTCTACAGTTTCCGGCAGCGTCGACCTCAAGATTGGACCTGCCCTGGACGATTACCGGTTCGATCTCTCCACGGTCTCAGGGGCCATTGTGGTAGGAAAGATTCGCGCCGAACGTGGGCTTCGGATGGGATTCGGAAACACGACCATCCGCGCGCATACCGTCTCGGGTTCCCTCAACTTTCAGTGAGCCAAAGGGTCCCGAAATAGCGCAACGTCCTTTCCAGCGAGCCGGCGTACCGCGCCGGCTTTCTTTATCTCTTCGGATCGCAGCCAGTCGTTGTTCTCCGTGAGAACCGCCGTGGGCACATCCAGCCGCAAATTTCCCGTGGCTCCCGTTGAAGTCTTCTTCCGCAATGCCTCCACCGGGTCGCGCAACTTCAAGGCTTCCAGATTCGTTCCGACCTCTCGATACGCGTCGCGGAAGGGAACACCTTCCGCGACGAGCTCCAGGGCCCGATCAGTGGCATAGAGCTCCGGCGTACAAGCCCGCTTTAGCGCCTCTCCATTCACCACCAGTTTCTCCATGGTGAGATCCATGATCCGCACGCAGCCGAGCCCGGACTCCGCGCCTCGGAAGAAAGGCCCTTTTGTTTCCTGGAAATCCCTGTTGTATCCGGACGGCAGTCCACGGATGGTCGTCTTGATGGACAGGAGCTCCGCCGAAATTGAAGCGCTTTTTGCGCGCACGAGCTCCAGGCCGTCGGGGTTCTTCTTTTGGGGCATGATGCTCGAGCCCGTGCACAGCTCTTTTGGCAGCGTGAAGTACCCGAGCTCGGGGAGCGAGAAAAGAATCAGATCCTGTGCCATGCGCGAGAGGGTGAGGACCGTTTGCTCCACTCCCTCCAGTGCCATGGATTCAACCTTCCCCCGACTGTTGTTCGCGTAGAGGACATTGTTCTGCACGCGCGAAAAGCCGAGGAGATCGGCCACCATCTCCCTGTTCGACGGAATGGTCACGCCGTAACTCGCCGCCGAGCCGAGGGGGCAGGAATCGGTGAGGGTGAATGCGTGACGAACAAGGGACAAATCGTCCAGCAAGGCTTCAGCGAAGGCGGCAGCCCAGAGCCCCACCGAGGAAGGCATGGCGATCTGCGTGTGCGTGCGGCCCGGCATGGGAGTTTCCTTATGAGCCCGTGCGAAATCCAGAAGCCTTTCCGCGAGCCCGAGACCGGCCTGCAAGAAGCAAAAGAGAAAGCCTCTGCTCCAGAGCTTCATGGCAACCAGAACCTGATCGTTTCGCGACCTGCCGGTGTGGATCCGTTTTCCCGCTTCGCCGACATTCTTCACGAGGCGATTTTCAATGGCGGTGTGAACGTCCTCGTCGGATCTGGAAATGACGAACGCGCCTTTCTCGTTCTCATCAATAATGGCAGTGAGCTCCTTCAGGAGTCCCTTCAGGTCCCCG
>Ga0265342_10001205_pt1 | contig 24521 bp, 19 predicted proteins | sample 4CB327metaG_FD_203125 | JGI IMG/M metagenome (GOLD analysis project Ga0265342, IMG submission 203125) | Rhizosphere microbial communities from Carex aquatilis grown in University of Washington, Seatle, WA, United States - 4-CB3-27 metaG | ecosystem: Host-associated > Plants > Roots >... | reverse complement strand
CCGTGGGGCAGCTTCGCCGAATATTCGTGCGATATCGATTACATCCCGAAGGACGACCGCTGGCCCGCCGCCGACCACAAGCCGGAGGACTCGTTCTATCTCTGGGGTCCCGAGGTGCCGCGCGAGTTCACGATCAACGTCGAGGCCGGCGAGAGCTGAGGCCTCGGCTCACTCCACCACGATCTTGACGTGCTCGCCGGCTTTCAGCCGGTCCTCGTGCGACAGGCCGTTGATGACGCGGAACGTCTCGAGCGCGTGGTCGGGCACTGCCATCCGCCTCGCCATGCTCTCGACCGTGTCGCGCGGGCCGACCGTGACGAGCGCGATGCGCATCGGCTTGACCTGCGAGGCTTCCTTCAGGCTCATGCGCCGGAATGTCGCCACTGCCTCGCGGAAGGAGTGGTCGGCCTGCGGCGTGCGCTCGCGCGCCGCGAAGATGAAGCGATAGACGTCGCTGCCATAGCGGATGACGTAGAGCCGGAACGACCAGCCTTCGCCGGTCGCCGTCGCGGTCGCCGCCGGGAAGCCGTTGATCGCGCTCTCCTGCACGCTTGCCTTGTCGACATTTTCCATCCAGCCGGACGTCAGATACGCGCCGAGCGTCTGCTCTGCCGGCACGCTGACGACGTCGAGGCGCAGCGCCTGGCCGCTGCCGTCCTTCAGGCCGAGCACGGCTTCCGCCGTGTTGTCGAGCGAGAAGCCGGGCGGCGCGGTGAAGGTGAAGCCGAGCTTGGGGTGCACGAAGCGGCGGCCGCGCACGAAGCCTTCGCTCGGATCCTCGCCATAGACCATGCCGTCGAGCGCGGCGAGATAGTCGACGCGGTCGCGCTCGCCTTTCGCGCCGGGGCCGCTGAATTGTCGGGCATTGAGGATCGCGTTCTTGACGCGGTCGGGCGTCGCCGGGTGCGACGAGATGAAGTCGAGAATGCGCGTGTCGTTCTTGGCCGCGCCGCCCGCCTTGAGGTCGGCATTGCGCTGCATGTCGGTGAGGAAGCGCGACGCGCCGTACGGGTCGAAGCCGGCGCGCGCCGAGATGCCGACGCCGATCGCGTCCGCCTCGAACTCCTGCGCGCGCGAGAAGCTCGCCATCGTCAGCTTCGACTTGGCGAGCGCCAACGCGCCCGCGTTCGGATCGGACAGCACGTCGGACACGACATGGGCGACGACCGCCGCCTGCTTGGCCTGCTCCTCGCGGATCGCCGCGTGCCGGGCGATGACATGGCCCATCTCATGCGCCAGCACGGAGGCGAGTTCCGCCTCGTCATTGGCGAGGGCGATCAGCCCGCGCGTGACGTAGAGCTGGCCGTTCGGCAACGCGAAGGCGTTGATCGCCGGCGAGTTGAGGATGGTGACCTTGTAGGTCAGGTCGGGCCGCTCCGATGCGGCGACGAGGCGGCCGATCGTCTTTTCGACCAGCGCCTGGATGCGTGCGTCGTCGTACTGGCCGCCATAGGAGGCGAGGATGCGGGCATGCTCGCGCTGCGCGGCGGTCTGCGTCGAGGCCGCCGGCGCCGATTTCGGCAGCGGCAGCGATACCTGACGATTGTCGGGCCCGCTTGAGCATGCGGCGACGGTGAGCACGCCAAGCGCGACCGCGACGCCGCGCAGCGCCTTCAGTCCTGCTCTCCCGGTCGCAACATTCGCCATGCCTGACGCACTCACTCGATGAACTCGATCTGTTCGGGCGCCGCTACGTCCATGATCGGGCCGCGGCGGAATTCCAGGTAGCCGCGCACGCGAATGTGATGGCCCTGCAACGCCGCAGGCTCGACGCCTGCGGCGGTGAACGCGCCGCGGAGGCGGCGCAGAATGGTCACGGAGAAGTCGCGTGTAAAGCGCCGCCCGAAGTTCACGTAGATCGTGGCGCCGCTCTCGCGCACCGACTGGACCTTACCCTCGACCAGCACGAACCGGCCCTTTTCCACCCGGAACCGGCGGTAATCCTCGGCAGCCAAAGGGGCGAAAGTTGGATCGGCCCACAGGCCCTTGTGCGCCGCGCGGGCCTGCCGCTCGATGGTTAACAGCGCCTCTGCGCACGGCTTGGGTCCGATCCGGGCCGAAACGCGGGCCGCGCCCTCTGAAATGAGGCTTTCCTGCACGGATTGTCCGCCGTCGGTCTGGGCGGCGAAGGCGACGAGCCGGCCATAGCGATCCGGCGTTTCGCCGGCGGCCTTGAGCGCGAGCGGCCGGCCTTCGAGGCTCTTGAGCGCCTCGCCGGCCGGGACCTCGAGCGCGGCAAGCCGCAGCGTCCGGCCGTCGGTGAGCAATAGCGTGCGTGCGTCCTTGACCGCCTTGATCGTGACCGTGCCGAGGTCGGCGCCGCCGCACGGCGCTGCCGCCGCCGCGAAGGGCGACAATAGTATGACGATCACGAGACAGGCGCGGGCGGCCATGGCCACGATTGTCGGGCGTGCGCGGCTAACGGTCCATGAAATTCAGACACTAAAAAGCCCCCGCGATTGATGCGCGGGAACGGGCGGCTTCGCTCATCGTTGGCCGGAGCAGGGGGCGTGAACCGCCGGAGCATCGATCATGAAAATCGCATCACTCGCGCTCGCCACCGCGCTTGCCGCTTTCGTCGGCTGCGCGCAACCGGCCGCGGCGCAAACTCAGGACCAGACCGGCGCGGCGGCGGCCGATCAGGCCACGCCGGACAATAGCGGCAGCGCCACAACCGGTAGCGGCCGCTCCGAAGAGCGCGGCTACGACGACGGTCGCCCGATGGCGATGCCCACGCGGCCGATGATGCCGCGCCGGCAGTTCATGCTGCGCGGCGGCGGTGCGCAGTTCCACTTCGCGCGCGGCAAGGCCCGCATCGACGTCACCTGCTCGGCGCAGGAGGACACGCAAGCTTGCGTGCGCGCGGCCGGCGAGCTCATCGACAAGATCGCCGAGCTTGAGGGCGCACACCGCGACAACACGACCGGCTCGGCCGGCCGCGACGGCGATCGTCCGAACGCCGCTGCGCCGACCGACGACGACCAGGACTCTGCCGGCGAGCGCATGTGACGCCCGGGCGACCGCAATACACAGGCTGTCCCGGCGGCGCGCGACCCGCGTGCGCGGCCACCGGGGCTGTGCTACACCGCGGCGGCAGCGGTTCCGTAGCTCAGCTGGATAGAGCAGCGGTTTCCTAAACCGAAGGTCGGAGGTTCGAATCCTCTCGGGACCGCCAGCCCACACGGGCACATCTGACCCGGCGGCCCGCTCTCGCGCTTCCACCCGGCACGCTCGATCAGGACTGTCAGGCCCGAACGAGAAACGCGGGAGGATGCGGAATGACACGCCTGACCCAGAGCTACACCCAGGGCGCGTCCGCCGTGCCGCTAATCGGCGACACCATCGGCGCGCACTTCGACAAAGCGGTGGAGCGCTGGGCCGACCGCCCGGCGCTGATCGTGACGCAACAGAACATCCGCTGGACCTACGCCGAGCTCAACGCGCGCGTGGACGCCTTTGCCGCCGGCCTGCTGGCGCTGGGCCTCGCGCCGGGCGACCGGGTCGGCATCTGGTCGCCGAACAATGCAGAGTGGGTCGTCACCCAGTTCGCCACCGCCAAGGCCGGGCTGATCCTCGTCAACATCAACCCCGCCTACCGCACCTTCGAGGTCGACTACGCGCTCAACAAGGTCGGCTGCAAGGCGCTCATCACCGCCGACAGCTTCAAGACCAGCAACTATGTCGGCATGTTGCGCGAGCTGATGCCGGAGATCGCCGGCAGCCGTCCGGGCGCATTGCGGGCCGCGCGCATCCCCTCGCTTCAGACGCTGGTCCGCATCGGAGCCGACACGGCCGACGGTTTCCTCCGCTTCGACGACGTCGCCACTTTGGGCGGCGAGGTGCAGCGGCAAGCGCTCTCAGAGCTGAAGCCGAAGCTGCAATTCGACGACGCCATCAACGTCCAGTTCACCAGCGGCACGACCGGCGCGCCGAAGGGCGCGACGCTGACGCACCACAATATCCTCAACAACGGCTTCTTCATCGGCGAGGCGCAGCGCTTCACCGACGCCGACCGCGTCTGCATCCCCGTCCCGCTCTACCATTGCTTCGGCATGGTGCTCGGCAACATGGCCTGCATCACGCACGGCGCCGCCATGGTCTATCCCGGCGAGGGCTTCGACCCGCTGGCGACACTGCAGACCGTTGAAGCCGAGAAGTGCACGGCGCTCTACGGCGTGCCGACCATGTTCATCGCCGAGCTTGGGCACCCGGACATGAAGCGCTTCGACCTCTCGAGCCTGCGCACCGGCATCATGGCCGGCTCGCCGTGTCCGATCGAGGTCATGCGCCGCTGCGTCAGCGAGATGAACATGGGCGAGGTGACGATCGCCTACGGCATGACGGAGACGAGTCCGGTCAGCACGCAGACCTCGTTCGACGATCCGCTCGAGCGCCGCGTCGCTACGGTCGGCCGCGTGCATCCGCATGTCGAGATCAAGATCGTCGACACCGACGGCCGCATCGTTCCGGTCGGCATGCCGGGTGAGCTGTGTACGCGCGGCTATTCGGTGATGCTCGGCTATTGGGGCGATCCGGAGCGGACCGCAGAAGTGATCGATGCCGCGCGCTGGATGCACACGGGCGACCTCGCGACGATGGATGCGGAGGGCTACGTCAACATCGTCGGCCGCATCAAGGACATGGTCATCCGCGGCGGCGAGAACGTCTATCCGCGCGAGATCGAGGAATTCCTGTTCCGCCATCCCAAGGTGGAGGCGGTGCAGGTGGTCGGCGTGCCCGACGTCAGATACGGCGAGGAACTGTGCGCTTGGGTGAAGCTCAAGCCCGGGATATCGGCGACGCCTGAAGACATCCAGGATTTCTGCAAGGGCCAGATCGCCCACTACAAGATCCCGCGCTACATCAAATTCGTCGACGCCTTCCCGATGACCGTCACCGGCAAGGTGCAGAAGTTCATGATGCGCGAGCAGATGGTGAAGGAGCTCGGCCTCTCTGAGCAGAGGACGGCCTGACCGGCGACGACAGTCAGCGCGTTCCCGCCTTGTAGAACGCCGCCGCGTCGGCGGTGAAGGCCTTGCGCGAGGCTGCGTCGAGATAAAGCATGTGCCCGCCGCGATAGGTCTTGAGTACGGCGCGGCCGGGCGGGTTCGTCGGCGGAAGGTGGTCGAGCACGTAGCGCGTCTCCGCATAGGGCGTGACGAGATCGGATACGCCCGAGCCGATCAGCAGCCGGAAGCTCGGCGAGAACGACAACAGTACGCGCAGGTCGGACTCGACGCCGGCGTCGGAGCGGCCGGTGCCGCCCCATTCCCAGCGGCCGGCAATATCCGAGGCGAGAAGGTTGTAGGTCATCTCGGTCTTGAAGCCGAGCTCGTTGCGCGCATAGGCCGCAAAGGCGCCGCCATAGGCGCGCGCCACGCCGTCGAGGATCGGGTCTGGCCCGCGCGAACCGCGCTGCTCCGGGAACGGATCGTCGACCGCGAAGGTCGCGTCGTATCGGCTGACGACCTTGCCCTCGCGTAGCGCCTTGACGAAGTTGCCGGTGACGAAGCCGCGCGCCTGTGTCACGGCGTCGATCGGCAGGCCGGTGAGCGTCGCGACGCGCTCATAGAACGCCCGCGCCGCTTCGCCTTGCGGAGGCGCGCCAGCGAGCGTCGACAGGTATTCGCCGCGCGCGAATTTCTCCGCGGCGGCGAGCGCCTCGAGCGTGAAGCGGCCGGTTGCCTCCAGATGCGTCGCCGCCAATGACGGCAGTTGCAGCGCCGCACGCAAGGCCGACATGTCGTCGCCGAAGGTGAGCCAGCCTTCGAGCAAGGGAGACAGCATGACGATGCCGCCGATATTGATTCCCTGCTCGCGCCTGAGTGCGTTGGCGACCTTGGCGGCGCGGAAGCCACCATAGCTTTCGCCGAGAAGATAAATCGGGGTCTCGGCGTGGTTGTTGCGCGAAACGTAGAGCGAGATCGCCTTGGCCATGGCGTCGGCGTCGCTGCGCACGCTCCAGAAGCCCTTGGCCTCGTCGCCCTTGGCGGCGCGGCTCCAGCCGGTGCCGACCGGATCGACAAGGACGAGATCGGTGAAGGCGAGCCAGGTGTCGGGATTGTCGACGAGCTTGGCGTTCGCTGCGTCCTTAGCTTCAGGGCCGAGGGCGAGATGGCGCGGGCCGACGAGGCCGAGATTGAGGAAGGCGGACGCTGCGCCCGGACCGCCGTTGAACACGAAGGTCAGCGGGCGGTTCGGCCCGCGGTCCTTTGCGATATAGGCGACGTAGAAGACGGCCGCGCTCTGCTCGCCGGACTGGTCGTAGAACGGCAGCGTGCCGGCGGTCGCCGTGTAGGCGAGGTGCCCTTGGGCGGTGTCGACGCTGTGCTCGGTGACACTCTCGGCTGGCAGGAGCCGCAGCACGCCCTTGCCGTTCGGCTGGGCCTGCTCACGTTGCGACTGCTGCGGCGGGTGGTCGGGCTTGGGTTGCGCGATGGCCGGGCAGGTGCCGGCGGCAAGAAGGAGAACCAGCGCGAGACGCGGAACGAGTTTCATGGGCACGCCGAGACTCCTGAAGCGATGTCTCCCCCGAGCGCCCGCGGAGGCCGGCGTGGCGCCGGCCGGTAGACAAGCCTCAGCGGCGGCGAAAGTTCGGCCGGCGCTGCTGCGGCGCGCTGGTCGGAGCGTCGCCCTTGTGCCGGAAACTGATGCGCCCGCGCTGCAGGTCGTAAGGCGACATTTCCACGATCACGCGATCGCCGACGCCGGTCCGGATGCGGAATTTGCGCATCTTGCCGGCGGTATAGGCCAGCACTTCGTGCCCGTTGTCGAGTTTCACACGGAAGTTGCCGTCCGGCAGGACCTCCGTGACGGTGCCGTCGAAATCGAGCAGTTCTTCCTTCGCCATCCAGTCGTCTCCAAAGCGGCCCAGCCCGGCCGCGCCACACCCATCTCGAAAACCGGTTCCCGCCTCCGGGTCAAGCCCGAAGGCGGGATATTGTCAGGATCGTGCCTCAGCGGGGAGCGCGGTGGCCGGCGTTTCGGCGCGGCGCGCCGCTTGGACGCTGCATGAAACTAACACTTCCGAACTCCTTTGGCTCGCCCCGTCCGTGCTCGGGCTGGGCGTGCTGCCGGTGCTCATTGTGGCCGTGCGGACGAGGGCCACGCGACTCGTTCTGGGAGGCGTGGTGGCCGTTGCGGTGGCCGCGCGGCTCGCCCTGCGTGGCGGCATGGTGCCCGTTGCGATGGCCGTTGTGACCGTTGCTCGGCTTGCCGCCGCGACGGTGGCCGTTGCGGCCGCTCGGCTGTTGCCGCTGCTGCTCGGCCTGCGCCGGAACCGGCTTGCCGGTGCGGCGGTCGGTCGCCGGGATCGACATGCGGATCAAGCGCTCGATGTCGCGCAGAAAGCCGCGCTCCTCGTGATCGCAGAACGAGATGGCGATGCCCTCGGCGCCGGCGCGCGCGGTGCGGCCGATACGGTGGACGTAGCTTTCCGGCACGTTCGGTAAATCGTAGTTGAACACGTGGCTGACGCCGTCGACGTCGATGCCGCGTGCGGCAATGTCGGTGGCGACCAGAGTGCGCAGCGAGCCGTCACGGAACGATGCGAGCACGCGCTCGCGCTGGTTCTGCGACTTGTTGCCGTGGATCGCTTCGGCGGTGAAGCCGGACTTCTGCAGGCCGCGCACGACCTTGTCGGCGCCATGTTTTGTGCGGGTGAAGACCAGCACGCGATCGACCTGCTCGCTCTTGAGCAGTTCGGCCAGCAGTTCCTGCTTGGCGGGTTTGTCGATGTGGATCACGCGCTGCGCGATCCGCTCGACCGTGGTGGCCTGTGGCGTGACGGCGACACGCGCCGGATCGCGCAGCATCTGGTCGGCAAGACGCGTGATCTCCTGCGGCATGGTGGCCGAGAAGAACAGGGTCTGCCGCTCCTTCGGCAGCATGGCGATGATGCGCTTGATGTCGTGGATGAAGCCCATGTCGAGCATACGGTCGGCTTCGTCGAGCACCAGCACTTCGAGCTGGTTCAGCGTGATGGCGCGCTGATTGACGAGGTCGATCAGGCGACCGGGCGTTGCGACCAGCACTTCGACGCCGCGCGACATGGCGCGGACCTGCCGGTTGATCGGCACGCCGCCAATCGCCAGCTCGATGGCGAGCGGGCGAATATGGCGGCCGTAGGCGCGGAAGCTGTCGGCGATCTGGCCGGACAATTCGCGCGTCGGCGAGAGCACCAGCACGCGGCAGGCCCTTTGCGCCGGGCGCACGCGCTTGTTGATGAGGTGGTTGAGGATCGGCAGCGCGAAAGCCGCGGTCTTGCCGGTGCCGGTCTGGGCGATGCCGATGATGTCGCGCTTTGCAAGCGCGAGCGGGACGGTCTGGGCCTGGATCGGAGTTGGGGTGACGTATTTCTCTTCAGCGAGGGCGCGAAGGATCGGCTCTGCGAGGCCGAAGTCGTTGAACGAAGTCAAAAGGACTCTTTCTTATATAGCGAAGCGGCCGTCCCACGGTTGCGGGCGGCGGAATCGCGGGGTTTTGAGACATCCCGCGTTGCCAGGGTTGTCGGTCGTTTCGGAGAACGGAAGAGCGGGGCGAAATTCGTGTGATCGAGCTTCGTGCACGCGGCCCGCGACCCATGTGAGAACGGGTCGAATCGTCCGTTGCCGCTCATATGGCAGTGATTGGTGGTCTTTTCAAGGCCGGAACGGCAGTTGGTTCCCGCAGGGTGAACGAATTACTCGGCTTCGGCTCCTTATATGCAGATTCAGCCATTCCGATACCCCGATTTACAAGGCGAAATGGATGGGGGATTGTCGTGCCCCCAAAGTATTAGACGCCTTGCGTCCCGTTACTCCGGAGTCGCCGAAAATGTCGTTTCCCAGGGCTTCCCAGGCCCTTTCCCGCTTTACCGTGCTCGATCTCACCCGCGTCCGTTCCGGACCGACCTGCGTGCGCCAGCTCGCCGATTGGGGCGCCAACGTCATCAAGATCGAGACGCCGCCGCATCTCGAAAAGGGCGAAGGCCCGGGCGGGCCTCGCGAGAACGCCGACTTTCAGAACCTGCATCGCAACAAGCGCTCGATCACGCTCGATCTGAAGTCGAAGCTGGGCCTCGCAGCCTTTAAACGCATGGTCGAGAAAGCGGATGTCGTCGTCGAAAATTTCCGTCCCGACGTGAAGGATCGCCTCGGAATCAATTACGAGGACCTCAAGAAGATCAACAAGCGCATCGTGCTCGGCTCGATCTCAGGGTTCGGGCAGGACGGCCCCTATCGCGACCGCCCCGGCTTCGACCAGATCGCGCAGGGCATGGGTGGGCTGATGTCCATCACCGGCGAGCCCGGCCGTGGGCCCATGCGCGTCGGCATCCCGGTCGCCGACCTCACCGCCGGCCTGTTCTGCGCCATGGGCATCCTCACCGCGCTCCTGGAGCGCGAAGTGTCGGGCGAAGGCCAGTGGGTCTCGACCTCGCTGTTGCAGGCGCAGATATTCATGCTCGACTTCCAGGCCGCGCGCTGGCTGCAGATGCACGAAGTCGCCAAGCAGGCCGGCAACGACCATCCGACATCGATCCCGACCGGCGTGTTCAAGACCAAGGACGGCCACATCAACATCGCCGCCGCAGGACAGATCATGTGGGAGCGGACCTGCCAGGCGCTGGAAGCGCCGGAGCTCTTGCAGCGCGAGGACTTCAAGAACGGCGCGCTGCGCTCGAAGAACCGCGCCGCGGTCAACGAGGAGATCAACAAGCGCACGGTCAACAAGACCAGCCAGGAATGGATCGATCTCTTCAACAAGACCGGCGTGCCATGCGGCCCGATCTATTCGATCGACCAGGTCTTCGCCGACGAGCAGGTCAAGCATCTCGGAGCGGCGATCGCAGGGCACAAGGCCGACGGCAGCGAGCAATTGTTCGTGGCCCAGCCGTTCAGGATGTCGCGCACGCAGACCAGGATTGCAGCGGTGCCGCCGAAGCAGGGCCAGCACACCGACGAAGTGCTGAAGGAGTTCGGCTTCTCCGACGGCGAGATCGCCGATCTGCACAAGGCGCAGGCGGTCTAGCATTCTCGGACTTACCGTGCCCGGCCTCGTGCCGGGCACTTCGCTTATAAGTGACGGAGCGACGTATGCCTCTCACCGACAAGATGCGGGCCCGCAAAGAGGGCAGCGTCGGCTATCTGATCTTCAACAACCCGGAGCGGCACAATGCCGTGTCGCTCGACATGTGGGAGGCGGGCGAGCACTACCTGAAGGAATTCAGGGACGACAAGTCGGTGCGCCTCGTCGTCGTCACTGGCGCGGGCGGCAAGGCCTTCGTTTCCGGCGCCGACATTTCCCGCTTCGAGAAGGAGCGCTCCACCAAGGAGGCGATCGACCGCTACAACGTCGTCGTTGACCGCGCTTACACCGCCTTCTCCGAGTTCCCCAAGCCGACCATCGCCATGATCCGCGGCTACTGCATCGGCGGCGGCGTGGGCTTAGCGCTCTGCTGCGACATGCGCATCTGCACCGAGAATTCCAAATTCGGCGTGCCGGCGGCCAAGCTCGGCCTCGGCTACGGCTACAAGGGCATCAAGAAGCTGGTCGACGTGGTCGGGCCCTCCTTCGCCAAGGAGATTTTCTACACGGCGCGGCAGTTCACCGCCGCCGAGGCACAGGGCATGGGTCTGGTCAACCGCGTCGTGCCGGACGCCGACCTCGAAGCCTACGTGCAGAATTACGCCGACACGATCAGCGCCAATGCGCCGCTGACGGTCGACTCGGTCAAGTACATCGTCGGCCAGGTGGTGGTCGAGGAGTCCAAGCGCGATCTGCAGAAGTGCGCCGATCTGGTCAGCGCCTGCTTCGCCAGCCGCGATTACACGGAAGGGCGCACCGCCTTCATGGAAAAACGCAAGCCCAAGTTCACGGGATCATGATAGGCTGACCGGCGCGCCGGAAGAGCGTGCGGCCTGTTTTCATAAGATAAAAACGCGAGCACGCCGAGTTAATCGGCGGCGGGGTGGGAGGACAAAGGGTGGCTTCGGTCGAATTGCGTTCGCTGACCAAGCGCTACAGCGACGCCGCCGTGGTCGACGACGTCTCGTTGACGGTCGCACACGGCAACCTGGTGTGCCTGCTAGGGCCCTCGGGTTGCGGCAAGACCACGACGCTGCGGCTGATCGCCGGCTTCATCGAGCCGAGCGCCGGCGAGATTCGAGTCGGCGATCGTGTCCTGTCCTCGCCGACGCTGACTCAGCCGCCCGAGCGGCGCAACATGTCGATGATCTTCCAGAGCTACGCGCTCTGGCCTCACATGACGGTGGCCGAAAACATCATCTACGGCCTCAAGCTGCGCAAGCTCGACCGCGCGACCATCGGCAAGAAGCTCGACGCCATCCTCGCGACCACCAAGCTGGCTCCGCTGGCGCAGCGCTATCCCGGTGAGCTCTCCGGCGGCCAGCAGCAGCGCGTCGCGCTGGCCCGCGCGTTGATCGTCGAGCCGGAGACCTTGCTGCTCGACGAGCCGCTGTCCAATCTCGACGCCAACCTGCGCGAGGAGATGCGTTTCGAAATCCGCCGCCTGCACGACGAATACCGCTACACCACCGTGTACGTGACGCACGACCAGTCCGAGGCCATGACCACGGCCGACGTCATCGCGGTGATGAACGGCGGCAGGATCGAGCAGGCCGGTTCGCCGGAAGAGATTTACGACCGGCCGCAATCGGAATTCGTCGCGCGTTTCATCGGCGGCAGCAACGTCATCCGCGGCAAAGGCCTCGACACGACGCACGCGGAGTTCGCCGGGGTTGCGCTCGCCTGCGTCGGCGAAGTCATGACGCCGGGCGCCGACGTGGCCGTCTCGATCCGGCCGCATGACGTCGGCCTCTCCGCCGGCCGGCCGCAGGGCGGCATCAACGTCGTGCCGGCGGTCGTCACGCGGCAGGTCTTCCTGGGCGGCACGCGCGACTATGTTGTCGAAACGAAAGACGGAGCGCAGCTCCGCGCTCTGACGGCCGCGTCGGAGAACATCCCGACCGGCACCAACGTCTGGCTCAATCTGCCACCCGATCGCTGCCGGGCGCTGCGCCGGTAGCCAACAACGATAAAGCACCAACCGAGGAAACCAGGAGGATACGCGATGACAGAGTTCAAGATCTCACGCCGCGACCTGATGATCGGCACTAGCGCGCTGGCGGCCGGCAGCATGTTCTCGACGCAGGTGCTGTCCGCTGCGCCGCCCGCGAGCGCCGTCACGCCGGCCCTCATCGAGGCGGCGAAGAAGGAAGGCAAGGTCGTCTGGTACACCTCGGTCGACCTGCCGCTCGCCGAGAAAATCGCCAAGGCGTTCGAGGCGAAGTATCCGGGCGTGGCGGTGCGCGTCGAGCGGTCCGGCGCGGAGCGCGTGTTCCAGCGCATCGGACAGGAGTACGGCTCGAACATCCACGCCGTCGACGTCGCCAATTCCTCCGACGCCGCGCACTTCATCGTCTGGAAGAACCAGAAAATGCTCGAGGCTTACGTCCCCGAGGACGTCGCCAAGTTCTATCCGGTCGAGCACAAGGACGCGGACGGCAATTTTGCCAGCTTCCGCGTCTGGCTCTGCATCATCGCCTACAACACCAGCCTCGTGAAGCCGGAGGAGGCGCCGAAGAGCTACGCCGACCTGCTCGACCCGAAATGGAAGGGCAAGATCGTCAAGGCGCATCCGGGCTACAGCGGCACCATCATGACTGCGACCTATCAGATGCAGCGCGATCTCGGCTGGGGCTACTTCGAGAAGCTCGCCAAGCAGAACATCATGCAGGTGCAGTCGTCGGCCGATCCGCCGAAGCGGCTTGCGCTCGGCGAGCGCGCGGTGATGGCCGACGGCAACGAGTACAACATCTTCCAGATCATGGAGAAGAAGGGGCCGGTCGCGCCGGTCTACGCCACCGAATGCTCGCCGCTCATTGTCGGCCCGACGGGCATGTTCAAGGGCGCGCCCAATCCGAACGCGGCAAAGCTGTTCTGCAGCTACAGCTTCTCGCCGGAGTGCCAGCAGCTCATCATTGACGTCGGTGGCCTGCGCTCCATGCATCCGCAGACCAAGGAGAAGGCCGGCCGCACCCCGTTCAAGGACATCAAGGTGATGAAGGACGATCCCGCCGCCGTCGAGAAGATGAGCGACGAGATCAAGCAGCATTACGTCAAGCTGTTCCACGTCTAGGGTACGAGGAGGGGAGGCGAGCATGCGCAAGACCACGATGAACCGGCGCGATGTCGTCAAAGGCGGCGCCGCGCTGACCGTCGCAAGCGTGTTCGGCTCGCCCGTCCGCGCTGCGCCGCCGCCGGCGGAGGCGGTCACGCCGGCGCTGATCGAGGCGGCGAAGAAGGAAGGCGCGCTGACGTTCTACACCGCGATGGACCTCGCCTTCGCCGAGCGGCTGGGGCGCGTGTTCGAAGAGAAGTTTGCCGGCATCAAGGTGCGCGTCGAGCGCTCCGGCGCCGAGCGTGTATTCCAGCGCATCGGCCAGGAATACCAGAGCAACATCCACGCGGTCGACGTTGTCAACACCGCCGACCAGTCGCACGTGATCTTCTGGAAGGGGCAGGGCTGGCTGGCGGCCTATCTGCCCGAGGAAGTCGCCAAGTACTACGACAAGAAATATTACGATCCCGACGGCCTCGCGATCGTGACGCGGGTGCTGGTGTCGCCGTTCGGCATCAACACCAATCTCGTCAAGATGGAGGACGCGCCGAAGAGCTTCGCCGACCTGCTCGATCCGAAATGGAAGGGCAAGATGGTCAAGGCGCATCCGGCCTATAGCGGCACCATCATGAATTCGACCTTCGAGACGGCGCGCGAGCTCGGCTGGGAGTACTTCGAGAAGCTGGCGAAGCAGAACGTGATGCAGGTTCAGTCCGCGACCGACACGCCGAAGCGGATTGCGCTCGGCGAGCGCGCCATCATGATCGACGGCGCCGGCTATCTGGTCATCCGCGACAAGGAAGCGGGCAAGCCCGTCGACGTGATCTATCCGGCCGAAGGCACGCCGGTCGCGACCAGTCCGAGCGTGCTGATGAAGGCCGCGCCGCATCCGAGCGCCGCCCGGCTGTTCCAGAGCTGGATGCACGGCCGCGAGGGTCAGCAGCTTCTCATCGACTATGCACGGCAATATTCGCCGCATCAGCAGGCAGTCGAGAAGCCCGGCGTGCGCAAGCTCGCCGATATCAAGCTGTGGCGGGAGGACCCTGAAGCGGTCGCGAAATCGGCTGACGAGATCAAGCGGCGCTACACGCAGTACTTCAAGGTGTGACCGGCGATGAATCAACAGCGCGTCAAGCCATGACCGTCGCCGCTCCGGCCAATAGTGCGCCGCGCCGCTACGGCCTCGATCTGACGAAGCCGGTGCTCTATCTGTTCGCCGCCGTGCTGTGCGTTCTGATCGTGCTGCCACTGTCGTGGCTGTTCGTGTACAGCCTGACAGATAAGAGCGGCGCGCTCACGCTCGCCAACTTCTACCGGCTGTTCACTGAATCATCGTTCTACGATCCCCTCGTCACCACCTTCATCATCTCGGTCTCGTCGGCGGCGATCTGTTGCGCCGTCGCCGCGCCGATGGCCTGGCTCGTCTCGCGAACCGATCTGCCCTTCGCCGGCACGATCCGCGCGCTGGTGACGGCGTCCTTCGTGACGCCGCCCTTCCTCGGCGCCATCGCCTGGGAATTGCTGGCGGCGCCGAACAGCGGCCTGCTCAACAAATTGTTCCGCGACGTGACCGGCGCGGATCAGGACGTGCACCTGTTCAACATCTACACCATCAGCGGCATCGTCTTCGTCATTTCCTGCTACACGTTCCCTTACGTCTTCACGCTGGTCGCCAACTCGCTCGACCGCACGCCAGGCGAGCTCGAAGACGCGTCCTCGATCCTCGGCGGAGGCCGCTGGTACACGGCACGGCGCGTGACGATCCCGCTGGTGCTGCCGGCGCTGCTCGCCGGCGGTCTCGTCGCCTTCCTGCAGGCGATGACCCTGTTCGGCTCACCGGCGATCCTGGCGCTGCCGGCCGGCTTCCACACCATGACGACGAAGATCTGGAGTCTGTTCCAGTTTCCGCCGAAGCCCGAGCTCGCCGCCGCCGCCTCGCTGCCGCTGCTCGTGCTCACGGTGCTGCTCCTGCGCGCCGAGCACATGATCCTCGGCCGGCGCGGCTACTCCGTCGTCGGCGGCAAATATGGCGCGCCGCGGCTCATCCCCCTGCACCGCCTGCGCTGGGCGGCATTCGCGCTGTGCCTGCTCATGCTGATGATGCCGGTGTTCCTGCCCTATTTCGCGCTGCTCAACGCCGCCTTCTCGCCGGTCGCGACCACCTTCGTCACCTTCAAGACCGCGACCTGGCAGAACGTGCATTTCGTGCTGTTCGAGCTGTCGGCCATGACGCTGGCACTCAAAAACACAATCATCCTCGGCACGGCTGCGGCCACGGCCGGCACAGCGATCGCGCTGGTCATCGCCTATGTGACGGCGCGGCAGGCAGTGACAGGCTGGAGGGTGCTCGGCTTCCTCGCCACCGCGCCGATCGCCATTCCCGGCATCGTGCTCGGCGTCGGGCTGTTCCTGTCCTATACGCGGCCGCCTTTCGTACTCTACGGCACGCTGTGGATCCTCTTGATCGCCTTCGTCACCATCGCACTGCCCTCGGCCTATCAACAGCTTCAGGCCGCGTTCCGCACCATCCACCCTGAGCTCGAGGACGCGAGCCGCATCCTCGGCGCGACGCGGCTGCGCTCGCTGTGGCAGATCACGGCGCCGCTCCTGCGCACCGGCGTCGTCGCCACCTGGTGCTTTATCTTCGTCGGCGTCATGCGCGAATTGTCGGCGGCGATCATCCTGTTCACCTCCGAGACCAAGGTGCTGTCGGTGTTGATCTACGATCTCAACGAGAGCGGCGACCTCGGCGCCATCTCGGTGATCGGCCTCGGCATGCTCATCATCACCTTCGCGGTCGTCATTGCCGTCAACCGGATTCCCGGTTTCGGCACGGTCCGTTTCAGAACGTAGTGCAGTAAGTCACATGAGCCGCCATTTACTCCGTTCGTTCCCGCGCAAGCGGGAACCCAGAGTTGAAACGTCATGCGCTTTTGATTTTTGCGCCGGGTCCCCGCTTTCGCAGGGACGAACGGGGGAAGGGCGTCCCTGATGGAAGCCGAACTTCCCAAGATTTCCCTGGCCGAACAACTGGCCGGGCGCATCGTGCGCCTGCGCGCCGATACTTTGCCCGCGGCCGTCCGCGGCAAGTGCGAGGATCTGCTGATCGACGTCGTCGGTCTCTGCCTCACCGCGCGCAACGAAGACTACGTTACGGCGACGCTGGCCGGCCTCGACGACGACGGCCCCTGCACCGCGATCGGGCACGGCCGCACGCTGTCCTCAGCGGGCGCGGCGCTGGTCAACGGCACCGCGGCGCACGGCGAGGATTTTGACGACACCTTCGAAGGCGGGCCGGTGCATGCCGGCGCGGTGATCGTGCCGGCCGTGCTCGCCGCATGCGAGCGGCACGGCCGCGGCGGGCCCGACGCGCTCGTCGGCATCGCCGTCGGCTGCGAAGTCATGTGCCGTCTCTCGACCGTGGTGCCGAAGGCCGTGCACAAGGCCGGCTTCCACCCGACCGCGATCTTCGGCGCCATGGGCGCGGCCGCCGGCGTCGGCGCCGCGCTCGGGCTCAGCGAGAAGCAGATCGTCGATGCGCTCGGCATCGCCGGCAGCATGGCCTCCGGCATCATCGAATATCTCGCCGAAGGGACCTGGACCAAGCGCATGCATCCTGGCTGGGCGGCGCAATCGGGCCTGCGGGCGGCGCTGTTCGCGCGTGCGGGCTTCCTGGGGCCCCGTACCGTATTCGAGGGTGTGCACGGCCTCTTCCACGGTTTCGCGCACACGACGAAGGGCGACTATGACGCGTTGATCGGCGACTTCGCCGAGCGCTGGGTGATCGAGACGCTGGCGTTCAAGCCGTACCCGTGCGGCACCATGGCGCATCCTTACATCGACTGCGCGCGGCGGCTCGCGGCCAAGGGTATCAAGCCGTCGGACATAAAGGAGTTCGTCTGCGAGGTCGCCGAAGGCACGGTGCATCGCCTGTGGGAGCCGCTCGCCGCCAAGCGGCGGCCGCCGAACGGCTACGCCGCGAAGTTCGCGACGCCGTTCATCCTCGCCACCGGGTTCATCAAGGGTGGCGTCGGCCTCGATGCGTTCACGCCGGAGGCGGTGCAGGACCCGGACGTGCTCGCGCTCGCCGCCAAGGTCCGCTACGTGGTCGACCCGGACAATCCCTATCCGAACGGTTTCACCGGACACATCCGCGCATTCATGACTGACGGCCAGGTGTTCGAGGAGCGCCAGCCGCACTTCCGCGGCGGCGCGCATGAGCCGCTGTCGCGCACTGATATCGAAGAGAAATTCGCGCTCAACGCCCGCCACGGCGGCTGGGACGCGACGCGCGGCGCGGCGGCATTGACGCTGCTGTCGAAGCTGTATCAGGGGCCGATCGATCTGCGATCGTTGCGGGGATAAGGCATGAGCGAACAGGAACTGGCCGACAAGGTCGCAATCGTCACGGGCGCCGGACGCAATATCGGCCGCGCCATCGCGCTCAAGCTGGCCCGCTCCGGCGCATCCGTGATCGTCAATGCTCGCTCGAATGCGAGCGAAGCCGACGCGGTCGTGCGCGAGATCGAGGCTGCCGGCGGCAAAGCCGTCAGCGTGCTCGGCAATGTCGCCGATCCTAAGACCGCGGAGGCCTTGGCTGCCGGAGCGTTGAAAGCTTTCGGCCGCATCGACATCCTCGTCAATAACGCGGCGGTGCGGCGCGAGAAAGCGATCGCCGACATGTCCTTTGCCGACTGGCGCGAGGTCATGGACGTGACGCTCGACAGTGCCTTCCATTGCGTCAAGGCGTGCCTGCCGGGCTTGCGCAAGCAGGGCGGCGCCATCGTCAACATCGGCGGCATGAGCGCGCATATCGGTTCGAAGAACCGCGCGCATGTGATCGCGGCGAAGGCAGCGCTGGTCGGGTTCACCCGCGGGCTCGCGCACGATCTCGCCGACGACCGCATCTCGGTGAACTGCGCCGTGCCCGGCGCCATCGACACCGCGCGCGCGGCCGGAGCGCGCCCGGCGCATCACCTGACCCACGGCACCATCACCGGCGAGCGCGGCAGTCCGGAGGACGTCGCGGCGCTGGTGCACTTCCTATGCACGCCGGCCGCCCACTACATCACCGGCCAGGCGATCCACGCCAATGGCGGAGCGTATCTGGGGTCCTGAGGGCAGGGTGGCCGCGCACCGCCAGAAGTGCTAATCCAGCGGCCGAATTTCGTCCGCGCAAAATGGAGTGCCGCATGTACACCGACCTTGCTCTCTACATCGATGGAAAATGGCTCACCGGCGAAGGCCGCAAGGGCGAGGACGTCATCAACCCGGCGAACGGCAAGGGGCTGGCGCACCTGCCGCATGCAAGCAAGGCCGACCTCGATCACGCGCTTGCCGCTGCCGAGAAGGGCTTTGCGGTATGGAAGGCGACCTCCGCCTATGACCGCTCCAAGATCATGCGCAAGGCCGCCGACTTGTTGCGTGAGCGCGCCGAGCACGTCGCGAAGGTGCAAACCCAGGAGCAGGGCAAGCCATTTCCGGAATCGCGCATCGAGGTGCTGACCTCGGCTGACATCATCGACTGGTACGCCGAGGAAGGCCGCCGCGCCTATGGGCGCATCGTCCCGGGCCGCCAGAAGGGCGTGCGCCAGATCGTGCTCCAGGAGCCGGTCGGCGTCGTCGCCGCCTTCACGCCGTGGAATTTCCCGACCCTGACCCCCGTGCGCAAGATCGCCGGCGCGCTCGCTGCCGGCTGCTCGCTGATCATCAAGGCCTCGGAGGAGGTTCCCGGCGGCTGCGTCGAGTTGGTGAAGTGCTTCGCCGATGCCGGCTTGCCGGCGGGCGTGCTCAATCTCGTCTTCGGCGTGCCGGCCGAAGTGTCGGAGCATCTGATCCCGTCGCCCATCGTGAAGAAAATCTCCTTCACCGGCTCCATTCCCGTCGGCAAGCATCTCGCCGCGCTCGCCGCCAAGGGCATGAAGCGCGCCACGATGGAGCTCGGCGGACATTCGCCGGTCGTCGTCTTCGCCGACGCCGATCCGGAGAAGGCGGCCGACACCATCGCCGCCTTCAAATATCGCAATGCCGGGCAGGTCTGCATCTCGCCGACGCGCTTCTACGTGCAGGAGCAGTCCTATCCAAAATTCCTCGCGCGCTTCACCGAGTATGCCAAGAACCTCAAGCTCGGCGACGGCCTCGAGAAGGGCACGGGAATGGGCCCGCTCGCCAATCCGCGCCGCCTCGACGCGATGGAGTCCTTCGTGAACGACGCCAAGGAGCGCGGCGGCAAGATCCAGACCGGCGGCTCGCGTCACGGCAACCAGGGCTTCTTCTTCCAGCCGACCGTGATCACCGACGTGCCGGACGACTCCAAGATCATGACGCAGGAGCCGTTCGGCCCGGTGGCGCCGATCGTGCCGTTCAAGACCTTCGACGAGGTCGTCGAGCGCGCCAACTCGCTGGAGTTCGGGCTTGCCGCCTACGCCTTCACCACGTCGAGCGCGACGGCGAACGCCATCGGCGACGCCATCCAGTCGGGCATGGTCGGCGTCAACTCGGTCGCCATCTCGACGCCGGAAACGCCGTTCGGCGGCATCAAGGAGTCGGGCTACGGCTCCGAAGGCGGCATCGAGGGCCTGTCAGCGTACCTGAACACGAAGTTCGTGTCGCAGGCTTGATGCACCGACTCGTGTCCCGGGCGCAGCGCCGCACGTAGTGGTGCGCTGCAGACCCGGGACCCCGGTTGTTTCTTCAGAAAATTAAGAAAGCTGGGTTCCGGATCTGCGGTGCACCGCTAGCGCGCTGCACCGCGTCCGGGACGCATGCATCTACTTGCCGGCAAGACCTTGCTGGCACGCCGCCCACACCTTCGCGGGCGTGGCCGGCATCTCCATGTGGTCGGCGGCGCCGTTCGGGATCGCGTGCGCGATGGCGTTCATCACCGCGGCGATGGCTGCGGTGGTGCCGGCCTCGCCGGTGCCCTTCACCCCGAGCGGATTGGTGGTCGCGCGAGTCGGGTGCATCGCCTCGCGCAGCTCGGCCGGCATATCGTGCGCATGCGGCATGCCGTAATCCATGAACGAGCCGGAGACGAGCTGACCGCTCTGCGGATCGTAGACCGCGTTCTCGGTCAGCGCCTGGCCCAGCCCGTTGGCGATCGAGCCCTGCACCTGCCCCTCGACGACGATGGTGTCGAGCGGCACGCCGCAATCGTCGACCGCGGTGTAAGTGACCAGATCGACGCGGCCGGTGTCGGGATCGATCTCGACCTCGGCGATATGGCAGCCATTGGGGAAGGTGAGGGGCGCCTCGGCCTTCTCCTTGCTGTCCAGCGGCTCGCCGGTTTCCTTCGCCCGGCGCGCGGTTTCGAACAGCGACACCTTTCTATCCGTCCCGACCACCTCGAACGCGCCGTTGCGGAACTGGATGTCGCCTTCGGACGCTTCGAGCAAGCCGGCGGCGGCCTTCTTGCCCTTGGCGACGACAGCGTCGGCGGTGGCGATAATCGCCGCGCCGGCGCACATCGCCGAGCGCGAGCCGACCGAGGCAAATCCTGCGAGCCCCATCGCGGTGTCGCCGTGCCGGTGCTCGATCGTCTTCGGATCGACGCCGAGCTTCTCGGCCAGCACGCGCGCGAACACGGTGGCATGGCTCTGGCCGGTCGACTGCACGTTCAGCCCGAGCAGGAGCTTGCCGTCGCCGGGGAACGCGATCGAAGCCGACTCGGTCGGCATGGCGCCGGCGTGCTCGAGCATGCAGGAGACGCCGATGCCGCGCAGCTTCTTGCGCTTGGCGGACTCGCGCTTGCGCTTGTTGAAGCCGGCATAGTCGGCCAGCGTGAGCGCCTTGTCGACGATGCCGGGGAAGTCGCCGCTGTCGTAGGTGTTGCCGACGGCGGTCTTTAGCGGGATCGCCGATTTGGCGATCAGGTTCTTCTTGCGCAGCCGCACCGGATCCATCTTGAGGATGCGCGCCGCTTCCTCGACCACGCGCTCGAGTGCGTAGTTCGCCTCGGGACGCCCCGCGCCGCGATAGGGTCCGATCGGCGTCGTGTTGGAGAAATAGCACGCAGCCGAAACATCGACCTTTGGAATGCGGTACATGCCGGGCAGGCAGCGGGCGAAGTTGTTGGTGTTGATGTTGACGCCGGCAACGGAGACGTAGGCGCCCTGGTTGCACAAATGGCGCACGCGCAACGCCAGGAATTTGCCGCTGTCGTCGAGCGCAAGTTCGGCTTCCGTTACCGTGTCGCGCGCCTGCGTATCGGTCAGGAAGGCTTCCGAGCGCGTCGACTGCCAGTGGACCGGGCGGCCGATCATGCGCGCGGCGACGAGAACGACGGCGTATTCCGGATAGAACGGCGTCTTCATGCCGAAGGCGCCGCCGACGTCCTCGGTGATGATGCGCAGCTTCTCCGGCGGCACGCCCATGACGCCCGCGCCCGGACCCTGCAATGCAAAGGCGCTCTGCGAGCAGGCATGCAGCGTGTAGGCCTCCTTGTCCTTGTCCCAGAGACCGGTGGCGCCGCGCGTTTCCATCGAGGCCACCACCATGCGCTGGTTGACGACCTTGACGCGCGCGACGTGCGCCGCGTCGGCGATGATCTTCGCCACCTCGCGCTCATTGTCTTCGCTCGGCACCGGGCCGGGCCAGTCGACGCAGAGATTGCCCGGCGCCTCCGCGAAGAGCTGGGTCTTGCCCGCCATGGCGTCGTCGAGGGTGATGACCGGGGTGAGTTCCTCGTACGCGACCTCGACCAGGTCGGCGGCGTCCTGCGCCTGGCCGAGCGTCTCGGCGACGACGGCGGCAACGGCGTCACCGACATGCATCACCTTTTCGCCGGCCAGCGCCGGGCGGAACGGCATCGGCATCTTGGCGCCGCCACGGCCGACGACCGGCGGATGTCGTGCGACCGAACCGACGCCGGCGGCGGCCATGTCGGTTGCGGTCAGCACCGCCAGCACACCCTTGGCCTTCCTCGCCACATCGGTGTTCACCGATTTCACGCGCGCGTGCGCGTGCGGCGAGCGCACGAATACCGCATAGGCCTGGTTCGGCAGGCGCGCATCGTCGGTAAAGCGGCCGAGCCCGCGCACGAGCGCGTCATCCTCGACGCGGGGCGGACGTTGGGTGCGGGCAGGGCTGGTCGATGACATGAGGTCTTCCGGATTGGTCGTGAGGTGCGAGGATGCTAACGCAGGTCGCCGCGCGGTAAAAACCGGTTTGTTGACGCGGGGAATGCGACGGGGCCTTGCGTACATCACCAGTGTGCGGCAGTGGAAACGCGGCCCACTCGCGGCACAAGTTGCCTTTCAGAGGATGAAATGAACACGACGCGGACGATCGACACCCACACGCACATTCTCACGCTGGAAACGGCGGCGATGCTCACAAAGGCCGGCGCCAAGGTGACGATCACCCCCGACGATGCCGAGTTGTCGACGCTCGACGTGAATGGCGTCGTCTACAAGGCGTTTCCGACCGGCGGCTTCGACATCCCGCGCCGCCTGAAGGACATGGATGCGACCGGTGTCGATATCCACGTCCTCTCGGCGACGCCGCAGACCTATCTCTACAATCTCGATCCGGAGCTGAGCGCGACGCTGGCTCAGATCCAGAACGATCAGATGGCGAAGCACGTCGCAGCCCATCCCGACCGCTTCATGGCGATCGCGACCTTGCCGCTGGCGCAGCCGGCGCGCGCGGCCGACGAGCTCAAGCGCGTCATGACCAAGTACGGTTTCAAGGGTGCGATGTTCGCGTCGAACGTCAAGGGCACCAATCTCGACGATCCGATGTTCGAGCCGCTGTGGGCCGAGGCCGAGAAGCTCGGCGCCTTCATGTTCGTGCATCCGAATAACGTCGCCGGCGCCGATCGGCTGAAGTCGTATTACCTCGCCAACCTCATCGGCAATCCGCTCGACACCACGATCGCGGCAGCCTCGCTGTTCTTCGGCGGCGTGATGGACCGGTATCCGAAGCTCAAGGTCATGCTGGCGCATGGCGGCGGCTTCACGCCCTATCAGGCGCCGCGCTGGGAGCATGGCTGGAAGGTGCGTGCGGAGGCGAAGAAGAACATCAAGTCGCAGCCGAAGAATATCGCTGGACGCTTCCTCTACGACACCATCCTGCATTCGGATAAGTCGCTCGAGGCGATGATCGGCCTCGTCGGCGTCGACAAGGTCATGCTCGGCAGCGACTACCCCTACGACATGGCGATGCTCGACTGCGTCAGCCATGTGCGCGGCCTGAACATCTCCGACGCCGACAAGCAGGCGATCCTCCAGGGCAACTTCGAAAAGTTCCTCGCAGGGATGCCGAAATGAACGTTCAGGCCAAGTCCGTGCGCATCTCAATCGAGGCCGTACGCGGCCTCATTGACGACTCGATGCGGAAAGCAGGTGTGCCCGACGCCGACGCCGCAAGGATCGCCGAGTTGATGCTCGAAGCCGATCTCATCGGCGCTGATGCCCACGGCGTCTTCCGACTGCCGCAATACGTACAACGACTGAAGCTCGGCTCGACCAATCCGCGGCCGTCGATCAAGGTCGAGCGCACCGCGCCGGCGACCGCGCTCGTGCATGGCGACAACGGCATGGGGCATCTCGTCGTGTCGCGCGCCGCGGAGACGGCGGTCGAGCTGGCGCGTGAATGCGGCGTCGCCTGGGTCGGCTGCAACATGTCCGGTCATGCCGGCGCCGCCGGGGTCTACGCCGCACTGCCACTCAAGGCGGACATGATCGGCATGTATTCGGCAGTGGCCAACGCCAACCACATGCCGCTCGCCGGCGGGGCCGAGCCGTTGCTCGGCACCAATCCCTTCGCCATCGCCATTCCGACGGGCCGGGAGCCGCCGGTGGTGCTCGACATCGCTACCTCGATCGTCTCCTACGGCACGATCAAGAACCACCGCCTGCAGAACAAGCAGCTCGCCGACGACTGGATGATCGATCCGAAAACCGGCGAGGCGATCACCGATCCGCACAAGAGCGCCGAGGCGCTGCTCTTGCCGATGGCCGGCTACAAAGGCGCTGGCCTGGCGCTGATGCTCGGCCTGCTCGCCGGCACGCTCAACGGCGCGCTGTTCGGCCGTGACTGTGTCGACTTCAACGCAGAGCCGGATCGCGTTACCAATACCGGGCAGTTCGTGGTGGCGCTCGATCCGTCGCGTTTCCAGAAGCTCGACCACTTCAAGGCCGAGGTCGACCGCCATGTCCGCAGCTTGCGCAATTCGAAGGCCCTGCCGGGCGAGAGCGTGCGGCTGCCGGGCGACGCGCGCGCCAAACGCCGCGCCGACCGGCTGGCGAATGGGCTCGCGCTGCCGGCGGAGTTGCTGAAGCAACTCGACAGGTTGGCTGCCGACCTCGCGATCAAGCCACTCGGCGTGCGCTGACTTTCCGTCGTCCTGAGGCGCCCGCGCGAAGCGCGGGCCTCGAAGGACCTCTGAATCAGAGATCCT
>Ga0265342_10001203_pt1 | contig 24556 bp, 18 predicted proteins | sample 4CB327metaG_FD_203125 | JGI IMG/M metagenome (GOLD analysis project Ga0265342, IMG submission 203125) | Rhizosphere microbial communities from Carex aquatilis grown in University of Washington, Seatle, WA, United States - 4-CB3-27 metaG | ecosystem: Host-associated > Plants > Roots >... | reverse complement strand
GCCGGTCGAGAGTGTCGTCAGCGAGCGCTCGACATCGGATGCGCTGGAACGGATGGCTTCGGTCGTCGTGGTTGCGAGCGAGCCGAGCGAGCGCTCGGCGGCCCCGGCATTGGTGGTGATCGAGGAAGCGAGCTGCTCCATGCGGGCGTTGAGCAGGTCGGCCGCATTCTTGGTGCGGGTCTCGATTTCCTTGGTGACGGTCTCGGCGCGTCCGATCAGCAGGTCCTCGAACCGCATGATGCGGCTGTCGAGCGAGTTGGCGACCTCCATGGCGCGGCTGCCCAACGCCTTGTCGATATCTTCGATCTTGGCGCCGATGGTGTCGGCAAGCGCGGCGCCGCGCGACGCGATGGTGCCGGTGACGTCGGTGATGCGCTTGTCGAGCGCGTCCACCACTTCCTTGCCGCCTTCGGACACGGTCCGGGCGATGTCGGTGACCCGCGAATTCAGCTGCTCGTTCAGGGTCTGGGTGCGGCTGTCGAGCGCCTCCTGGAAGCGGGCGAGGCGCTGGTCGAGCGAGGTGGTGACTTCGACCGCCTTGGTCGTCACCTTGCCATCGAAGCCCTCGAGGTACGTCCGCATCGCTTCGGTGACTTCGTGCGTGCGGTTGCCGAGCCGGTCGACGAGCTCGCCGCCGTAGGTTTTCACCGTCCGGTCGAATTCGCCGAGGTGGCGCGTGATCAGGTTGCCGAGCGAGGAGCTGTCGCGGCCGATGCGTTCGGCGAGCTGGGAGCCGCCGTCGGTGAACATCTGCTCGAACGATTGCAGGCGCTGGGCCAGCATGTCGTGAACCGCATCGCCGCGCGTTCCGATCGTCGCGGCGAGCGCTTCGGCGCTTTGGCGAAATGCATCCGACATGGTGTCGGTGCGCTGGATGATGGTTTCGGTGATCTTGGTGCCGGTCTGCTCGAGCTTGGAGACCACGTCTCCACCGCGCAGGCTGAGATCGAGCACGAGCGAGTCGCCGGTCGATTTCAGCGTATTGTTGACCTCGTCGGCGCGGATAGCAATGGTTTCCGCAATCCGGCTCGAACTGTCGACGATCGCGTCGGTCAGGCTGCGTGAACGCGATTCCATGGAATCGATGACTTCTTCGGACTTCTGAGAGAAGCCTTCGATAACGCCGTCGAGGCGCGATGCCATCATGTCGCGGATATTGGTGGCGATCTGGGCAAATTCCTCACCGATGTGATCGGTCTTGAAGTTCAGGCTGGCGGTCAGGCGATCGCTGGCACTGACGATCGCGCCGGCGGTCTCGGCGCTGGTGGATTCCAGGCGCTCGAGCAGATCGCCGCCGCGGTCGCCGATTGCCTCGATCATGGAATCGCCGGCGGTGCCGAGCGCGTTGGTGATGTGTTCGCCCTTTTCCGCGAGCGCGCGGGTGATCCGCATCGCCGCATCGCCGATGCGTTCGGAGACGGCTTCGCTCACCTGGGTGATGTCGTGGGTGAGGTCGAGATGCACGGTGCTGATCGCGCTGCGCACCTGCTCGGCCTGTCCGACCAATGTTTCGCGCTGCTGCGCAAGACTGTCGAGCAGGCTGCGAATGCGGACCTCATTGTCGCTGTACGCGCGCTCGAGGCTGGAGACCTCGTTGTTGACGAGCGATTCGAGTTCGGCTGCGCGCGCGAGCGCGCGTTCGACGCCGTCGCCCATCGCCGCCACTTCGCGCCGGATCGCCTGGCCGACGCTGACGATCGATTCGCGTGCGACGGCTTCCGGTTCGGCCAAGCGCACCGCAACTTCAGCCATCGATTGGGCGATGATGCGCAATTCGAGCGAACGCGAAAGCATGTGAGCGAGCACGAAGAAAAAACCGATCGGCGCGCAGAACATGGCCGCCAAGGTGACCAGCACCGGCGTCGCTGCTGCGCCCTGACTGGCCAAGGAGCCGAGTTCGGGCGAATAGCTGTAGGCGAGGCCGAGCGCGCATACGACCCAGGCAAGCGAAGAGATTGCTGCAATCGTGTAAGGCGTGCGGGCCGGGCGGCGCTGCAGCGATTGCAGGATCTGGCCGATGGTGGCGCGGTCGTCATTGGCGGCGCGCCGGGAGGGCTGCGCCTCGTCGCGCACCGGTGCTCCTCCGGCGGGATCGAGAAACAGGTCTTCATCGATCGGGGTCGGGGCGACCAGGGCACCGCGGCGACGGGCTTCAGGCGGGACTTGCGGTAGCGCCACGGTGGCGGTCGGGACCGCGACAGCAACCGCTGGGGCGTCGGCGGCGGGCTTCTGCTCGGTTTCCCGGACGTTGAGCGCGTCCTGGATCGCCGACAGTGCCACTTCTGTCGGATCTTTGGATTTCTTTGGAAAATTCGCCATGTCCGTCGCCTCGCGTCGTTACGCCAAACCAGGCTCACGGCCCTCCGCCGGGCCGCGCCACGGGCGCGTGCTGGTCACGTTCTTTTACTCGCAGGTACAAGCATCGGATTTGCGTGTTGGCCGTCCCCTGGATGCTTTCCCGACTGTGCGACTATCCTTAATCACCTCTGCGATCCAAATAAACGCGTCCGGTAACCTTTTTTTAATCAACGTTAACGTTAAAGCCCCATTCCAGCATCGTTAACGCCAAAGCGGCTGGAATATGGCATTCCGCTAACCTGATGCTTTCCCGTCTGGAATCGCGGCAGGATGATGGCAACGGCAATGCGGCAGCTCTGCGACCGGCGGGCCGCAATGACGAAATCGCGCGCCGCGATTTTGTAAAACCCGGTGGAAAACTCCGCCGCTAAGTTGTTGATGGTTATTGGATACCCGGATTGGCGATTGCGGCATTGCCGGGGCAACGCGGTCGATGGCGCGATCGCGCAGTATTCATCAACCGTTGCCAGTAACGGGCCACCGCTGAAGCTCCTGGCCGAAGGCGCGCTTGGGCGCTGAACCTTTCGCCGGCTCGCGCGTACTAACCATGAGAACGTCGCCGACGGCGTTCCCTGCGGGTGACTCGCCTGCGCACTAAACCTTCATTAACCGCGGCCGTGTTTGCTGGCGCGGCGTAGTCCTGCTGAGCCACTCATTTACCTGGTTTTGGTCGTCGGTTGGTCAAAGTCCCTAAGTAGTAGCTTGGTGGGGGATTGGAGCGCCCCGGGATGGCACAGATGCTCGACTTTCCGCTCATGGTCGCAGACAAGGTGGCGTCGCCTCCGCTTGCCCCGGACGCGCAATCCATCGACCGTGCTCATCTTTTTCGGATGACGCTGGGTGATCACGCGCTCGAATGCGAAGTCTTGCAATTGTTCGATCAGCAGGCCGGTTTACTGCTCGCCCGAATGGGTGCGGCGGACCCGGCAGGCGTTGCGGCGCTCGCGCATACGCTGCTGGGATCGGCACGCGGGATCGGCGCGTGGGGTGTCGCCCGGGCGGCCGAGGCGGTGGAAATGGCGGCCAGATCGAAGACCGTCGAGCTACAGCCGACCATGAATGCGCTGTCGGCCGCGACCTCCGAGGCCAGGCGCGCCATCGCCGAACTTTTGCAGGCCTGAGGGCCATTTTCCGACCAGCTATATTGCTACCCCCTCTGGGGCTTTTTTCGGTGAGCCGGGCACTGGTATTGTCTCGCGCGAGCCGATAGAAGAGGCCCGCTCGGCCGTTCGGTCGGGTATCTTCCCGGTTCTGCCAGCGCATCATGGTCAAGATCACCTTCATCGATTCCGACGGCACATCCCGCATTGTCGAGGCCGAAGTCGGCTCGACCTTGATGGAAACGGCCATCAAGAACGGCGTTCCAGGCATCGAGGCGGAGTGCGGGGGCGCTTGTGCCTGCGCGACCTGCCACGTCTACATCGATGAGGAATGGCGGGCGAAGACCGGAGACGCGTCGCCGATGGAAGAGGACATGCTGGATTTCGGCTACGACGTCCGGCCGACGTCGCGGCTGTCATGTCAGATCAAGGTGAGCGACGATCTTGACGGTCTGATCGTGCGCACCCCGGCACGCCAGGCCTGAGGGGGCGCGTCACGGATCTCCCCGGGGGCCTGAAGGCTCGCAGGCCAAGCTACAAGGCCTCTTTTCCTGGTCGCCTGAGACCGCTAGACATTCGTCGCATTCCAGGCCTCCGCACAGTTTGCACCCACGGTTGCGTAAAGAAGAGTGATCAATGAGCGAACCCATCAAGACTGACGCGCTGATCATCGGCGCAGGCCCCTGCGGCTTATTTGCCGTGTTCGAGCTCGGCCTTCTCGACATGAAGGTGCATCTCGTCGACATTCTCGACAAGGTGGGCGGGCAATGCGCGGAGCTCTATCCGGAAAAGCCGATCTATGACATTCCCGCGATTCCGCTCATCACCGGGCATGGTCTCTGCGAAGCGCTGATGGCGCAGGCCAAACCGTTCGGGCCGACCTTCCACCTCAACGAAATGATCGAGACGATCGAAAAGATCGGCGATCCGCTGTTTCGCGTCACCACCGATCAAGGCAAGGTTTTTGAGGCGAAGATTGTGGTGATTGCGGCCGGCGGTGGTTCATTCCAGCCCAAGCGCCCGCCGGTGCCCGGCATCGAGGCTTATGAAGGCACCTCCGTGCACTACGCGGTGCGCAAGATGGAGATATTCCGCGACAAGCGCCTGCTGATCGTCGGCGGCGGTGATTCAGCGCTCGACTGGACGCTGAACCTCGCGCCGATCGCGAAACGCGTCACCCTCATGCACCGCCGCGACCAGTTCCGTGCCGCGCCCGACAGCGTTAACAAAATGAAGGCGCTGGTGGCGGAGAACAAGATGGACTTCGTGCTGGGACAGGTCACCGGACTCGAAGGGCAGGGCGGCCAACTGACCGCGGCTCACGCCAAGCCGGACAAGGGCGATCCCTATCGCGTCGAGTGCGACGCGCTGCTGCCGTTCTTCGGCCTGACCATGAAACTCGGTCCAGTCGCCAATTGGGGCATCGAGCTCGAGGACGATCTGATTCCGGTCGACACCGCCGCGTTCGAGAGCAATGTCCCGGGCATCTTCGCGATCGGCGACATCAATACGTATCCGGGCAAGCTGAAGCTGATCCTGTCGGGATTCCACGAGGCGGCGCTGATGGCGCAGAAAGCCTACCACTACATCTATCCGGAGAAGCGCCTCGTGTTCCAATACACGACGTCATCCACCAGTCTGCAAAAGAAACTCGGCGTGGCCTGACGCGCCCGCGCTATCGCGGCGCTGCGTTCTGTGGCGGCGCTAGCGGTTGCAGCGGCTGGCTGGTGACACTGGCATCAACGGCGGCGGTCAGTCCAAGCACTTGGCGCGCTGCCGGCAGCGCCGCATCGGCCATGGCGGCGTGGCCTTCGGCGGTCGGGTGCACTGCGCCGCCGTAGACAGCGGACAGAATGCCCCAGGTAGCGTCATGGATGTCGCGCGGTTTTGCACCACCGACCCCCTCGGGGAACGTCATGGCGGTGAAATAGCTGTCATTGGCGGTTCGGATCCAGCGCGCGCGCGGAGCATAGGCGCGGAATTCGCTCGCCGGGCGCTCGCACACCATTGGATCGGCTGAGCCTTCCACCATGCTGGTGGCAAAGCTGTCGCCGGTCGGCGAGAAACACTCCTTGTCGAAGTCGGGATCAGTCTCGGCGCGGGCGCATACGCCATGGGCCGCGAACAGCGTTTGATGGGCGTCGACGAACGTCATCCGATCACTATCCGGATTGGTGCAAAGCGGATCGCCGGCGCAGGTCGCGAGCGCCTTGAGCCGCGGCAAGAACCGAGTCTGCACGAATTCAGCCACCCGGCGCAGCCGCTCGCTGTTGGTTCCAAACGCCGGGTGCACGTCGAAGCCGTCGCGGCTCCCCGGGCATGGACCGCCGTCCGGAGCAAGCGCGGGATGGCCGTAGGATACGTAGACGACGCGTTCGAGACTGCCGCCGAGGATCTGCTTCAGCGCCGTTCGCAGCTTGGCGAATTCGCGCGGCAGGATCTGGGTGATGGCCGCGTCGGCGGTTTCCACAGTCGACATGATGCCGGCGCGGGAAATCACTGCGCGTTCTGCTCGGCGATCGATGATGACGTCGGCGACCAGGCCGGAGAAATTGATGTCGTTGGCACCGATCGTCAAGAACAGCAGGTCCAGTTGGCGCGACGGGTTGCCGCGGCGGGCCTGCGTCAGCAGCCCTTGCAGGGCGGTGAGCTGAGCAGGGACGGTGCCCGGGCAGGACGTATCGCCGCCGCACAACAATTCGCGCGCCCGCTGCGATCCAAACAGTCCGGCTTCGACGGATGCGCCGGTGCACGCGAGCGGGAGCATGGTGACGGACGCATGGGGGGTCTCGACGGCGAGGGCGAGGGCAGCGCGCATCTGATAGCTGTAGAGCGATCGATGGCAGGCGGCGTTCATCCAGCGGGCCGACAAGCGCGTCCATTCGGCGCCGGGACTACCGGCGGCGGACAGGCCATCGCAGGACTTGTCGCCCTTGAAGCCGGCGCGTCCGGGTCGGAAATAGGCGCTGCTCTCGCCGCCGAGAAACTGCAGAAAGCAGAAACCGTCGTCGCTGAGCGCGACCGGCCGATCCGGGTTGCCTTCGCCGGAGGCCACGGAATCGCCTAGTCCCGCAACCAGGATATCGCGTGCCAGAATTTCGGTGCTCAGGCGCACGACGTTTCCGTCGGGCTGGCTCGCTTCCACGGTTGCGACCGTCGGTGCACCCTCGCGCACGCGCAGCACCACCTCGGCATCGCATTTTCCGGAGAAGGTTTGCGGCGACTGTGCGTCGTCAAAGCTCCAGGCGCAGGTTGCACCCGCCGGCACCGGTCCTTCCAGTCGCACCCCGATCCGATGATCGACCGGCGTCAGATAGGATTCACGCGTGCCGTCGCGCTCGCACTGGTCTGGAACGCGACCGACCGCGTCGATGCAGAGGCGACCGAGCATGTTGCGCGCCCAGCCGCGGCCTTCGGATTCGAGCGCCATCTGCTGTTCGGAGGCGAGCACGCTGCGGCCGGAGAGGGCCGATACATGAAGCTGAAAGTCTTTCTCCTGGCGGAACAGGCGGAAGCGGTTTTTCACCTCCCAAACAATGCGCAGATCGGACTGTGCGGTCGGCGAGGCCGTCAGCTGAGCCTGTGCCGGCGACATGGCGCCGGGATCAAGCAGGACGAGCGTCGCAACCATCAGACAAAAACCGGGGAAACGCATCGAAACTCCTGACCGAGGCAATATCCCATACTACACATTTACGCGCGGCAAGATCACGGCAGGTTGATGACGATCCGACGACGGTATTGCCGCTCCAGGGCGGCCTTCGGCGCTGTCTGCCGGCGGGCGAATTCTGCTATTCTCCGCCGGATCCGCCGGCCGGATGGGGCGGAGCGGAGCTCGCATGTTTGTCGCCTTTTTCCATGAGCTGAAGTCCGCCGGCATTCCGGTGACGCTGCGCGAGTACCTCACCCTGATGCAGGCGATGGAAGCCGATTGCGCCGGCCGTCGGGTCGAGGACTTCTACTATTTGTCGCGCTCGTCCCTGGTGAAGGACGAACGCAATCTGGACAAGTTCGACCGCGTGTTCGGCCATGTGTTCAAAGGCCTTGAGCTGATGCACGAGGCGGCGTCGGCGGAGATTCCGGCCGAATGGCTGAAGAAACTGACCGAGAAATTCCTGACCGAAGAGGAGAAGCAGCAGATCGAGGCGATGGGCGGTCTCGACAAACTGCTGGAGACGTTGCGGCAACGGATGGCTGAGCAACAGGGCCGACACCATGGCGGCTCGAAATGGATCGGCACCGCCGGGACGTCGCCGTTTGGGGCCTACGGCTATAACCCTGAAGGCGTACGCATCGGCCAGGACAAGAACCGCAATTTCCGTGCGGTGAAGGTGTGGGACAAGCGCGAGTTCAAGGATCTCGACGACGAGGTCGAACTCGGTACCCGCAATATCAAGATCGCGCTGCGGCGCCTGCGCAAATTTGCACGCACCGGTGCCCCCGAGGAACTCGATCTCGATGGCACGATCAAAGGCACTGCGCAAAAGGGCTATCTCGACATCCAGATGCGTCCGGAGCGTCACAACGCAATCAAGGTGCTGCTGTTCTTCGATGTCGGCGGTTCGATGGATTGGCATATCAAAATTACGGAGGAATTGTTTTCCGCCGCCCGCACCGAGTTCAAGCACATGGAGCATTTCTATTTCCACAATTGCCTCTATGAGCGGGTGTGGAAGCAGAATCGCCGGCGGTGGGATTTGGTGACGCCGACCTGGGACGTGCTGCATACCTATCCGCATGACTACAAGGTGATCCTGGTCGGCGATGCTTCGATGTCGCCGTACGAGATCGTGATGCCGGGTGGTTCGGTCGAACATACCAACGAGGAGTCCGGCCAAGTTTGGCTGGAGCGCCTGACGCGCGCCTATCCCGCCTGCGTGTGGCTCAACCCGGTGCCGGAAGCGCAATGGGACTACACGCAGTCGATCCGCATGGTGCGCCAGCTCGTCGGCGGGCGAATGTTTTCGCTGACGCTGGAGGGATTGGACCAGGCGATGCGGGAGCTGGTGCGGTAGCGGTTTCTAGACGCCGCCGCGGCGATCGGGTGCGCTCGCGGGACTGGCACGGAAAGGCAGCGTCGCGGCGCCGCTCTTGGCCTCCGCACTGGTGTCTGCCGGTTTACGCCGTCCAAGCGTCCAATTGAAGCTCATGCGCACCTCTGGATTTGGTACGGTCCAGCAGGCTCCGTCGGTGTCCATGAAGACAACCCAGAGCAGGGCCGCCTCTGGACCGTAATCAATGACGAAGTGGGCCCAACCTGAGCCCTTCGATGTTTCCAGCGGGAGTGGTGGGTTGAGCTGCTTGATCATCATCGCTCCAACCCTCCGAGGCCGCGGTAAGTTCCGCCGAAATGTCGGGGTCCTTCGGATGCCGCCCTGGGGGCGGCGGAGCGGCCACTTCGGCTATTTCGGCTGGATCGATGGGTCGCCGCCGGGCGAACCGGGGGGCGGAATGACCGGCGTGTTGCCACCGGCCGGTGGGGGAGATGCCATCTGGGGATCAACGCCCCCGGGCGGGCAGATGATGCCCTTGGAGTCGGCGAGCTGATCGCTCAGCGGCTTTGCGGAATTGTCTTTGCCGAGGGTCGGCGCATGGGTGGCGCTGGGTGGGCAATCGCTGCGCCCGGCCGCCGGTGCCGGCGGAGATTGCGCCTGGGTTGGCGCGGATTGCGCGAAGGCGGCCTCGCTGGTGGAGACGACGGTGGCGATAATCATAATCAGGGTGCGGAAGCGATGCATGTCCACCTCGTTGCGCGCTCCCCTGGTTGAAACGTCGGGATGTTTGCGATGTTCCGCGCAGCAGCGAAAGCATTGACGCACCCGCGGTGTCGCAGCCGTGACCGAAGTCCTCTGGTGTCGTCTCACTCCCCGGATCAGAATGGCAATCTTGATCCGGGAGGACTGCAATGAAACATGCGCTTTTCACCATTCTGGCCGCTACGCTCTGCTTAGCGGCGCAACCGGCCTTCGCGCAATCCACGGCGGTCGATCGTCTCTATGTGCTCGATTGCGGGGTTGGGCACGCTACCGACAAGTCGCGGTGGTCACCGGGTATCGACGTCGGTGTGCCGTTCGACGTCAGCGACAATTGCTATCTCATTCGCCATGCGCAGGGTTATCTGCTGTGGGATACCGGCATTTCCGACGCGGTGGCGACGATGCCGGACGGTCAGCCTGGTCAGAACGGAGCGCCGACTTGGCGCCGTCCGAAAACACTGGCGGCTCAGCTCGAGCAGGTCGGCGTCAAGCCGTCGGACATCAAGTTTGTGGCGATCTCGCACACCCACCCCGACCATATCGGCAATGTCGAGATGTTCCCGCAGGCGACGCTGCTGGTGCAGAAATCCGAATACGAATGGCCATTGCCGACCGGCGGCCCGCGTTTCAAGCCGGAGCATCCGGTCACCAAGCTCGAGGGCGATCACGACGTGTTCGGCGACGGCAGCGTGACGATCCTGTCGACGCCCGGGCACACGCCGGGACATCAATCGCTGCTGGTCAGGCTGCCCAAGACTGGCGCGGTCATCCTCTCGGGCGACGCGGTTCACTTCAAGGACAATTGGGAGAACAGGCGCGTGCCCGCCGGCAATGTCGACAAGGACAAGACGTTGGCGTCGATGCAGCACATCGCGGATCTGCTGTCGCAGAACAAGGCGCAGCTTTGGATCAATCACGACAAGGCGCAAACCGAACAACAGAAACACGCGCCGGAATTCTACCAGTAAGGCGCTTAGCCAAAAAGAAAACCCCGCGCCGGAGCGTGAGAGCGCTCCAGGCGCGGGGCGAGCGTGCGGTCTACCGGCCCGACGCCGGCAGAGGGCTCCGCCCGTTATGGCATCCGCACCACCATGTCGGTGAACGGCGCGACGTAGGCCTGCAGCATCACCAGGATGCCAACCAGGCAGGCGAGCGAAATGGAATGGAAGAACACGAAGCGCAGGATCGAGCCTTCGTGGCCGAACCAATTGGTGGCGGTCGAGGCGACGACGATCGACTGCGCGTCGATCATCTTGCCCATGACGCCGCCCGAGGAGTTGGCCGCTCCCATCAGGATCGGCGACAGGCCCAGTTGCTCGGAGGTGATCTTCTGCAGATTGCCGAACAACACGTTCGAGGCAGTGTCCGATCCGGTCAGCGCGACGCCGAGCCAGCCGAGCAATGTGCCGAAGAAGGGATAGAGCACACCGGCGCCGGCAAAGGCGAGACCAAGGGTCGCGTCGATGCCCGACATGCGCGTCAGGGTTCCGATGGCAAGCATCGCCGAAATCGTGATGAGCGAACGCGCGCAGACCCCGATGGTCTTGACGTAGGAGACCACCAGCCGCACCGGGGAAAAGCCCATAATGAAGCCGGACACGATCGCGGCGATCAACATGCCCGAACCGGTATAGGTGAGCCAGGTGAACGAGAACACCGCTCCCTCCGGCGTCGGTTTGGCGACGACCGGGGGCACTTTGTTGATGAGATTGTGAAGTTCAGGAACCGGGTAGTTCCAGGTCGCGTAGGGATTGACGAGCCCCTTAAACCAGTTCGTGCCCCACACCAGCAGCACGATGCAAACGATGATCCAGGGGACCAACGAGGCCCAGACCTGGGCGGTGGTGGGCTTGGGTCCGGACTTGGGCGCAGGTGCGGTCATGGTTGCGGCGGAGTCGTCATGGGTCCGCAGCGCCGGCGAGGTCCAGATCACCTTGGGGTGCCAGATCTTGAGGAACCCGATCAGGAATGCCATCGAGATCAATGAGGCGCCGATGTCGACGATCCAAGGATTGACGTAGTTCGAGATCAGGAATTGCGGGACCGCAAACGAAACGCCGGTGATCAGGATCGCCGGCCACACCTGGATCATGCCGCGGAACCCGGCGAACGCCCAGATCAGCCAGAACGGAACAATAAGAGAGAAGAACGGCAGTTGCCGTCCGACCATGGCGCCGAGCAGAAAGGGATCAATCCCGGTCACGCTCGCGAGGCCTGCGATCGGGGTGCCGAGGGCGCCGTAGGCCACCGGTGCAGTATTGGCGATCAGCGACAGGCCGGAGGCGGCCAGGGGCGAGAAGCCCAATCCGATTAGAATTGCGCCGGTCACCGCGACCGGGGTGCCGAACCCGGAGGCGCCTTCGAAGAATGCGCCGAATGAGAATGCGATGAGGAGGAGCTGAAGCCGGCGGTCGGCGGTCACGCTGCCGATGGTTGTCTGCAGCGTTTCGAACGCGCCTTTCTCCACCGTGAGCCGATAGAGAAAGATCACGTTCAACACGATCCAACCGATCGGGAAGAAGCCGGTCACCGCGCCGAGCACGGTCGCGCGCAGCGATAATTCCGGGGGCATGGTGAAAAAATAAATCGCGACCAGATTGGCGACGATCAACGCGATCACCGCCGCGAAATGTGCCTTCACTTTGTTAGAGGCGATCAAGGCCAGCAACGTCACCACCGGGAGCGCGGCCGCGACGGTCGACAACACGGAGTTGCCGAACGGATTATAGACTTGGTTCCACATCGATATTCCTCCCCATAGCGTACGTTCTTTGAGTCATGACGTACGATTGCCCGCAGGCAATATGCCGAGAGAAACACCGCGGCGCCACAGAAATTGCAGCGTCAGATTGCGGGAGCCGGCCCATTGGCGGATCGAGAACCGGCGCCCTCGTGGCAGCGCAAGTCTCTGTGTCGATGCTGGAATTTTGATGTGCGGGATAGGCCGGCGGAGTCGCAGGCGAAAGCCTGCGGAGCGGACTTGGGGCGTCGGACATGCGACAAAACGTACGCGCGATGGCGATCTATTATCTCGCGATCTTGCGCCCCCACGCCGATGTGCGGTGCAGCAAAAAAATCAGAGAATCAAAGCAAGATCGGTCGGCGGAAAATTACGCGGAGGATCGGGAAGGTGCACGCGGCGCCCGCTTGGCGTTCCGACGCTGAACGTTGTGCGCGATATTACCAGGAGTTGTGGCCGACGGTCGCCGTCGCTCGCTCGCCACGACATTGTTTGGCAAACGCTCGTTGATCAGGCGTTCGCTGGTCACGTTCTCGCTGCTCATGCCCGGGCGCGTGACGACGGTAGGTTCAGCCGCCGGCGCCCTTGAAATTCCACCATGCTGCTGCATGGCCTGCGGGATGGCGTTCGACCATGACGTTCGCACGTGGATACCTCCGACAACACCAAGAGCGTCGCGGTTGTCGCCGCGTCGCTGCTTCAGGCTGAAAGACTTGAAAAGCAAGGCCGATGCACTTGCGCGCCTGACAAGCGCCAAGACCGTGGCAACATTATGTGAATGAGCAATGACGAAGGGGCCGGCGATCTAAAAAAAATCGCGCGTTGTAAAATCCTACCCACGAGCGCTCAATGCCGAACCACCAACACCGAACATTTGGCGTATCGCACGACGTGACCGGCGTTGGAGCCGAGAAAATAGGTCCGCATCGCCGGTCGGTGTGAGCTCATGACAATCAGGTCGGCACCCGTCGCCTTCATCTCTTCGAGGATTTCGTGATAGATCCCGCCCTGGCGAACCGTTGTCGAGATACGGCTCGGATCAAGTCCGCTCTCGCCGGCAATGATTTTCAGCGCTTCCTCCGACGACTCGCGCTGCTGCGCTTCGAAGTCGGCGGGGACATATTCCGCCAGAGCGATCGGCGTCGTTGGCAGCACGTTGAGCAGGCGCACGATCCCATTCGACATGCGCGCCAGCGCGACCGCATTGTCGATCGAGGCTTTGGCGAGATCGGTATCCGACAGATCCACGGGTACGAGAATGGTTTTGAACATGGGGATCTCCCATCAAGCTTGACCGCAGGCGTTCAATCGGTCGCGGTGGTGAGCGATCGTGGCGTAACAAAGCGATCGAGGCGACCCGTGCGCCGATGCAGCTTTTCCCAGTCGTCGTAGGCGAAATCGATCACCGCGAGGCCCGCGGTCGGAAACTTCTCGTGGAGCCGTTCGCGGGCTTCGACGTCGCCGGCCGCGATCAAGACTCCCGCGAGATCCTGCAGTCCCGGATTATGGCCGACAATGAGGAGGGAATGAACGTTGTCTCCGGTTTCGCGGACGACGTCGAGGATGGCGTTTGCGGTGGCATCGTAGATACGGTCTTCGAACGTCACCGCGGGAGGTTTGGTGAATGCTGCGGCGACCAAGTTCCAGGTCTCGCGCGTTCGTCGCGCGGTCGAGCAGATCGCCATCTCAGGCACCAGTCCATGGCGGGCCATGTAGGCGCCGATCCGCGGGGCGGTTTCCTTGCCGCGCGTTTCGAGTGGGCGATCGCGATCGACGGCTCCGGGAGAGGATCGGTCGGATTTGGCGTGACGAAGTAACATCAAGCGGCGCATGGGACACACCATCGATTTTGCGGCAGCAAAAGTCTAGAGCGGGCTTGTTTCAGGCGTCACCAATGCGACGCAAACCGCAATCCGGCTCTATCGTGTTGTTTTGTCGCATGAACGCGAAAAGATGGGTGAGCTGTTCCGGCTGGATTGCGGGCGGAAAGTCGGTTTCCACTTTCCTTCGCATGCTCTAGTGTCGTCATTGCGAAAGTTCGTAAGTCCTTGCGGCGCATGCGGATACGCGTGTTGGGGCCGCGCACGATAGGGAGCGGGGGCCGACTGGCATGAATGCAGAGGCAGCTGCGGACTACGGCGCGAGCTGGTACGCGACGACCATGGTCGCGGTGCCGGAACGCCCGCCCTTGAGTTTGGACCTGGATGTCGACGTTTGCGTTGTCGGGGCAGGTCTCGCCGGCCTCACGGTCGCACGCGAAGTGGCGCGCCGGGGCTGGTCGGTGGCAGTGCTCGAGGCCAAGCGATTGGCGTGGAACGCGTCCGGCCGCAACGGCGGCTTTGTGCTGCCCGGGTTTGCCCAAAGCATCGACCGCATCGTCGGGCGCGTGGGGCTTGAGCATGCCAAGGCGCTTTGGGCGCTGTCGGAGTCCGGCGTCGACTACGTGCGCGACACGATCCGGGAGACCGCCATGCCCGGCGTCAATCCGGTCGACGGCTGGCTTGACGTGTCGAAGACCGACAACGGTGACGAACTGTTGGGACAAGTGACTCTGCTCGGACAGGAGTTCGGCGTCGACGTTGAAGGCTGGCCTACCGAGCGGGTCCGTGCCGTGCTCAAAAGCGACTTCTATTTCCACGCCGTCCATTATCCAAAAGCATTTCACATCCACGCGCTCAATTATGCGCTGGGGCTTGCGGCGGCCGCCGAACAGGCCGGGGCCCGCATATTTGAAGATACCCCGGCGCTGGCGATCGATCCCGCCGGCGTTCGCAAACGGGTCGTCACCCCGGGTGCGCGTATCAGGGCTGCTCATATCGTGCTTGCAGGCAATGTGCATCTCGGCGAGCTGTCCGAGCGGGTGGCCGGCACATTGGTGCCGGTGACCACTTATGCCGCGGTGACGGCTCCACTCGGCGATCGTCTCGCGGACGCGGTCGACTACAAGGGCGCGGTCAGCGACTCGCATTTTGCCGACAATCATTATCGGGTGGTGAACGGCGACCGGTTGATGTTTGGCGGCGGCCTGAGCACGTGGCCTGTCGACCCCAAACGGTTCAGCGCTCGATTTTCACGCGAGATTACCCGGCTGTATCCGCAGCTCGGGGAGATCGCGATCGACCACGTTTGGTCCGGCGTGATGGGACATGCGGTGCACCGGATGCCGCTCATCGGCGAAGTGTCGCCGGGACTCTGGCTTGCAAGCGCTTTCGGAGGCCATGGCATCAATACAACGGCGATGGCGGGCGAGTTGATCGCTCGGGCTGTGGTCGATGGCGACGATCGCTGGAAACTTTTCTTGCCCTATACGCTCGTGTGGGGCGGCGGCACGTTGGGCCGCGCGGCGATTCAGGTTGCCTATTGGTCGCGCCGGAAGGAAGAGGCGTGGTCCGCGCAGCTCGCCAAGCGGCGCGAGATCAAGCGACGTGGCGCTTCGGTGATCGAACGCTTAAGCGAGCTGCAAGCGGAGGCTTCCGCCCCGCGCGCTCATCCGATGGTCGCCAGCGTATCGCCGGATGCGGCACCCCGTTTGATCCGACGGCGCGGCAGGAAGACCATCACGGCCAACCGACCGATCGACCACGCGACGCCGGCCGAAGTCCAGGCGCGGGCGCCGGAACAGGTCGGCCGCCAGCAATCGTCGACAGAGGAATCTGCATAAGAATCTCAGCGGGGTTGAGACGCGCCGGACGTTCGACTCCATTGGAGTACCGGTGACTGGCCAAAGCGGTATTGTGAGGCCGCATTCGAAAATTCAAGTGTGGCTTGCAAGCACGCCGTCACCCAAAAAATTGCGGCATTCGGACGGCATGCTGGTGCTCGGAGCATTCTCGTTCTATGGAATTCTTGTGTCTGTTAGTCAGGGTGCGGAGAGGAAAAGCCATGGCACGCATTAATGTGGTGCTGCATCGTGCCTTCATCGCCGTCACGGCCATGGTTGTTTTGGGCTCGGCCGGTTGCGCGACAAACAATGCGAATGTCGCGTCTTATTTCGGCGGCGGTCCGCCCAAACCAACAACCATTGTGGTGAGCGAATTCGAGATCGTGCCCGGAGCGGTATCGGCCGATCGGGCGCTCACTCCGAGCTACCGCCGCAAGCTTGGCAAGATGACGCCCGATCAGCTCAAGGCCGAGTTGGCGTCGGCGGTCAACGAAGCGGTGACGGAGTCGATGGTGGCGGCGTTGATCGATGGCGGCTTGCCGGCAACCGCCGGAAGCGCGACCGCCAACAGTGCGGACCCCACGGTCGTCGTGACCGGACGCATCCGCAAGGTCGATGACAAGGATCGCATGAAGCGCCGGCTGTCCGGACTGCCGCCGATCCACAGCAATGTGACGGCGGAAGTGCAGGTGAGCCAGGAATCCGCAAGCGCGCGCAAGGAATTGCTGGCGTTCGTCGGCGACCCCGATGCCGGGCGCAAGCCGGGCACCGGTCCGACGTCGGCGCCAACGACGACGGCCAGCACGGGTGCGTCGGAAAAGCTCACGGCGGGCGTGGCGGCCGAGGCGCGCCGCATCGGCAGTGCATCGGCAACCCGGATTCTGGCCTATGCTACGGAGCAGGGCTGGATCAACAAATAAGCCGATATCGGCAGGACGGTTCAGCGACCGTCTCTTCGGGCCATGAAAGCCAGACGTTCGAACAGATGGACATCCTGTTCATTCTTGAGCAGCGCTCCGTGCAATGGCGGGACCAGCTTCTTAGGGTCGCGCTCGCGCAGCGTCTCGGGGCCGATATCCTCGACCATCAAGAGCTTGAGCCAATCGAGCAGCTCTGAGGTCGAAGGCTTCTTTTTAACGCCCGGCACGTCTCGGATCTCGTAGAACAATTTCAGCGCTTCCGCGACGAGGCGCTGCTTGATGCCGGGAAAATGCACGTCGACAATGGCACGCATCGTATCGGTGTCGGGGAAGCGGATGTAGTGAAAGAAACAGCGGCGCAGGAATGCGTCCGGCAATTCCTTTTCGTTGTTCGACGTGATGATGACGATCGGTCGTCGGCGTGCGCGTACGGTCTCGCCGATTTCGTAGACGAAGAACTCCATGCGATCGAGTTCGAGCAGGAGATCGTTTGGAAACTCGATGTCGGCCTTGTCAATTTCATCGATGAGCAGAACCGGCCGTTCGTCGGAAATGAAGGCGTCCCACAGTTTGCCGCGCCTGATGTAGTTGCGAATATCGTTGACGCGCGCATCGCCCAATTGGCCGTCGCGCAGCCGTGACACGGCGTCGTATTCGTAGAGGCCTTGCATGGCTTTGGTGGTGGATTTGACGTGCCATTCGATCAGCGGTGCACCGAGTGCGCGGGAGATTTCGAGCGCGAGCACGGTCTTGCCGGTGCCCGGCTCGCCTTTCACCAGCAGCGGACGCTCCAGCGTGATGGCAGCGTTGACCGCGACTTTCAGATCGTCGGTGACGACGTAGCCGCTGGTGCCCTCAAAGCGCATGGTTGCTCCGTTGCTTGCGAGGCGTGCCTCTGATCTCGAAAGTCTTATGGTCTGGATGGCTGCGAGGCAATTGCACGGTCATTCGATTTTCGAAGGCCGATCCGACGAAGGGATGCGACTTTAGCATTGGCTTGTCCGCGGGCATGCGGCCGGCAAATCCTGCCGAAGCTAGGCAGTTCTGCCCTGGCAAAGCTGGTGAACCGGATGGTTAATATTTTATAAGCCACTGAAATTGCGCAGAAATACTTCTGGCACAGGGTTTGCGAAGCCAACCGCGTATTGCGGCTTCCGCGTTCTCGATGTTGTGCGGCGGCCGCTCCGACCCGAGTGGAGAAAAAGTCATGGGTATTTTCGATGCGCTGACGAGCGCCGTCTCCGGTCTCAGCGCGCAGTCCTATGCGCTGCAAAATATTTCGGGAAACATCGCCAATTCCCAGACCACGGCGTTCAAGCGCATCGATACCCAGTTCGAGGATCTCATCGGCGACAATCTGCCAAGTCAGCAGATCGCCGGCGGCGTCCTCGCGAGTTCGGTCGCCACCAACAATCTTCAAGGCGATATCCAGAACTCGACCACCAGTACGTTCATGGCGATCAACGGCAACGGTTTTTTCACCGTCCAGCAGCCGAGCAGTTTTTCAGGCAATCAGCCGGTGTTTGGCGGAGTCAATCTTTACACCAGGCGCGGTGACTTCCAGCTCAACCAGAATGGCTATCTGGTCAACGGCGCCGGCTACTATCTGATGGGAATTCCGCTCGATCCCACGACCGGCAATCCGACCGGCAGCATTTCGCAAACGCTGCAATTCAACAACAACTTGATTCCGGCGGTTGAGACGACGCAGGTCACCTACAATGCCAACCTGCCGAGCCAGCCGGTGACCGCGAACACCCAGACCGGTGTTTCAGGATCGAACTTGCTGACCACGACGGGTTTCGCGTCAAACCCGATTGTCGGGGCCCCTGCCAACGCGATGCTCAGCGGCACCGGTGCGTCGGTTCCCCCGACGGTGGTGACCGGCACTGCGATCACGTTCCCGGTCGGCGCCGGAACGTTCAAAGTCAACGGGACCACGGTCACGCTGACCGGCGGCGACACCAACGCCACGCAACTCTTGACCGACATCGGCAGCCAACTGACCGGCTCCGGGGTGACCGCGAGCGTCAACAGCAGCAATCAGCTCGTGCTGACCGCGCAGGACGCTCAAACGACCGTAAACATCGGCGCCGGCGGAACCGATACTGCGGCACTCGGTCTGACGGTCGCCAATAACGGTCCGACCAACCTCATCAGCTCGTCGGTCGTCTCCGCCGGCCAACAACTGATCGTGACCATTGGCTCCAATGCCCCGCAGACCATCACGTTCGGCAATGGCGGCCCTCCCCAGGTTGCCACCCTCGCTCAATTGAACACTGCACTGCAGGGTCTTACCGGCGCCGGCGCGGCGTCCGGCGTCGATGCCAAGGGCAATATCAAGATCGTCGCGGCCAATTCAACAGACACCATCACCATTGCCGGCGGCCCAGCGGCCAATCCGCTGACACTGCCTACATTCGGCATCACGAACACGCAGGCATTCCCTGCGAACGGCACCGTTTACGGAATCGACAATACCAACTTTCTCGCCGAGTCGGTCGCCGGAGGCTCGATCACGGCCTATGACGGAACCGGTACACCGGTGGATCTGCAGTTTCGGTGGGCGAAGGTCGACAGCGCGTCGCTTGGTCCAGGTCACACCGATCAGTGGAACATGTTCTACCAGGTGAATTCGAACGCGGCGAATGCGCAACCAGAGTGGACCAACGTCGGGACCGATTTCGTCTTCAACTCGACCGGACAACTGACACCGGCCATCAGCACGCTCTCGCTCAGCAACGTCACCGTCAACGGCCAATCGCTCGGCAATCTGTCGCTGAATTTCGGCTCAGGTGGTCTGACCCAATTCGCGAACACCAACGGCACGGTGCAAGTCAATCTGCTGAATCAAAATGGTTCATCGGCGGGACAGTTGCAATCAATTGCGGTCGACAATCAAGGCCGCATCGTCGGGACCTATTCAAATGGAAGCACGGTGCCGCTCGCCGAAGTGACGCTGACCAATTTCAACGGGCCGAACAACCTGAAACAACTCGACGGAGGCGCTTACGAGGCGACGGCGGATTCCGGGCCGCCGCTGCAGAATGCGACCGGAAAAATCATCGGCAGCTCGCTCGAAGCGTCCAATACCGACATCGCCGATGAATTCAGCAAGCTGATCGTCACACAACAGGCCTATTCGGCCAACACCAAGATCATCACGACGGCCAACACGATGATTTCGGATCTCCTGAATGTCATTCGGTGACGTGGCCGATCGCGGCGGGTAGCGCGCAGCGTCAACCCAAGGACGATTGTGTAATATGAGTCTGACCGGAACGCTCAATACTTCGTTGGCCGGCTTGCAGGTGACACAGCAAGCCCTGGCGGTGGTCGGCGGGAACGTCGCCAACGCGCAGACGCCCGGTTATACCACCAAGACGCTCAATCAAGTAACGACCGCGGCCGGCTCCTCGATCAGCGTTAGCGCCGCGTCGATCGATCGCGAGCTCGATACGCTCGTGCAAGCACAGTTGCGACAGGCGCAGCCAGGCGGTTCTTACGCCGACACACTCTCTTCGCTCTACACGCAACTGCAGACGCTCTATGGGTCGCCGGGCTCTGCAACAGCCATCGATACGCTGTTCAATAACTTCACGTCGTCGCTTCAAGCGTTATCGACAAGTCCGAGCTCCTTCTCGGCCCAAAGCAGCGCCGTCAATTCGGCACAGTTGCTGACGCAGCAACTCAACTCGTTGAGCGACAATATTCAGTCGATGCGGAGCGCCGCCGAGCAGGGTATTTCGTCGGATGTGCAAACGGCGAATAATGATCTGCAGCAAATCGCGGCGATCAACCTGCAGGTCTCGACTGCGAACTCCCAGGATCCGACCACGTCGACGCTATTGGACCAACGCGACAATTATATTGATCAACTCTCGACCTTGATGGACATTCGCGTCGTTCCCGGACAGTTCAATCAGGTTTCCGTCTATACCGGTTCGGGCACGCAGCTGGTCGGCGCGCAGGCCGCGAAACTGTCGTTCAACGCCCAGGGAACGCTGACACCCAACTCGCAATGGAATGCCGACCCGAGCAAGAGCGGCGTCGGGACGATCACGCTGACAAATCCCAGTGGCGGCTCGACCGATCTCATCGCGAGCGGTGCGATCCAGTCAGGCGAAATCGCCGCTTACCTGCAGATGCGGGACACGGTCTTGCCGCAGGCGCAGAATCAGCTCGACGAACTTGCCGCGCAGATGTCACAGGCGGTTTCCGGACAGACGACGCCGGGAACAGCGGTGACGGTGGCTCCACAAACCGGCTTTACGGTCGACACGACGGCGCTGCAGACCGGCAACAGCATCAATTTGACCTACACCGATGCGTCGAATGTGCAGCACAACATCACCATTGTCCGCGTCGACGATCCCTCCGTGCTGCCGTTGTCAAACACGGTAACGGCGAATCCGAACGACAAAGTGATCGGTGTCAATTTCGGAGGGGGTACACTGTCGTCATCGACGGTGGTCAGCCAGCTCAATGCCGCGCTTGGTGCGGCGGGGTTGCAGTTCTCCAACTCCGGAAACACGCTTCAAGTTCTGAACAATGTCGCGAATACCACCACCGTCAATTCGCTGTCGGAGACGACGACGGCAACGTCGTCGACGAGCGGCACCGCGCCGCTTCCGCTGTTCGTCGATGGAACCAACAATTATACGGGCGCAATTACCGCCAGCGGATTGCAGGAAACGGGCTACGCTCAGCGCATTGAAGTCAACAGTGCGCTGTTGTCAAACCCGGGGGCATTGGTCACCTATTCGACGTCCCCGCCCACGTCGGCCGGCGATGCGACACGCCCGAACTTTCTCTATAATCAACTGACCAATACATCTCTGACGTTTTCGCCGAGGACGGGGATCGGTTCGGCGTCGACGCCAATGAGCGGCACGCTGCTGTCGTATATCGGCCAGGTCATGACGAACCAAGGCCAGGCCGCCGCCAACGCCAGCAGCCTGAAGCAGGGCCAGGACGTCGTCGTCAATGCGCTGAAATCGACCATGAATACGAAGTCTGGCGTCAATGTCGATCAACAGATGACGGAGCTTCTGACGCTGCAAAATACGTATGCGGCGAACGCCCGTGTATTCAGCACGGTCCAGCAGATGTTCCAAACTTTGCTGCAGATGTGAGGCAATCATGAGCGGTGTTACTGGCGTTGGTACGACCGCGGCGATGATGACGCAATCGCTGGTCAATTTGAGCACTCAACTTGACGATCTGACGCGGCAGCTCAGCACCGGGCAGAAGGTCAACACCTATGCCGGCATCAGTTCGCAGGCCCAGCTGCTGGTGGGATTGAACTCGCAGCTCGGAGCTCTGACCAGTTTCCAGGACAGCAACAACACCGTGAACGCGCGGCTCTCCATTGCCCAGACCGCGCTGACGCAATTCGATAGCGTCACGCAGACGGTGCAACAGAGCGCGATGCTGTCAACCTACAGCCCGGGTCCAAACGGCCAGACGGTTGACCAGACCAATGCTGCGTCCCAACTCGACCAACTCATCGGGTTGCTCAACACCCAAGCCGACAGCGGTTATCTGTTTTCCGGAAACGCCGTCACGCAACCGCCGGTGGCGAGCAGCAGCCTTATTCTCAATGGGACCTCGACGCAGGCGGGGCTCAATCAGATGATATCCGAGCGCAACCAGGCCGACCTCGGTGCGAACGGGCTGGGCCGGCTGGTCATTCCTGCGCCGAGCACAGCGCCTGCACGCATCATCGGCAGCGGCGCGGCGCTATCCCCCGATGCTCCGGCTGTCGTCGCCGGCACCGCGAATATCTCCAGCCTTTCCTCCGCCGGCGGCAATCTCGTCATTAACGGGACGACGATCGCGATCAGCGCTGGCGACAACGCCCAGACGATCGTCAACAAAATCAATCTGCAAACCGGCACCACCAAAGTCGCCGCGTCGATCAACGCGACCAATCAGCTGGTCTTGACCGGCGCCAACGCCAATACCGCCGTGGATACGACCGGCACCTCTGCCGGCCTGCAAACCGAATTTGGCCTGGCCGCCGGCGTCACCAATCCGACGAACCTGCTCACCCAGGGCTTGAGCGGCAAAACATTGACGATCACGGTCGGCGCAAATCCTCCATTGAATATTACGTTCGGCGCCGGGCAGGTCTCCACGCTTGCCGGTCTGCAAACAGCGCTGGCGGGCCTGACCGGCGGAGCCGCCACGATCGATACGTCCAACGGAAACATTTCGATCGCCGCCACCAACACGACGGACAACATCACGATCGGCGGTTCGGCGGCACCGGCGACGTTCGGCCTGCAGACTTCGTTGGCGATCCCGACATCGGCCAACCGCGTATCGCTGAGCGAAGATGTGGCGGGCTCGCCGTTCGGCTTCAAACTCGCGGGTGTCACCAGCAGTTTGACGGGCGCCAATGTGCTTGGTCCGACAGGAACGCCTCCCGGAATTTCCGTCGATCTCACCACCAATCCAAATCCCGGAGATGCCCTGAACGTGACGTTCAATCTGCCGGATGGGACGACGCAAGAACTGACGATGACGGCGACGACCACGAACCCGCCGGGGACCAATGCGTTTACAATCGGAGCAACCCCGGCCGCGACCGCGGCAAATTTGCAGGCAGCGCTGACATCGTCGGTTCAAACCGTCGCCGCGACGCAGCTGACCGCGGCGTCCGCGGTGGAAGCAGCACACAATTTCTTCGACGTCGGTGTTGGTCAACCGCCGCAGCGCGTATCTGGGCCTCCATTTACGACCGCGACTGCGCTTGTCGCAGGGACGGCTGCGAATACGGTCAGTTGGTATTCCGGAGAGATGAGTACAAATCCGCGCAGCTCGGTGACGGCACGCGTCGATACGTCGACAACCGTTTCCTACGGGGTGCAAGCCAACGAGCAAGCGCTGCGCAATGTCCTAGAAAACGTGGCGATCTTTGCTGCGGTGAAATTGCCGGCCAGCAATCCGAACAGCAGCGCGGCTTATACTGCCCTCGGTCAGCGGGTTGGTCTGGCACTTAATCCGCAGCCCGGTAATGGCACCCAGACCACCGTAGACATCGAAACCGATCTGTCGAACGCACAAAATGCGATTCAGACCGCGACCACCCAGCACACGCAGACGCAGGCGACGTTGCAGGACTTCGTTCAAGGCATCAATGGCGTGTCGAACGAGCAGGTCGCGGCTGAAATCATGACATTGCAGACGCAGCTGCAGGCTTCGCTGCAGACCACCGCTATGCTCAGCAAGCTCACGCTGACCAATTATCTTTCGCCGGCATAACATAACCGGACGGTGCAAGCGCCGTCGCGGACGTCATCCTGGTTCGGTGAGACACTATCGGGCGGTCGGACGAGGGAGCCCGATCAACGGGTTTACCGCCGTATCGCGGGTTCAAGCGACCAGGTCCGTGACAGCACCGATCTTGGTCGCGTAGCGACCGCTAACTTTGTCCGCGCAGACCCGCCGCAATCTGGCGGTTGATGTTAATCAAAGCTCCGAGACGTTCGGGCTTTGGGTCGGACGTGGTCGCCATCGTCTGTCGCATGACGAATGCGCCGAGGGTCGCGATATTTTTTCGAATTTCAGTCGGCATTGGACTTTCCTCGCTCATCGCGGAGTCGAGGAAGATGGTCCAGAGTTTGCGATTAAAGAGCAGCGCGCTGTCGAGATCGGACTTGCCGTTGGGCCACGTGTCGCTGACAGCCTGTAGTCGGGCGGCCGCCTTGAGGAGAAGAGATGCTTCCCAGTCACGCGGACTTGCGATCTGCCTCGCTACTGCTCCGTAGGCCTTCGCTCCGTGTGGCATTGTTGAGAAGCCCTTCCTCGTAGGTAACCAATTTTTTGGCCGCTTTCAGAGCCTTATAGATCTCGCCCGTTAAAATATTATTGTTAATCGCCTCGACGTAGGGCCACGTGCTCGGGGCGGCTTGGACGACATCGCGAATGAGCTGGAAGTAGGTTTCATGGTGGGGGCCCGTGTCTTTTGACAGGTACATCAATTGTACACAGAGATAGATGCGCTTTGCCGGCGT
>Ga0265342_10001202_pt1 | contig 24563 bp, 18 predicted proteins | sample 4CB327metaG_FD_203125 | JGI IMG/M metagenome (GOLD analysis project Ga0265342, IMG submission 203125) | Rhizosphere microbial communities from Carex aquatilis grown in University of Washington, Seatle, WA, United States - 4-CB3-27 metaG | ecosystem: Host-associated > Plants > Roots >... | reverse complement strand
ACTGCGGGTCAGCAGGAACTTCATAAAGAAGTCAGCGAACGCGGGTTCTTCATGCATCACCCGGACCATCTCATTCCGAGTGATTATGAGCGCCGAGCACGAGTTGACAGCCGAAGCCGTCGCCAGTCGCAGTCCTGGAACTGATGCCAGCGACTCTTCTCCTACGAAGTCACCCGCGGCGAGAAGCGTGATTGTGGCCTCTTTGCCTTTCTCCGAAACAACTGTGAGTTTTGCCCGACCGCTCTGGAGATAAAAGACAGTATTGGCCGGATCTCCCTGGGAAAAAAAGATTTCTTTAGGCTCCAACTTAACAACCTTGCGACCAAGCCCCGCGTGCGCAAGAAAGGCGACGGAGTCAAATGCGTTCTGAGTGCCACTGCTTTTCAACATATACCCGTCCTAAACGGTTTGTCCGATGTAGTGGAAAATACCCTGGCACCAGACACTATTTGATAGAAATGGAAGAGAACCCGTAATTGCGGCGAATCCACCGAAGACGCGAGGAAAACGCTTCAGGCCAAGACGATCGCGCTTCTCTTTACGGTCACACTCACGCATGTTCGATTGTCGTGTTTGGATCCATCTCGAGTCTGTGCTGTATTGCTCATATAGAGCCCAGAATAAATGCAACCGATGAGTTGGGCCTTGCTTGCGTGTCGCGATCCGGGCGAGTCAAAGAAAGCCGTCTTGTGACTATGAGCTATAGTGACCATTCATGGAGATTCCCACTCTGACAATATCTCTATGGGCGTGGCCAAACGCCAACATGGGTAATTGACAGTAACCTGTGTGTCTGGACGGGGCAATGCCATTCGAAGGAGAGCCCATGAGATCGTTCATGAAGGGATGGAATTGGCTTCCCTTGCAAATCAACCGCGGTGATCTGTCGCGCAAGTTCAGGAACCGATCAATCAAAGAACTTTTCGATATGAACATTCGTCGAGCGATGTCCGTGCTTTCGGTCGCTGCCGCCTTGGCAACGGTGGCAGTGCCGGCGAAATCGCAATCGCTGCTCGAATCGGCGGACACCGCTGGCGTTGTGCCGAGCACGGCCTTTGTGCAACCGAAGATGACATACGTGCGGCCGACGCAGAGAACGATGCTTGCCAATTACGGTTTCGACGCCTTCGGGCCGTATCCGATTGTCGGCGCCGGGGTCGCTGCCGGCATCAACCAGTTAAGCAATGCACCGCCGGAGTGGAGGCAAGGCGCTTTGGGTTATGGCAAGCGATTCGGCTCCGACTTCGGCATCGCCGCGGTGGGCACAACCGCGCGCTATGGGCTGGCGGAAGTGTTCCATGAAGATACTCTGTACTACCGATGCGAATGCGGAGGATTCTTGCCGCGCCTGCGCCATGCCGCGATCTCGACCTTGACGGCGCGCCGCGGTGCGGACGGGCATCGAGTCTTTTCTTTTCCCGTACTAGTAGCGCCCTATGCGGGTTCGATAACCGCCGTATACGGCTGGTACCCAGACCGCTACGGCGCGAAAGATGCATTCCGCCTCGGAAACTACACCATGCTGTGGGCTGTGGGCGGAAACATTTCCCTGGAGTTCTTCTACAGCGGGCCCCACTCCCTGCTTTCACGCGTGCATCTAAACAATACGCACGGCTCTCATGAGCCAGGTCCAAACCATTGAGCAGCTCTCTAGTTACGGCAGTTGCAGGCATCGACCCTCCACTTCAGGAGCAGCCGGAGCTATCCGTGTCCTCGGCTGTGAAGTCCATCACAGGATTGGTCAACGGATTCTTCGAGTGGTTCGGCAGCTTGGGCATCTTCTTGTGGCAGGTCCTGCGGGCCACGGTGACTCCGCCGTATGAGTGGCGTGAGTTGATCCGGCAGCTCGATGAAGTTGGATCGAAATCTCTTCCGCTGGTGGCCTTGGCGGGCTCCGCGGTCGGCGTAATCATCTCATTGGAAGCCCGCTACAGCCTAAGCCGATTTGGCGCCAAATCGATGTTTCCCGCCACTCTTGTCTACACCGTGATTCAGGTGATGGGTCCGATCATCACTGGCCTGGTAGTAAGCGGACGCGTAGGCGCAGGCATTGGAGCGGAGCTGGCATCAATGAAAGTAACCGAGCAGATTGACGCCATTGAGGCATCCGCCATTAATCCTTACCGGCTGCTGTCGGCAACACGCATCCTGGCCTGCATTCTGATGCTGCCTCTGCTGACCATTGCCGCCGACGCATGCGGCTTGCTGACAGGCTGGTTTGCCCAGGCCATGGTGGAGCCTCTCTCTTTTCATCAGTTCATTGCAAGCGGCTTTAAAGGCGCTACCTTCAACGCCTTCCTTCCGCCTACCTTCAAGACCGCCGTATATGGGCTGATTATCGGCCTCATTGCTTGCTTCCAGGGAATGCGCACACACGGAGGTGCTGAAGGCGTGGGCCGCGCGGCCACTAACTCGGTGGTGCTGGGCTCGCTGTTTCTTATCCTAGCCGACGTTGTACTGGTGAAGTTCATCCTCGTTGTCTTCCCTTAACCCTCAATTGGACGGCAAGTGAAACAAGTATGGCTACAGCCTATGAGATCGCGATGAAGCAAGGGAAAGTTAAGAAAGACGGCAGTGCGCCCTTTGTCGCCGTCGAAAACTTGCGTAAGAGCTTCGGCAGCCACACGGTGCTGAATGGAATCAGTTTGAGCGTGGGCCGCGGAGAGACCCTGGCGGTGCTGGGGCGCAGCGGCACAGGTAAAAGCGTATTGCTGCGGCTCATCATCGGCCTGGAGAAGCCCGACTCCGGATCGATTTGCATCCATGGACGGAATATTGCCGGCCTTGCTCTCGATCAAATGGGCGAGATCCGTAAGAAGATGGGCTTTCTGTTTCAGCACGCGGCGCTCTACGATTCGCTCACTGTTGCCGAAAACGTGGCTTTCCCGCTCGTACACCATCGGGCAGAGATGTCCAGATCAGAACGGACCAACCGGGTGAGAGAGTTGCTGGCCGAGGTGGGGATGGAAGGCGACCTCGATAAGATGCCCTCCGACATCTCGGGCGGAATGCAGAAGCGCGTGGGCCTGGCGCGCGCGCTGGCTCTGGAGCCGGAGATTCTGCTCCTTGACGAGCCGACGGCCGGGCTGGACCCCATCAGTTCAGGGGAGATCGACGATTTAATTCTCAAGTTGCAACGGGAACGCCGGATGGCATCGATCGTGGTAACGCACGATCTGCACAGCGCCAGAACCATTGCCAACCGCCTGGCTCTGCTGGATCAGGGGAACGTGGTGATCAAAGGCAAGTACGAGGACCTTGATCAAAGCAAAATCGAGTTTGTAAAGGAATTCCTGAAGTTGTCGTAGGAGGATTTATGTCGAGAGTGGCGCGGCTGGGGGCATTCATTGTAATGACACTGGCACTACTTGCCATTGGCGTTTTCATCATCGGGAGCAAGGAGTATCTTTTTAGCTCCACGTACAAGCTGAAGGCGCAGTTCGACAATGTGGCGGGTCTTGCCACGGGAGCCGATGTGCAGGTGGGCGGCGTTCACAGCGGAACTGTGCAGAGTATCGATTTGCCTCACAAGCCGGGTGAAAAAGTTACAGTCGTTATGAATCTCGACAAATCAACGCACGAGATTATCAAGCAGGACTCGGTGGCCTCGATCCAAACCGAGGGGTTGTTGGGCAATCAGTTCCTGGCGATTTCATTTGGCTCCGCTGGGCAAGCCGACGTCCGTAATGGCGACGTCATTCAGAGCGAACCGCCGCTGCTGATGGCGGATATGCTCAAGAAGGCGAGCGGCATCCTGAATAGCAGCCAGCAAGCAGTCGAAAACACGACGCTGGCGACGGAGCATCTGAAATCGGTAAGCTCGAAGATCGATTCGGGCCAGGGAACCGTGGGAGCGCTGGTAAACGACAAGCAACTCTACAACAACCTGCAACAGACCACGGTTACGCTGCATGACACGATGCTCCAGGCGCAAATCGGGGTGACCAATTTCCAGGAGAACATGGAGGCCCTGAAGCATAACTTCCTCTTGAGCGGCTACTTCAGGAAGCGGGGATACGAAGACTCAGGCGACTTAAAAGCGAATAGCATTAACGAACTCCCACAGGGTACGCCTGCAAAGTCGTTTACATACACCGGCAAACAACTCTTCGACAGCTTGAATTCCGCCAAGTTGAAGAATGAGAAGTCTCTCAATGCCGGCGGCGAGTTCCTGACAGAGAATCAATTCGGGTTTGCGGTGATCGTTGTTTCCACAGGCATGGAAGGCGATACCCAGAAGGACCTGGTGCTGACCCAGGCACGGGCGATGGTGATTCGCGAGTATCTGGTGGAGCACTTTGGATTCGACGACAGCCAGCTTAAGACGCTGGGAATGGGCAAGCAGACGGGGTCGAACCCGGAAACGGATTGGGGCTCGATCCAGATTCTCGTCTTTCCCGCGGGAACCGAAATTCCAACCGACAAGAAACCTCCGGCGGCTATTCCAACGATCATTGCCTCTGATCGGCCAGTGTTGGTTACTGCTGACCCGGCAACGAAGCCATAGTGCATCGCTTGTCGAAGGCAGAAAACAGGCGTGACTGCTGTAAGTTATCCGCGGCAATAGTCGTCCCTGCTGTTCCGGGCATATACAAAACAGAAAAGAAGAGAGATGACAGGAAATAAGCACAATGTGGAAGGAAATAGCGGCGACAGGGGTGAGCCGGATCCCGGTCCTTACTGGAGGCGAATGCATCGCGACTGGCGCTTCTGGGTAGGCGCCATCTTCATGTTCTCTGCGCTGATGATTTACGTGTTAAGTGGTGACCTGGCCTGGGTTCCGCGCGGCCATCCGTAGCTTGAACCGTCGTACGCTGTGGAATAGCAGCGGTCCTCTCATGTCCTAATTGCCAAATATAGCTTGCCGAGTCGACCGGCATGAGCAAATTGGCACAGCCATTGAAAGCGTCGATTTGGAACAATGATCCTGAAGAAGAGCGACTGCTCTTGTCTCCCTCATGGTTCCCGAGCTAAGCCGGCCCATCCGCATCTTTCCCACTTAGCCGCTCACATCGCCCAAACACCACCGCCAAGACAGGCCTTGGCGCAATGGTCCCGTACTACACAACTCGGAATGAAGCTGAGCGAATCGACATGCATATCAGGTCCGATCGGCTTCCGCACTTCGATTGGAGAACAGGTTATGTTTCTTTACCAGGTTGTTGTCGTAATAGCCATAGTCGGTCTCCTGCTATGGCTCGTGAATCGTTATATCCCCATGCAGGGCCAGATCAAGGGAATACTGAATGGCGTTGTAGTGATCGTTCTGATCATCTGGCTTCTGGGCGCCTTTGGGCTCCTGGCTCCGATCATGCAATACCGCATTAGTCATTGATGGAAATACCTTGGACAGCGCAAAACACCGACCCGTCGGCTCAAGAAGGGTACAACGCAACATGGCAGAGGTTTGCCGCCAGGAGATACCGTGAAACTCAGGATGTTGTTGGCAATAGGTAGTGTCCTCGGCTTGAGCGCATTCGCTCAGGCCACTCCGCAGGCCGCGATAGTCATTGCGCCTGTAAGCCCCGCGCCCTTGTTCCGCATAACCGTGATCAGCCGCACAGTTCAGGCGGTCAACTACCGGCATCGCGAAGGGACCACGGATGTGGACTTCGCCGGCACGGCTCTGCTGCCTTCAGCCAACGGAAACGCCAAGGTGCGAAGCAAGCGCGGCACGATGGAAGTGGAAGCTGAATTCGGAAAGCTGCAGAATCCTACCACCTTCGGCAACGAATATCTCACCTACGTTCTTTGGGCGATTTCGCCCGAGGGACGCTCAGTGAACCTGGGCGAGGTTTTGGTAGGCGACAACGATCGAAGCAAACTTACCGCAACCACTGACCTGCAGGCATTTGCTCTGGTCGTTACCGCAGAGCCATACTATGCCGTGCGGCAGCCTAGCAATGTTGTCGTTCTCGAGAATGTGGTTCGCGCAGACACCAAGGGAACCAGCGAGGCGGTGGATGCCAAGTATGAACTGATGGAGCGCGGGGGCTATCTTCCCACCGGCTACAAGTTCGATCCCGTGGTTCTGAACGCGAATCTTCCTTTGGAATTCTACGAGGCGCGCAACGCGCTTCGCATTGCTCAATCTGAAGGAGCCGAAACGTATGCCGCTGACAGCTACCAGCACGCTGTCGAGTTTATGAACAGCGCCGATGCGTATGCCACCAGCAAGCACATTGACAAAAAACCTTTGATTGCATCTTCGCGGCAAGCTGTACAGACGGCCGAAGACGCGAGAGAGATCGCCGTCAAGAAGATCGAAGAAGCACGCAGAGCGGACGAACGCCAGGCTTCAAGCGACGCGCAGGCAGCATTGCAGGCTCAAGCCAACGACGCTACTCGTTTGAAGGAACAGGCGCAAGCCGACTTGACCGCCAACCAAACGGCATCGACAATGGCAATCGCTTCTGCCCAGGCCGACGCAGATCAGTCTCGCCAGGTTGCTTTGCAAGCACAGCAGGGCCAGCAGCAGGCGGACAGCGACAAGGCTGCAATGCGCGCGCAGTTGATCTTACAGTTGAACATGATTCTTGCAACTCGCGACAGCGCGCGCGGACTTATCGTCAGCATGTCCGATGTTTTGTTCGACACCGGGAAATACTCATTGAAGCCGGGTGCGCGCGAGAAGTTGGCGAAGGTTGCCGGGATACTGATCGCCTACCCAACGCTCAACATTGCCGTCGGCGGATATACGGACAATGTGGGCGGTGATGATATGAACCAGACACTCTCTGAGAATCGCGCAGACTCGGTGCGCGATTATTTGGTGCAACAGGGCGTAGGAACAAACTCGGTAAGCGCAAAGGGATTCGGCAACACGCTGCCGGTAGCTTCAAACGATAACTCCGCCGGCCGCCAAGAAAACCGGAGAGTTGAACTGGTCGTTTCCGGTGACGTAATCGGCAACCCAGTGAATGTGACCACAGGGAGCTTGCGCTAACGCAACCGTTTTAAACGAACAGAAATGAAGGTATTACCCATGAGAGCATTTGCAATCGGCAGCACGGCTATCTTGTCAGTACTTCTCGGTATTACTGCTCCTGCCTATGCCGGGCAGGAGCATGCAGACGGAAAGGAAGCATCGTCGAGGCCGCAACAGAGCACGCACGAACAAGCTAAACCTCAGCAGCAGGCGCGACCGGCCCAGAGCCAGCCGCAACAGCAGCACACTCAGCAGCAGCCACGGGCGGTTCAGAGTCAACCGCAGCAGCGCATTCAGCAGCAGCCGCGACCGGCCGCCCAGAGTCAGCCGCAGCAGCACACTCAACAGCAGCCGCGGCAGGTCCAGAATGGGCACACTGAGCATACTCAACCGCAAAAAGCCAACAACCAGCAACAGCGCCCCCAGGAAGCACAACGCGCCTGGCAAGACCATCGCGCGAATAACTGGCAGTCGGATCACCGGAGCTGGCAGCAACGCGGCGGATACAACGGCTACCGCATCCCTGAGGCGCGTTACGGCGGATTCTTCGGCGCAAGTCACGGTTTCCGGATTGGAGGCCTCCCATTCATGGTTGTCGGCGGGTTCCCCCGCTTCCAGTACGAAGGGTACTGGTTCAGCCTGGTCGACCCGTGGCCAGGAGATTGGAGTGACGACTGGTATGACACGGACGATGTTTATGTCAGCTACCAGGACAACGGCTATTACCTCTTCAACCGCCGGCATCCTGGTATTGGAATTGCAATCAGCGTTTCGATGTAATGACCTGACCAGTGCGGTCTCGAAAGAGGCCGCACCTAATTCTCTATCGATCTGTATGCTGAAGAAAAGTGAGGAGTGAAAGATGCTTGGAACAATCTTGATTGTGATTCTGGTATTAGCGTTACTTGGTGTGCTGCCTCGATGGCCGCATAGCAGGGAGTGGGGTTATTATCCGACCGGAGTGGTGGGAACAATCCTAATAGTTGTGCTGATTTTATTGCTTCTTGGCAGGATTTAAGTCGGCACTTCCAGCAAGAATGGGGCGGTCTTTAAATCGAGCATCCAGCCGAGCGGCTAATGCTCGGAGCCCGCTTGCCCAAGGCCAATACAAGCGAAAGCAGGCCAAGATGTTTTTTACTGATGCAAATAATTCCGCAAGGGTGACTGGGGAAGGTTTATTAGAACTCTCTTCGCCGGTTGCCTCAAGGGCCTGCTGCCTTCCTTTTCCCACGCGCATTGCATTTGTGGGGAATCACCTGCCGCGTCAGTGCGGCATCGCGACATTTACGACGGACCTATGCGCCGCGCTCACGGCCGAGTACGGCAACGGTAGGATATTTGCCATTCCTGTCAACGATCCAGAGTCAAGCTACCAGTATCCGGAGCAAGTGCGCTTGGAGCTGGAGCAAGAGGATTTGACCTCCTACGAGCGGGCCGCGGAGTTTCTCAATTTCAACGGCAACGATCTGGTATGCGTTCAGCATGAATATGGAATCTATGGCGGGATTGCGGGCAGCCACATCTTGACCTTGCTACACAAACTGAAGATGCCTGTGGTGACAACGCTTCACACCGTCCTGCGGAACCCGGATTCAAATCAGCGCATGGTCCTCGAAGAGATCGCGCGCCTATCCGACCGCCTGGTTGTCATGAGCGAGCAGGCGGCGCTGTTTCTGCGCGAGGTATATGCGGTTCCGAACGAAAAGATCGACATTATTCCCCATGGGGTGCCGGATTTTCAGTTCATGGACCCGAATTATTACAAAGACCGGTTCGGTGCCGAAGGTAAGTCCGTGCTGCTGACATTCGGCTTATTGTCCCCGAACAAGGGCATTGAGAACGTGATTCGTGCATTGCCGGTGATTCTCACAAAACATCCGAATGTGGTGTATATCGTCTCAGGCGTGACGCATCCGCATATCCGGCGGCACGAGGGCGAACGCTACCGCGAAGAACTGCTGGCTTTGGCGGAACAACTTGGGGTTTCATCGAACCTGATCCTCGTCAATCGTTTTGTCAGCGCAGAAGAACTGGTTGAACACGTGGGTGCGGCGGATATTTACATCACGCCATACCGGCAGGAGGCACAGATCGTATCCGGTACGCTAGCCATTGCGCTAGGCGCGGGAAAGGCGATCGTTTCCACGCCATACTGGCACGCGAAAGAGCTGTTGGCGGATGACAGGGGCGTTCTTGTGCCGTTCGAGAATCCTGCCGCCATTGCGGAAGCGGTGCTTCGACTCCTGGATAACGACGGGGAGCGGCACGCCATGCGGAAGCGTGCTTATCTCCATTCACGCGAGACAATCTGGCCCAAAACGGCGCGGAAGTATATGGCGAGTTTCCAGCGTGCCCGCTTCGAGCGAACCTTGCGGCCGAAGGCAGCCCAGAAGGATGATCTGGCTGCAAACGCTCCCGATACCCTGCCGGTGTTGAATATCACTCATATGTTGAACATGACAGACGACACTGGCATTCTGCAGCATGCAATCTTTTCCGTACCCAATGCAAGCGAAGGCTATACGACTGACGATAACGCGCGTGCGCTTATTGTGTCGACCCTTCTGGATGAAGAACCGCGACATGCCGGCAGACGGGAGTGTCCAGATCTTTCTCATCGCTACCTGGCTTTCTTATGGCTGGCTTTCAACACCAAGTCGGGAAGGTTCAGAAACTTTCTCGGTTATAACCGCCTTTGGTCGGAAGACATTGGGTCGGATGATAGTCATGGCCGAGCCTTATGGTCGCTGGGAAAAGTGCTCGGCCATTCGCGAGATGCAGGATTAAGAGGAGCGGCTGGGAGACTTTTTGAAGCTGCGGTCCCTGCAACGCTTCTGTTTACCAGCCCGCGTGCGTGGGCGTACTGCATTCTTGGAATGCAAGCCTATCTGGACTGGTTCCCGGGCGACAGAGTCATCCAGGGAGCACGCAATACGCTTGCCAACCGCTTGCTGGACATTTACGAACGCAGTCACTCCGAGACGTGGAGGTGGTTTGAAAAGAGTCTTTCCTACTCGAATGCGCGGCTGTCGCAGGCGCTCATCCTGGCGGGATGGCGAAGCGACAATCAGAGAATGATCGAAGCTGGAATGGATTCTCTCAAGTGGCTTGTTGCCGAGCAACACCGCGAAGACGCGGAGATCTTTGTTCCGATCGGATCCAACGGGTTCTTTATTGAAGGAAATGGGAAGGCGCGTTTCGATCAGCAACCGGTAGAGGCTTGCGCAACGGTCGCCGCTTGCCTTGAGGTATACAGGCTGACGGAAGAAGGCCAATGGCTTGTGGAAGCCCAGCGGGTCTTTCGCTGGTTTTTCGGCAAGAACGACTTGCGCGTTCCGCTTTACGATGCAATAACAGGTGGCTGCAGAGACGGGCTTCACCCCGAGCGCGTGAATGAAAACCAGGGAGCGGAATCAACGCTTTCGTTCCTCATGGCCCTGCTCGATATGCAGGAGGTCAAAGTGACAAACGCACAAGAACAGCACCTTGAAATGAGTACCTCTTCTTGAATCCGAATGTTTCTCCGGAAGAATCGGCAGATTCTATCACTACTCAAGCTCATGTGGAGACACGTACAGGGCTCCCTCTGTTCACCCGTTATACGGGTAATCCGATCCTCGCTCAGAGCAATTGGCTTTACCCGATAAACAGCGTCTTCAACGCTGGTGCAGTACGGCTGCCCGACGGAGATACTTTGCTGCTTTGCCGAGTGGAAGATCGGCGAGGCCTGTCGCACCTCTGCGCCGCGCGTTCCGCGAATGGAATCGATGACTGGCGCATCGATTCTCAACCAACGCTGCCGGCTAACTCTCACGACTATCCGGAAGAGCTCTGGGGCATCGAAGATCCTCGCATTACCTATGTTCCGGAACTTGAACAATATGCGGTGGTGTACACCTCTTTCGCGCGAGGCGGCCCTGGAGTCTCACTGGCACTCACCAAAGACTTCAAGAGCTTTGAGCGATACGGAGTCATCATGCAGCCGGAGGACAAGGACGCGGCTCTGCTTCCCAGAAAAATTGGAGGCCTATGGGCTCTGATTCACCGCCCAGTGACAACCCTGGGCGCGCACATGTGGATCTCCTATTCGCCCGATCTTAAGCATTGGGGGGGGCACAAGATCATTCTCGAAGCGCGCCGCGGAGGGTGGTGGGATGCGAACAAGATCGGCCTTTGCTCTCCGCCGATTGAAACCGCCAAGGGGTGGCTGACAATCTACCACGGAGTACGGCAAACGGCATCAGGAAGCATCTATCGCCTGGGCCTGGCGCTCTTTGATCTGGAAAGACCGGAGGTCTGCCTGCAGCGGGGAGACTCCTGGATGTTCGGTCCTGAAGCCGCATATGAACGCGGCGGAGACGTTAAGGATGTCGTGTTTCCGTGCGGGCAGACTATTGGCGCGGATGGAGATGCTATCAATTTGTACTACGGCGCCGCGGATTCGTCGATGGCGCTGGCTACCGGAAGCATACGTTCTCTGCTGTCCTGGCTGGACGCACATACGAGTCCAGCAGAGATAGATGCACCGCAGCATCACCAAGAGAGACGCACAGAATGAGGATTGCAAGCCGGAATTGGCCAGATTGGCTGCCGCATCTGTTATGGATACGGCGAAGGTGCCCGCGCTGCGAATCAGTGAGGTTCAAACAGGCGGAGTTGCGCATGCTCGATAGCCTGCTGGCTATGTTTGCATTGCGCCCTGTTCGCTGCATGTTTTGTTGGCGACGGTACTACTGGTTTACATTGCGAGGCGCGAGTGCAGGATGATTTCTCGGCTTTTTGTAGTACTCAGGAGAGATATTTTCTAAAACCGGAAAGAAAGCGGAATTCTGCTCTTCATGTCTGGAATCCAATATCCATTGCTCCGAGACTATAGCAATCGAATGCGGATGAAGGGCCAGGTGGTATGAGTGAATTTATCCGACAACCAGCTCAATTCCTGGCGCCACCCTTGCAACACTCGGTAGTGCCGTACTGGCTCACACACTTGGGAGCGCTAGGACTCTTCTTTATTGCGGTGGTCGATTCCTCAGTCATCCCACTTCCCTTGCCCGGCAGCACCGACCTGCTGCTATTGTGGCTGGTGGCGCAAAACGGGAATCCCTGGCTGCTGGCTCCCTGTGCTATTGTAGGCAGTATCCTGGGCGGATACACCACCTGGCATATTGGCCGCAGAGGTGGCGAAGCGGCGTTGCAGCGCTATGTGCCTGCGCGCCTGCTTGGGCGAGTTGTGGGTTGGGTGGAGCGTCACCGAATTCTCGCGGTCTTTCTTCCTGCCCTGCTTCCTCCGCCCATTCCGCTACTGCCGTTTGCGCTCGCCTCTGGCGCGCTGGGCGTCTCGCGTGGGCGCTTCCTTGCCGTCTTCGGCTCGGCTCGCTGCCTGCGTTACTCCTTCATTGCCTGGCTCGGCGCGACCTACGGACGCAGGGTCGTCCAGCTATTTTCCGGAAACCTCCAGAAATGGTCGACTCCGCTGCTTTGCGTGTTCGTAGGGTTACTGGCGAGCGGCGTCTGTTACGGGATATGGAAGGTCCGCGGCTTGCGCAGGGCGGACGCCGCAGAGGAACTCGCATCGCTTGCCGAGGCCGTTCGGCGGACTGAACTTCTCAGACGCCTTCTCCCCAGTCTCCGGTCTACACGATAAGCACATTACTCCCGCCGCGAATATGGCCACGGTGATGATTGCCGCAACAAACTACGTAGCTATGCGCCTTTTCCGCGTTTATCCTTCGCTGCTGTATAAGCTATGTCTACGCGCACATGTGTGTCGTGTTGCGCCCCGCTTTCCTCGTTGGCCTTATTGACCGCATCTTTCACCTTGCCCCAGGTATTTTCAAGCTTGCCCTTTACCTGTTGAGCAACCCCTTCTACCTGGAGTTTCGGATCGCCGGCCCACTCGCCCGCCTTTTTCTTGGCGCTTCCCACCACTTCGTCGATCGTGCCCTTTACTCGATTTTTATCCATAAGCCACCTCCGTGGATTGAACATTTGCAGGATCGACTCTAGCGACCAAAATTATCATAATCTGAGCATTTTGGACCACCCGCTGCGCACACGATGAAAGCACCCGCGCAATTCATCCACTGAGCAGTAATGCTCAGACGATACAATCCAATCCCTTCTAATGTGAGAAGTACCTTGTGCGCCTCCAATGCGCGTAAAGCAGGCGACGCTGCGCATGGGTAGAAAAAGGTGAGATGCATGAAGAAACTTATGACGGTAGTGGCATTGCTCGGTATGACGAGCATCGGCTGGGCGGGAACCGATCGCGAAGCGACGGTGGACCGGCTGCAACATGCGGGCGCGGTGCTGCACGAGATTATGGCCGCGCCGGATAAAGGCATTCCGGAAGAAGTTCTGGAACACGCAAAGTGCATTGCCGTAGTGCCCCACATGATCAAGGGCGGCTTTGTGTTTGGCGCGGAGAACGGCCGGGGCGTGGCCACTTGCCGCACCGCGAAAGGCTGGAGCGCACCGGCGTTCTTTGCCATTACCGGCGGCAGCTGGGGATTGCAGATCGGCGTCGAAGGCGTGGATTTAGTCATGATCATCCAGAACGAACGGGGAATGCAGCATTTGATCAACAGCAATTTTCAGTTGGGCGCGGATGCCTCAGCGGCAGCCGGACCGGTGGGGCGCCATGCTTCAGCCGATACCGACTGGAAGCTGGAGACCGAAGTCCTCACCTACTCGCGCGCCAGAGGCGCCTTTGCCGGACTTACGCTGACCGGCGCTTCGATTCGCCGCGACAACGATTCCACAGAGGCTATCTACGGGCATGACGTCTCCACAAGCCGCGTTCTACAGGGCGAAGTAGCGATCCCGGCCTCAGCAGGCCCGTTCCTTGACGCCGTCAGGGGAGCAAAGGTACAAGCCGCCGCTTCAAAATAACAATCATTCGTACATGCCAGCGGGCGCCCGGGAAGAACTCTGGATTCCGGGCGCCCGCGGCGCAGAGAGGGCGCATCTATGCTTTGGACAATTTTCGTTATTCTTCTGGTGTTGTGGCTGCTGGGTTTCAGCTTCCATATTGCCGGCGGCCTGATTCACCTTCTGCTGGTCGTGGCGTTGATCGTCTTGGTCTTCAATCTGGTCACCGGTAGTCGGCGCGGCTGATAAAGCAACCGGGCCTGAGAGAATTAGACGGCTCCGGTTCTCGACTCGAGACCGGCATTTTGTGATTCCAGGGATTATTCTCCGTACGGCACCCAGATGTTCTTCACCTGCGTGGCGTGTTGCAGGAACCAGCGGCCTTCGGCCTGGGCCGGGTTGAACCAATCGTACTGGTGGCCGTCGTTGGTCCACACCTGCTTCATATTGCCGATGGAGGCAGTTCGCGTCATCGCGGCCTCTTCGTTGCCGAGGAAGCTCCAGATAGCTTCGACACCGTCGTGCTCGGCCAGTGTCTTGCCCAGCTCCGCCGGCCTGCCCGCCACCAGATTCACAACTCCGCCGGGCAGATCGCTGGTGTCGAGCACCTGATATACGTCGCCCAGAATGAGCGGGTAGCGTTCAGAGGGCACGGCAACCACAGTATTCCCCACAGCGATAGCGGGTAGCACCAGCGAGAGCAGCCCCAGCAGCGGAGCTGCAGTCGGAGCGAGAATGCCGATGGTCCCCACCGGTTCAGGCATGGCAATGGTGATATTGCGCCCCGGCGGATGATGCACGACTCCGTCGTATTTGTCTGCCCATGCGGCGTAGCTAAAGATGCGCTGGATGGAGAGATCGGTTTCGATGACCGCCTGTTTCTCTCCGACGGCCGCGGCAAGCCGGTGCGCGATTTCGTCACGCCGCTGAATCATGTTTTCGGCGATGTAATAGATGACCTGCGCGCGGAGACTAGCGGTCGTTTTTGCCCAGCCGGAGGCAGCGCGCGCCGCTTCTACCGCATTGCGAATGTCTTTGCGGTTGCCGAGGGGCGCCTCGCCGAGCAACTGGCCTTCTCGTCCATAAACCGGGAATGAGTAGCCGGAGTCGGGACGAGCCTGCTTTCCGCCGATGTACTGCTTGATGGTGCGGTCAATGGGGGAGCTCTCCGGTACAACTCTGTCCTGAACTTCCGCGGTATTCGCACGCTTCGCTGAGGGTTTTACTGCCGGGAGCGCACGCAGCCACTTCGGAGTCAGATACTCCAGCATGCCCTCACGTCCGCCTTCGCGGCCGTAACCGGATTCGCGATAGCCGCCGAATCCGCAAGCGGCGTCGAACTGGTTAGTGGAGTTCACCCAGACCACCCCCGCCTTAACCTGCGCGGCAAGGTCCAGCGCCACATTGATGTTCTCGCTCCAGATGCTCGCAGCCAGCCCGTAAACCGTGTTGTTGGCCAGCTCGACGGCCTCGGTCGGGGTGCGGAAGGTCATGGCCGCAAGCACAGGACCGAAGATCTCTTCCTGCGCCACCGAAGCCGCCGGTTGCACATCGGTCAGCAGGGTAGGCGGGTAGAAACTGCCCTTTTCCGGCAGCGGGTTGTGCGGCTGCCAGCAGGTGGCGCCCTCGGCCACACCCGCGTCCACCATCTTGCGAATGGATTCGAGTTGAACCGGAGAAACAATCGCGCCGATGTCGATCGACTTATCGAGCGGAGGACCAACCCGCAGGGTTTCCATACGGGCGCGAAGCTTGACATAGAGCGCCTCGGCCACACGTTCCTGCACCAGCAGCCGCGAGCCCGCGCAGCATACCTGCCCCTGGTTGAACCAGATCGCGTCCACCAGGCCCTCCACCGCGGAGTCGAGGTCGGCGTCGTCGAAGACGATGAAGGGCGATTTTCCACCCAACTCGAGAGAGAGCTTCTTGTGAGATTGCGCAGTGGCCTTGCGGATTATGCGGCCCACCTCGGTAGAACCAGTGAAAGCGATCTTGTCGATGCCGGGATGCTCGATGAGCGCCTGGCCAATGCGCGCGTCGCAGGTGAGCACATTGAGTACGCCGGGAGGCAGGCCCGCTTCCGTGGCTAGCTCGGCGAAGGCCAGAGCGGTAAGCGGCGTATATTTCGCCGGCTTGATGACGACCGTGTTGCCCGCGGCCAGCGCCGGAGCTACCTTCCAGGAAAACATCAGCAGCGGAAAATTCCAGGGGATGACCTGGCCCACCACGCCGCAAGCCGTGTAGCCGGGAAACTCCGACTCCAGCAACTGCGCCCAGCCGGCATGGTGGTAAAAGTGCCGCGCCACCAAGGGAATGTCGATGTCTCGACTCTCACGGATGGGCTTTCCGTTGTCCATGGTCTCCAAAACCGCGAGGCGGCGCGAGTGCTTCTGCACCAGCCGGGCCAGCGCGTAAAGATACCGCGCCCGTTCATGGCCGCTGAGCGCCTGCCAGCCGGGCAGAGCCTTGCGCGCGGCTGAGACGGCGGCTTCCACGTCATCCAAATTGCCCTTGGCGACCTCAGCAAGTGTGTCGCCGGTGGAGGGATCGCTGGTGGTTTGATACTCGCCGCTCGCCGGCTTCGCCCACACGCCGCCGATGAACTCCTCAAACCGGCGATGATGCCGCTCGAGCCATTGCACCGCTTCCTTCGGATCCTCCGGCGCGGTTCCGTATTCCATGGCGTAAAACTTTTCCACGATGCTCACAGCGTCTCCTTCCAAAACTCTATGCGACGGGGTGACGGTAGGCCGCCGAATAACGGCCAGTCAGATGGTGCTCAAGTTGGCGCTCAATGTCGCCCAACATGCCGCTGGCTCCGAAGCGAAAGAGCGACGGCTCAAGCCAGGAACGGCCCAGTTCTTCTTTCATCATCGCCAGCCAGTCCAGCGACTGCTTTGCGGTGCGGATACCGCCTGCCGCCTTGAAGCCAACAGCCATGCCAGTTCGCTCCGCGTAGTCGCGGATGGCGCGCACCATGGTCAGCGTTACGGGAAGTGTAGCGTTCACGGTTTCCTTGCCCGTCGAAGTCTTGATAAAGTCCGCGCCGGCCATCATGGCTACCCAACTGGCGCGGGCCACGTTGCGCAGCGTCATCAGGTCTCCGGTGGCCAGGATCGCCTTCATATGTGCGGGCCCGCAGGCCTGCTTGAAGGCCGAAACCTCGTCGTACAGCGCCTGCCACTCGCCATTAAAAACATGTGCCCGCGTAATCACGATGTCAATCTCTTGCGCGCCCACCTCCACCGAGCGGTGGATCTCATCCACCCGCTCGGCCAGGGGCGATAATCCGGCGGGAAATCCGGCCGAGACCGCCGCCACAGGAACGCCCGACCCTTCCAGCGCCTTCACCGCCGTTTCAACAAAGGAGTGATAGACGCAGACGGCGCCGACCGTCAGATGCAGATCCTGAATACCGAGACCCTCGACCAGGTGATGCTGTAGCGGGTTGCACGCCTTGGCGCAGAGCCGCCGGACTCGATCGGCCGAGTCGTCACCACTGAGCGTAGTCAGGTCCATGCACGCGATGGCGCGCAGCAGCCACGCCGCCTGGTTCTCTTTCTTGACGGTGCGCCGCGCGCAATGAGTGGCCGCCCGGCGCTCAACCGCACTGGTGTTTACGCGCACCTTCTCTACCCAGTCGGTATTGAGGAGAATGCCCCGGTTGGCTTCGAGCGCGTGCCCGTTCAGGACCACGGGGACTGCCTGAACGGTGTGGGATGCGCTGTGCTGGGATGCTGCCGGCTGGTGTGCCATCTTCTGTCTCCGCAAAACCGAGAGATCGTTTCAACAAAAATACCGGCTCCTCGCCTCTGGCAAGGAGCCGCGTACACGAGGTCAGAGCAAGAAGGATAAATCCCTCAACGGCGCAAAGCAACAGCGGAATGCAATGCCGCGTGTTTGGGTACGGGGTTACTGTGTTCATCTAATCTATTTATCTGTAGCCGCTGTCCCACTCGCCGCGCTCGCGCAACACAGCAATCTCCTGGCGAGCCATCTCCTGGGCGCGCAGGTAGTCGGGCTTGACCACGCGGTTCAGCGGCATCTGGCCGGCTTCAAGAACGATCCAATGGCGCGGACGCATATAAGACGGCAACCCGCGCGCATGCCGGTCCAATTCTTTGCGGTTCAGTTCGACTCCGGGCTTCTTCTCCACCAAGGCTACAACTGCTTCGGAGACGACCTCGTGCGCCACGCCGACCACGACACAGTTGGTAACCTTCTCTGCCAGCGTGCAGATATGCCTTTCCACGTCGCCCGGGAATATCTGGTAGCCCAGCGACTTGATCACCCACTTGGCCCGCCCGGTCAGATGCAGGCCCGCGGCATCCTTGTAGCCGAGATCGCCGGTATATAGAAAGCCATCGCGCGAGATCGCCTGGGCGGTGGCCGCGGGGTCGTTGACATAGCCCAGAAAGGTCTGCGGTCCGCAAAAGCAGACGTGGCCCATCTCGCCGGAGGGCAGCTCATCGCCGGCGCTACCATCGGCGCGCATGGGCTGGCGAATGGAGCAGGGATAGACCGGCATATCGTGACCTAGCCCGGTGAGGATCGTCTCCTTTTCGTCCGCGTTGGCCTGAATATAGGTGCAGAAACCGGCGGTCTCAGTGAGCCCCATCCCTGTGCCGACGACGGGCGCCATGGCGGCAAGCTGGTCAATAAATGGCCGCGAGACCGTATTACCACCGTAGGCGGCAAATCGGAGGCTGGAGAGATCGTGGCGATCATAGTCTTTCAACATCCACTCGAGGTTGAACATGGCTGGAATTTGGCCCAGTATCTCCACGCGATGCCGGGCAATGGCGCGCAACGAGCGGCCGGCGTCGAATAGTTCCTGGAGGACCGCCGTTCCGCCGCCGAAGAAGGTGCTCATCAGCAGCTCTGTTTGGCCACCGACGTGAGAGGCAGGCAGATTAACCAGCGTGCGGGTGCCGCGATCTCCGCCAAAAAATGCGCCGCACATGCACATATTCTGCACCGTGATGTTGCGGTGCGAAAGCAGGGCCGGCTTGGGCGAACCGGTGGAGCCGGTGGTAAAGATAACCAGCGCGCCATCGTCCTCGGTGATAGTGGAGTCGAACCCGTCCACGGCCATCGCGGGGTACGCATCCTCGGCGGCTCGAATCGCCCGATCGGCAATCGAGGCATAGGAGAGCGTGCCTGAAATTGCCTCGTCCGAATCCATCGCGATGCGATGCTCGAGCCATGGACAGCGTGCCTCGACAACACTCCACAGTAGACGAAGATCAAAAGGCGCTTTCACGCCCAGGCCGGCAAACCCGCGCGGACGGAGGATTTCCAGCACTCGCATCACCTCGGCAGAGGATAAGCGCAGATCCAGTGGGGCGACGATTACGCCGATCTTGAAGCAGCTGTATTCCAGTAAGACGTGATCCACAGAGAGCGGCAACAAAGTGACCAGAAAATCGCCTTTGGTGAAGCCCAGGCGCGACAATTCCTTTGCCAGCACAGTGGAGATGCGGTCGAATTCTCTCCAGGTAACGGTGCGATTGCCCTCGGCGCTGAGAATGGCAGGCGCCTCCGGGCGATCCTTCGCCCACTTCGCTACAACACCATGAAGGAGGTGGCGATCGGTAAAAACTCTTTGGTAATCGTTGCGGGTGAATTGAGGCACGAGCATATCATCCACAGTCTATCCCTTGCCATGGGCAGGTTGATGGTAAACTCCTGTGTTTGGATGAGAATGCACTCAGCCAGTGGCATATCAGGACGGAAAGGCTCCATCGATGCAGAAGCAGGACGATTTAAGCCAATGGATGACACGGAGGGAGTTGTTGGCGCAGAGCGTGCGCGGGGCCGTGCTGGCCTCGGTGGCGCCCTATCTGGGTCATGCCCAGACTCTGCTTGTCCGGGACAACCCCGCTCCAAGAGCCCGGGAGAGCTTTGACTTCGGGTGGAAGTTCCAACGGGGCGACGCCGCGGGCGCTCAGGCGCCGCGGTTTGCCGATGAGGGCTGGCGCAATCTCGATTTGCCACACGACTGGAGTATTGAGGGACCCTTCGGCAAAGACGAGCCCAGCAGCGGACCCGGCGGTTATTTGCCTACCGGAATCGGCTGGTATAGGAAGAGTTTTCGCGTCCCTGAGACGGACCGGGAACGCGTTGTGCAGCTCGGGTTCGACGGCGTCTATCAAGAGAGCGAGGTCTGGATCAACGGCCAGTATCTGGGCCGCCGCCCATACGGATACGTCCCGTTCGCCTACGAATTGACGCCCTATTTAAACTTCGGCGGCGAGAACGTGGTCGCAGTGCGGGTGGACAATTCCAGCCAGACAAATTGCCGGTGGTACTCAGGCTCTGGCATTTACAGGCATACATGGCTGCTGACCACCGACCGGCTTCACGTGGCCCACCGGGGAACCTTTGTCACCTGTTCGCAAATGTCGGCGGAGTCGGCCATCGTCGAGATCAAGACCCGGATCGCGAACGGCCGCAAGGACGGTTCCACCTGCACGCTGATGACCGCGATTCTCGAAAAGGACGGAAGAGCCGTCCAGTCGCAGGAGACAGCGCGGACGGTTGGTGCTGGAACGGAATATGAGTTTGTGCAGCGCGTCACGGTCAGCAAACCCAATCTTTGGTCGCCAGCCCATCCATATATATATACGGTTCGCAGCACCGTGCAGGAGGCGGACCGTGTTGTCGATGTCTATGACACTCCCATCGGAATAAGGGAAGCTGTCTTTGACGCTAATCGGGGATTTTTGCTCAATGGAGAACACATCAAGCTGAATGGCGTGTGCCTTCATCAGGAGGCCGGCAGCGTTGGCTCCGCCGTTCCAGAACGCGTGTGGGAGAGGCGGCTGGAACTTCTTCACGAGATGGGATGCAATGCGATCCGGACCAGCCACAACCCATATGCCGAGGAGTTTCTGGACCTCTGCGACAGGATGGGATTTCTGGTAATGAATGAGGCCTTTGACGAGTGGAGGGTTGCCAAAGGACAGATCAAGAACGGCTACCACGTCTTCTTCGACGAGTGGCATGAGCGCGACCTAGTGAACTTCATCCGCCGCGACCGAAACCATCCATCGGTGGTGCTGTGGAGCGCTGGCAACGAGGTTCCGGACCAACAAGACCCCAAGGGCGCGGAGACTCTGCGCAGGCTCAACCATATCTTTCACAGCGAAGACCCGACGCGGCCCGTCACGGTGGGTTGCGACCATGTGTACTGCGAGCCGTTCTCTGAGATGGCCACGCCCGAGTTTCTGGCCGAGCTGGACATTGTGGGTTACAACTACGTGGATCGCTGGCGCGACCGGGCCGAGAAGTACTACAGCATCGATCGCGAAGCATTCCCACGGCGGCGCGTGATCGGCACCGAGAGCCCGGGGATGGGCGGAGCTCGAGGCGATTACAGCAGCCTGTTTCCGCTGCTCTCGCAGATTGACACTCGGCCTCGATACCATGCCGGTGAAAATCTCGACGTGGAACAGCTTTGGAAGTTTGTCAGGACGTATGACTATGTAGCCGGCGACTTCATGTGGACGGGCATCGATTACCTGGGCGAAGCCTCGTGGCCGCGGAAGGGATCGACCTCCGGAGTGATCGACACCTGCGGCTTCAAGAAGGACGGCTTCTACTTCTATCAGAGTCAATGGACCGATCAACCCGTGCTGCATCTGTTTCCGCATTGGAACTGGAAGAGCCGGGAGGGGCAGATCGTCCCGGTGACCTGCTACACAAACTGCGACACCATCGAACTCTTCGTGAATGGCAAGTCATTCGGCGTAAAGGGCTACCGGTTTCCACGCTACGGGATGCAAGAGAGGTGGGCAAACTATGCAGAGCGGGCCAAAGTCCTGCGAACTACCTCGGACCTGCACCTGGAGTGGGATGTGCCATACGAGCCGGGCACGCTGAAGGCAGTCGGAATCAAAGATAGAAAGATCGTAGCAACGATGGAGATTTCAACTACCGGAGAGCCGGCCGGAGTTCATCTCATCGCGGATCGCGGAACACTCATCGCCGATCGCCGCGACGTAGCGCACATTACGGTGGAGATTCACGACGACCGGGGGCGCGTGGTCCCGGTGGCGGACAATCTGATCACATTCGAGATCCAGGGCGAAGGCCGGATACTCGGTGTGGACAACGGAGATTCGCAAAGTCACGAGGAGTACAAGGCGAAGCAGCGCAAGTCGTTCAATGGGCTATGCCTGGCCATCGTGCAATCCACCGCCAAAGCCGGACCAATACGCATCACTGCGTCGTCGCCGTCTCTTAGGCCGGATACGCTGACGATTCTGACGAAGGCGTGACCGGAGATTGCCCGTGTGCACACTGATTCTTACTTTCGATTTTGCGCCGGGTCCCAATTGTCGCTGCCACGCAGGAAGACGGACGGCTCATACGAATGGGCCTGTTCCGGAGTCAAGAAATGCGTGTGCGGTTCGCGCTCGCCGGGGTGCGCTCCGGGGCCGGTTGATCCATATTCTGCGTAGAAGACCGTTTCGATAGAGTGCGTTTCGCCGGGGTGCCATTCGCGCCATCCTGCCGGATCGATGCGCTCGCCCATCTCCGTATTGAGATAGATCACAGTGGCATAGGGCCGCCACGGCCGGCCCAGATACACGTTTTGCGTCACGCCGGGGTCGGCGGTGAGCTTGCACCGGTTGATGACAAAGCCGGAGTCTTCACTGGGATAGTGCTTGGACTGTGCGGTAATGTATCCCCCGGCGTGGGCTGTGCTATGGATCTCGCAGCGATCGAAGACCGCTTTGCTATCTCCAAAGATGAAATCGACGTTTCCGGCAACGTAGCAGTCAGAGAAGTACTGCCGCGTTGGGATGCAGTTTTCGCCGTCGGGCGAGCAGTTGCGGCTGCCGGCGTAGACGGTGTCCTGATTGCCCAACAGGCGCACATTGTGGAAGACAGCGCGGTCGCCGATGACCAGCAGCGCCAGGGCCTGCGATCCGGCAGGAAGCTGCGGGTGCGTCGCGTTAAAGTCATTCTCGAAGGTGATGTTCTCGGCGTAGAAGTTGTCGGCGGTTACATTCACGGTGGCGGAGTGAAGGGTTCCGCCCGATGTGCCGGCGCTCTTGTCCATAACCACTATGGTTTTTGAAGCGTCGCTGTTGGCGCTGCGAATCTGAATGTTCGGCTTATTGACCGTGAGCACTTCGCGGTATACGCCGGGAGCCACCAGCACCAGTGCTCCGGTCTTGGGAGCCGCATCCAGAGCGCGCTGGATGGAGTAGAAGTCGCCCGTGCCGTCGGCCGCGACGTACAGAGTTTCGTCCTCTGACGGAACTGTGCCGGCCATCTCCGGCGCAGTGGGCAGAGCTGGGAAACGAACGAAGCGCTCATCGCAGGGCAGCGGAGTGCCGGGTGCCGAACCGGGCGTCTGCTGCACTGTCACATCGTCTCCGGCTGGCTCAAGATTGCCGCGCCTGTTTCCAATGATGATTTCCGCATCCTTGTTCAGCATTATGGAGTGCTGCTGGTCGTCGGCGAAGACGTTGTCGAGCGTCAGGCCCAACTTGTGCTGCGCATCTATTCCGAGAAAAGTGTAACTGCCCGCAGTGAGCACGTGAACGTTCTGGAGCAGGATGTCACGATAAACAGGAAGCTGGTCGCCGCCGAATGTGGTGTAGAGCGGAGTAAAGACCAGCGGGTTTTTCGTATCGCGAATGCAGACGTCGCGATAGACGAGGTCATGCACCAGGCCACCGCGGCTGCGGTCAGATTTGACGCGGATGCCGTTGTCAGCGCCGTCGATCGTCAGGTCCTCGACCAGCATATGATCGACACCGCCATTGGTGCCGCTGCCGATGGACATACCGTGGCCGGTATAAAAATGGTTGTGAAGAATGGAGATATTCGAGGATGGCCCCGATTTACTGGATTTGACCGCAACATTGTCGTCTCCGGTATGGATAACGCAGTAGGCGATGGTTACATTGCGCGAGGAGCCGGGATCGATGCCATCGGTGTTGCGGGCCGTCTTCGGCGTCATGATCTTGACGCCCCACGCGGTAAAGCCGTCAGTATCGTTCACACCGACGTGAAAGTTGGGTGAGTTTCGCAATGTAATTTTGTAGAGTGTAAAGCCATCCGCGTGGCGCATGGAAATCAGCGTGGGAACGCTCTGCTGCCTGTCGGTGACCTTGGCCTCATGCGCCAGGTCCCACCAGCTCACATCCTGGCCGAGGAGTTTGGCGCCGCCCCGGCCATCGATGGAACCCTCGCCCATGATGCCGCTGTCCTGAGCGCCGTTGCCGGCAATCAACGGCTTGCATCCGTGTCCTCTTTCGCTCATTATGCCGCAACTGCCGGGCGCCAGATCGTAGAGACGCGGATCGCGCGAAGCCACCAGCGCGGTATTCACGTCCACCACCAGGGTGACGCCGGAGCGCAGGGACAGAGGACCAGTCAGGAAGACATTCTTCATTCCGGCGGCGCGCAGAACGACAGATTTTCCTGCTGTGCAGGTGTCGATGGCGTTCTGAATGCGCCCGGTATCCAGAGAGCGCTCATCCTTGTCTGCAATTACGCCATTGTTGGCCACGACGACGGCCTCCAGCGTGATGCAGGCGGCTGGAATCTGCGGCTCGACGACCTTGCGGGTATCCTGGGCAGGCAGGGCCGAAGCAATAAGCAGCAGAGGTGCGGCGAAAAACGAAGAGACGCGGGGGAAACGCATATTGGGCTCCAATCGGGACGGCTGTACGTCGATTTCAAGAAACTGAAGTAGCCAAGTGGACTGACCACTGGCAGCATCTACTCTACAGGAGTTCAACCA
>Ga0265342_10001201_pt1 | contig 24565 bp, 21 predicted proteins | sample 4CB327metaG_FD_203125 | JGI IMG/M metagenome (GOLD analysis project Ga0265342, IMG submission 203125) | Rhizosphere microbial communities from Carex aquatilis grown in University of Washington, Seatle, WA, United States - 4-CB3-27 metaG | ecosystem: Host-associated > Plants > Roots >... | reverse complement strand
TCACGGGACGGCCGGGAGCCGCCGTATTCACCGTCGCCCATCGCGATCCCAATGCGGTCGTCTTCTGGCAGCTCGATGGCGCCTACCTCGGATCGACGCGCGGAGATCACGCCATCGAGGCGAGGCCCGGCGTCGGCGACCACGTCCTCACGGTCGTGGACGGCTCGGGACGGACAGTCTCGCGGCGCTTCAGCGTGTTGAACAGGAATTGAGGAGAATGCATCGCATAACGCCTTCCTTCGCCATCGTCCTGTTAGCGGCGATCGCCTCATCCTCCGGCTTTGCCCAAGGCGAGTCCCCCGGCTCCGGAAAGGGCGATTCGCCCTTCCTCGACGGACCTTGGGAGGGGCGGGTCGAGCTGAGCCCCGCCGCGCCGGCCTCCGGGCCCGAGTCCTTCGCCCTGATCCTCTTCCCCGCGGACCCCGAGGCGGGAAGCCCGCAGGGAGGCCTCGTGGACATGCCCTCGCGGGGCCTTTACGGCTTTCCCTTGGACGAGGTAGTCCGGGATTCCGATGGCATCGCCTTCGCCCTCCGGGGCAAGGCTCCCTTCGACGGCCTTTTCGAGCTCAAGCTATCGAAGGTATCGGTATCCGAGGCGGAGAAGGGCCCGCTCGTCGGCGCGATCCGGCTCCTCTCGCCCAAGACAGCGGAGGGAAGGACAGTCCTCGAGGAAGGCGTCTTCTCCCTCGCGCGCCCGGATGCATCCTCCCGGACGCTCGAGTACGGGGTGGACTATCCGGTCGATACGGGACGCGGCATCCTGCCGGGGAGCCTCCTCCTGCCCGAAGCCGATTCGGCTGAGGCGCCGCCCCTCGTCCTCATCCTCTCGGGAGCCGGGGCCGATCGGGACGGCAACAACTACGCGGTCCCCGGCAGGAGTGACTCCCTTCTCCGGCTCGCCCTTTCCCTCAGGGAGCGGGGCATCGCCTCCCTCCGCTTCGACAAGCGCGGAACGGGCGGTGCCTACGCTCTCGTCGAGGACGAGGGGAAGCTCCGCTTCGACGACCACATCGACGACGCGCGCGCCGCCTTGCGTCTCCTCGGGGCCGATCCGCGCTTTTCCTCGCTCGCCGTCGTCGGCTTCGCGGAGGGAGCCCTCGTGGGCGCCTGCGCTCTCGCGGAGACGGAAAAATCGGGCGATGGCGCGAAGCTTCCCGTCGTCGGCATCCTCGCCCTCTGCGCTTCGGGCAAGACCGAGATCGAGGTAGTCGAAGAGGCCCTCGCGAGCGCCCCCGATGAGCTCAAGGGGGAGGCCGAAGCCATCATGTCCGCCCTCGAATCGGGTAAGGGCTATCCGGATCCGAGCCCCTACTTCGCCGAGTACTTCAGGCCGAGCGTTCAGCCCTATCTCTCCTCTCTCTTCGCTCGCGACATACGCGCCGCCTTCGCCGCGGCGGCCGGGCGCTGCCCTGCCCTCGTCGTCGCGGGCGGCAGCGACCGCCAGGTCCCGGCGGCTGAATCCATGCTCCTCGCCTCCTCGGCGGGAGCCGCCTATCGGGTCGTGCCGGGGATGAGCCACGCGCTCAAGGGAGTGGGCGAGGACGAGGAGGCGAACTACGCCTCGTTCACGGATCCGAAGCTGCCCCTGGCGGATGGCCTCGTCGACCTGGTCGCGGCCTTTGCCAGGGGTGCGGACCTAGCTCCGGGGACCGGCTCGCAGGAGGCCGAGGACCCTGGCGAGGGCATCGCGCGATAGGGGAACCTTCGAGACGACGAAGAGCTCGCCCTCGGTCTGCACGGGAAGGGCCAGCGCGGCGTCGGCGTCGTCGCCGAAAAGGATTCTGGTCATCCCGTACCAGGCGAGCTTGAGCACGGGCCTGAACGTTCGAAGAGTCTTCGCGTCATCCATCATGAAGGCGACCGTGGCCTCGTAGCGCCCCTTTTCCCCGGCGATGGGCGACGCGGCTATGAGGAGACCTCGTACCGGAATGTCCATCGCTTCACCGAGGAGGACGGCCGCCAGGCCCGAGAAGGGCTCCGGCGCCCAGAGGACGAGCTCCCGCGAGGCTAGCTCCGTAAGGCGCGCCGGAATCGGGGAAGGGCCCGGGAGCTTCGCGGCGACGAGGAGGCTCTGGATGGGGCGAGTGGAGGCGAGGACTATCTGCGGTCCGGGCACGGCGACGTAGAGGCCGAGCTTGGCGTTGTAGTAAGCGGGCTTCTCTTTCTTCCAGTCGGGATTGGAGCCGAGGGAGAGGGAGGCTGCTCGGAAGGGATAGTCGCCGATCAGTACCGCCTGTAAGGCGGTCGCCGTGGGCGCGGGAGGCTTCCGTTCGAGCATCATCTCCTCGCTCCGGGGAAGGGCGGAACCCAAGCCCAGGGCCACGACGCGCGTGCGCTCGAGCAGGCTTTTCATCGAGCCCGCTTGCGAGGCCGGAAGGAGGGCGGGCGCGAGCTCGCGGGCGGCCTCTCCCGAGAGGCGGACGTAGGCGAGGGAGCCCGGCTCAAGGATGGCGAGGGGATCGGCCGACGCGTCGATCTTGATCGGCGCCGCGCAGGAGAGAACGAGGGATGCCGCGGCGACAGCCGCCGACAGCGCGGGAAAAAGCGCGGCGTTAACCCTGCCCCGGCTCTTCAAATGCTTCATGCGAGGGACTCCTTCCTGAAGAGCGATAGGGCCAGCTCGCGGTGCTCGCGGGCCGCCTCGTTCCACTTGCGTAGGGCCGAGTCGCGGTAGAGCCCGCGAGTGGCGACGCGGCGGGAACCCGATCCGAGGCCCGACCTGCGGGTCAACTCGGCCCGTGCCCAGGCGAGCTTGTCGTATCCGGCGAAGAAAGCGTCGTCGGCCTCCTCCTCCGCGATCCCGGCGGCCATGAGGTAGCCGCGCTTGTCGTAGGGAGGCACGCCGAGATCGACCGTAGCCGAGGCGATGCGCGCCTTCATGTCGCCCGGGTAGCGCCTCCACGCGGCCGTAAGCTCGTCGATATGGAGATCCTCGTCCTCGAAGCTCATGCGGAGGTAGGTCCTGAGGTAACGGTAGATCTTCCGCGCCGCCCCTCGGAAGCGCTCGCCGTTGTCGACTCGCGCCAAGGGACCCTCGAGCCGCGGGTCGACCCAGCTTCCCGACGCGTCGTCCGGGGCGCGCAAGGCCTGGAGGTGGCCCGCGGGCGGGAGGGGAGAGGAGGGATCCAGCGAGTTGCCTTCCTCGACCCGGCCCGAGAAGTTCTGATGCGCCCAGGTGTCGGCATAGGCGTGGAGGGCGATGCCGATGCGGAAATCATCGCCCGTGCGCAGCGCCGCGACGAGGAGTTCCTTGGCCAGGGGCGAGTCGGGCGTCACCGTCCAGCGCGACGCGTCGCCGTCGGCTCGCTCCGCCTGAGCCCGCGCCCTGTCGCCGGGCACGAAGTGGAAGGGCAGGTAGATGTCGCGAAGCGTGGCCTCGTCCCAGAAGACGTAGTTCTGCGTGACCTGGGTGGAATACGAACGGCCGCCGTCGTCGATCTCGTAGGCGAGGATCGCGTTGTCGACGTACTGCGAAGCGAAGGCTATGTCGACGGCCCTCCTCTCCGGCAAGCCCGCGCGGAGGCAGAGGAAGCAGACCGCATAGTAGTGGAATTCCGCGTTCATACGGGAGGAGTATGCGGCGGCCGGGCGCGGGGGCGCAAGAGCGCAAGAGCGCAAGAGCGCAAGAGCGCAAGAGCGCAAGAGCGCAAGAGCGCAAGAGCGTCGGCCCACGCCGCCTGCGCAAGTCCGCGCCGGGTGCGCTATACTGGCGCTGATGGTGATTTATGAATGCCCCGGCTTCCTCCGCGTAGTCTTCGATGCTGACGCGGAGTACTTCAGCTTCGAATGGGAGGACTTCTCCATCTCCCTCGCCGAGATAAAGAAGGCCCATAAGGCGGCCCTGAGCGCGGCCGTAGCCAAAGCATGCTTCAGGTACGTGGCCCAGTGCGCGCGCGCCCGCGACTCTCTCCTGCCCGAAGTCGTATTCTGGTGGCGGAGCGAATGGGTGCCCAAGCTGATCGCCGCCGGAGTTTCCAGGATAGTGACCGTAGTCCCCTCTAGCACGCTCGCCACCCTCAGCAACCGCGACTGGCAGCGCGAGCTGCAGGACGGCATCGAGATCATCAACGTGGCGAGCTTCGAAGCCGCTCTGGCTGCGCTAGGAGCCTCTTGAGACGCCTTCCCCGCGGCTTCGTTCTCCCCTTTTTACTCTTTCGCGCTCCGTGCTAGGATCGCCGAACGGGGGATCCGATGTCGATCGAGAAGGCCTATTCCATGCTGAAGCCGGGCGTCCTCCGGAGGCGCCCCGCATGAAGGCTCCCGAAACCCCCGTATGGGATCTCGGACCCGTCTATCCTTCCCTGCAATCGGGAGAATATGTCGACGCGAAGTCGCGGATGGCCGCCCTCTCGGCCGAGTTCCTGGCCCACATCGACGCGATACGCGTAGCCGCCGATCCGGGGAATTGGCTCGTCAAGGCTCTGGAGCTCGAGGATTCCTGCGGATCGCTCTACGAGACGCTCTCGGCCTACGCCTACGCCTCCTTTTCCACGGATACGGGGGAAGCCCGCGCCGTGGCGGAACTCAACGCGATCGAGGAGCTCGGCCTTCCGCTCAAGCGCGCGGAAGTCCTTTTCCGAAACGCCCTCGCCGCGAGGAAGGACGAGATGGAGGCGCTCACGGGCGGATCGACCGGCCGCGCCGCCGACCCGCGCCTCGCTCCCTACGCCTTCCACGTCGGCGAGGAGCTTTTCTGGCAGTCGAGGCAGATGGCTCCCGAGCTCGAGGATCTCGCGGCCGACCTCCAGCGCTCCGGCGGCGACGCCTGGAGCAGGCTGCAGGAGTCGATCACCTCGTCGGCGAGCGCGGTTTGGCCGGCCGAGGGCGCGGCTACGAGCGGCGCCTCGGCGGATGCAGCCGTCGCGCCGTCGTCGTTAACGCTCGTAGAACTGCGCAACCTCGCCTACGATGCCGACCGTTCGGTGCGCGAGAAGGCCTATCGCCTGGAACTCGGTCTCTGCGAGTCCTTGAAGATCCCGGTCGCGGCCGCCCTCAACGGCGTCAAGGGCTTCTCCGTTTCGCTCAACGCGCGTCGGGGCTGGGAGGGTAGCCTCGAAAAGGCGGCCGCCCAGGCCCGCGTCTCGCCGAAGGCCCTGGATGCCCTCATATCCGCGATGGAGGAGTCCCTCCCCTCGTGGCGGCGCTACCTGAAGGCCAAGGCCTCCCTCCTCGGGATCGGGCGCTGCGCCTTCTACGACCTCTTCGCCCCCCTTGATGGCCCATTAGGGGGACCCTCGGGCGGCGAGGGCCGGAGATTCGCCTTCGCCGAAGCCTCGCCTCGTTCCTATTCCTTTGACGAGGCGCGCGACTTCATCGTCGGGAAGCTGTCGTCCTTCGACCCGGCCATGGGCGACTTCGCCTTGCGCGCCTTCTCCTCCTCGTGGATCGACGCGAGGCCCCGCGCGGGGAAGGTGGGCGGCGCGTACTGCATCGACTTCCCCGCGGCGAGGACCTCCCGTATCCTGTGCAACTTCGACGGTTCCTTCAATTCCGTCACCACTATCGCGCACGAGCTCGGCCACGCCTGGCACGCCGAGGTAGTTCGCGGCCTGCCCTACGTCTGCACGCAGTACCCGATGACCCTCGCCGAGACCGCGTCGATCTTCTCCGAGACACTCGTGTTCGAAGGCGCCCTCCGCGAGGCCGGCGCAGCGGGCGCGGGCGAGCGGGCTGCGCCGCAGCGCGTCGCCCTCCTCGAGCTCCATCTCCAGGACGCCTGCCAGGTCATCGTCGACATACTTTCCCGATTTTACTTCGAGCAGGCGGTCTTCCGGCGGCGCGCGGCGGCCGAGCTCTCTCCCGAAGAGCTCTGCGATCTCATGCTGGACGCGCAGCGGAAGAGCTACGGCGACGGCCTGGACCCCGAGCTCCTCCATCCTTACATGTGGCTCGTGAAGGGCCACTACTACTCGACCGACCTCGCCTTCTACAACTTTCCCTACGCCTTCGGGCAGCTCTTCGGCGCGGGCCTCTACGCGCGGTACGAGGCCGAGGGCCCGAGCTTCGCGGCCTCGTACAGGCGCATCCTCGAGGGCACGGGCGGGGCGAGCGCCGCCCGCGTCGCCGCCGATGCCGGCTTCGACATCGAGAGGCGGGACTTCTGGCGCGAGGGGCTCGGAGTCTTCGCTCGGCAGGCCGCCGAGCTCGAGGCGATCTCATCTAAGATCCCTGACATCAAAGCCTGAGGGAGGCGGAATCATGGCGGAACGGATCGGAGTGATCGGCGCGGGCGCCTGGGGCACCGCCCTGGCGAAGGTGCTGTCGGAGTGCGGCCACCGCGTGGCCCTCTGGTGCAACGAGGCCGAGACCGCGGACGAAGTCAACGGCGCCCGGCGCAACGAGCGCTTCCTCCCCGGCGTCGCGCTGCCGAAGGGCATCGTCGCCGATATCGATCCGCTCACGGTAGCGACCGGCAAGGACGTCATAATCCTGGCCGTGCCCTCGCCCTACCTCATGGGGGTGGTCAAGCGAATCCTCTCCGCTCCCAACGTCATGGACGGCGAGTCCCTCATCGTCACCGTGACCAAGGGCTTCGTGGCCGGGACTCCGGGGCAGGGCGGCGCCAAGGGACCGAGGCTCATCGTCGAGACCCTCGAGGACTACTTGCCCGGCTTCTACCGAGGCAACACCGTGTACCTCTCGGGGCCCAGCCACGCCGAGGAAGTGTCGCGGGGCAAGATCACGGGCCTCGCGGCCGCGAGCCAGAGCGGGCGTAGCGCCATAAGGACCCGCGAGCTCTTCCGCGGGAGCCGGGTCCTCGTCTTCCCCTCGCTGGACGTCGTGGGCGTGCAGGTCTGCGCCGCCGCGAAGAACGTGGTCGCCGTGGCCTTCGGCATGCTCGACGCCATCGCGGGCCGGGGGCTCGAGGGCTCGCCGCCCGGAACCGCGAAGGGCTCCGTCGGCGGCGCCGAGTTCGGCGACAATACCGAGTCCTTCCTCCTCGCGGCGGGGTTGAACGAGATGCAGACCCTCGGCGTCGCGATGGGCGCCACCCATCCCGAGACCTTCACCTCCATCGCGGGAGTCGGCGACCTCGACGTGACCTGCCGCTCCGTCCACGGCCGCAACCGGCGCTTCGGCCGGGAGATAGTCGAGAAGGGAATTCTCAAGCCCTTCCGCGACCTCGACGATCTCCTCGCGCGCCTGGGCGAGCTGGGCTACCTCCCCGAGGGGGCGGTCGCCTGCAAGCACGTCCGAGCCATTGCGGCCGAGCGCAAGCTCGAACTGCCGATCATGGGAGGCGTCCACAGCATCCTCGACCGCAAGACCGAGCCCCTCGCCTTCCTCGAGAAGTACCTGGGCTCGATGGGCGCGGGCCTCACGCTCCGCGACTAAGCCTTACATCCCCACCATCACCTTGATCGCGTCCTCGGGCATCGACGCGGCGAAGTCGAAGGCCTTGACCGCGTCCTTGAAGTCGTAACGCTGCGTGACGAGGGGGGCGACCTTGAGCGTGCCCGAGGAGATCATCTTGACGGTCCTGGGGTACATGTTCCGGTAGCGGAAGATGTGCATGATCCTGATCTCCTTCGCCTGGGCCGCGACTACGTCGAAGGGGGCGGGGCCGGCGGGCATGCCGATCATCACGGCGCGCCCGCCCGGGCGCAGGTAGCGCACGAAGCTGCCGGTGATCGCCGGGCTCCCGCTCGCCTCGAATACTATGTCGACGCCCTCGGGCGCCAGGCCGGAGACCGCGTCTTCCAGCGACTCCTTCGCCGAATTGACGCAAACGACGTTGCCCGAGAAATTGCTCCGCACGACGTCGAGCTTCTTCTGCTTGATATCGGCGAGCAGGACCTTGGCGCAGCCGGAGGCGAGGGCGGCGAGGGCCGTGACGATGCCGATAGTGCCCGCGCCGAAGACTAGCGCTACGTCGCCGGGCCTGATCGCCGCCGTGTCGGCCGAGTAGACGCCGATCGCGAGCGGCTCGACGAGGGCTCCCTCCTCGAAGGAGACGTTCTCGGGAAGCTTGAACGTGAACGCTGCGGGATGCACGACGCTCTCGCGCATGCATCCGTGGATGGGAGGAGTCGCCCAGAACCGGACTGCGGGGTCGAGGTTGTACTGCCCGGAGAGCACGGATGGGCTGCCCGGCGCGGGGATGCCCGGCTCCATGCACACGCGGTCTCCGGCCTCGAGGTGCTTGACCTTCGATCCGACTTCCAGGACGACGCCGCTCGCCTCGTGGCCGAGGACCATCGGCTTCTCCACGACGAAATCGCCGATCCTCCCGTGGAGGTAGTAGTGCACGTCGCTCCCGCAGATGCCGACGTTCTTTATTCCTATCCTGACGTCGTCGGGGCCGAGCCTCTCGTCCGATTCGAAATCCTCGATCGCGAGTTTATTTTTTTCTTTAAGTATGAGAGCTTTCATCGAAGCCTCCTAAGCTCCTATTTGTCCCTCCCCTTCGCAGAGGGGAAGCGCTGTAACCGCTGCAAATGATAGCCAACATATTGGAAAAAGAAAAGCAAAAAAGAGTCTAATTTGCGCAAATAATATCGATATAATAGGCGCGAGTTATAGGGCGTTTTCGTACGCTGTTTTTTATCTACTTGGTTGATTTTTACGATAAATTAGGAAGAACGAACAGTGAAACCGTTCTATTTTACTAGAATATATATTTATATTATATATAAATAAATTGCTTTTACTAATACATATCCATTACTGTTTCGCAATATTCGACAAAGGGAATGACAGTTGGGCCGGGAATTGGCGACCGTTAAATAGTAAAGGCAAAATATATCTTGACAAATCAAGAAAGCGACCTATATTGACCAAGCACGATAAAACCGGAAAAGAATTTGCGCAAAAAACTGGTTAATTGATCGTGCGTGGTCGCGGATACCACAATTCCGTAAATCAGGAGGTCGAACGTGCTGAAGAAACTAGGACTCATCGCAGTGGTCGCCCTGGCTCTCGTAGTCGGGCTTCCGGCCCAGGGGAAGGTGTACAAGGTCGCCTATATCGCCCGCGCCCAGGCGGACTCCTTCGCCGCCTGGCTCGCCAACTCGATAATAGACGAAGCCAAGAAGTACAAGAACGTCGATTTGAAGGTCTTCGACGGGCAGGCCAACGATGACACGGAGAACTCCCTCATCGAGAACGCGATCACCAACAAATTCGACGTCATCATCATCCAGCCCAACAACGGCGAATCGCAGCGGCCCTACGCCGTCAAGGTCGTCCAGGCGGGCATCTTCTGCATCACGACGAACGCCCGCATAGCCGGCATCGCCGGAGCGTCCTCGGTGGACGCCGACCCCTACGAGCAGGCGGCCGTCAACGCCCGCCAGGCCCTCAAGCAGGTTCCGCAGAACGCCAAGGTAGTCGTCCTGGACGGGCCGCCCGGCAACTTCCATGCCGATTCCCGCAGGGTGAGCTGGCAGAACGAGTTCTTCTCCAAGCGCCCGGATGTGAAGATAGTCGGCGAGCAGATCGCCCACTGGAACAAGGACGAGGCGATGACCTTCATGGAGGACTGGGTCCAGGCCAATCCCAAGATCGACGCGATCATCTCCATGAACGACAACATGGCCGCGGGAGCCATCGAAGTCATCAAGAACAACGCGAATTACAAGGGCATCCTCTCCTACGGCGTCGACGGGACGGCCGAGGCCTGCCTCCTCATCAAGGGCGGGCTCATGACCTCCACCTGCCTCCAGAGCGCCTACGCCCTGGCCGAGAAGATCCTCGACACCACGAACAAGCTCGTCACCGGGAAGTCGGGACAGATCAACGTGGACATCGACGCTCCGCTCGTGACGAAGGCGAACGTCGACCAGTACATCGCCATGCATAAGAAGGCCGGGGCGATCAAGTAATCCCTCCTCGTCGGTTTCAGTGCTTTAGGCATGTCCCGGCCCCGAGCCCGGGACATGCCCTTCGATATCTTAAGGAAGAGAAGAGGTAGGCATGGAAGGCTGCAAGCTCCAGGTGCGCCACATCAGCAAGTCCTTTCCCGGCGTCCTGGCTCTGGACGACATCAGCCTGGAGGCGCGCTCCGGCTCGGTCCTCGTGCTCTGCGGGGAGAACGGGGCCGGCAAGTCGACGCTGATGAAGATCATCAACGGCGTGTACCAGCCCGATCAAGGCGAGATATTGATCGACGGGAAGAAGGTCCATATCCGCAGCCCCATTCAAGCGCGCGGATACGGCATATCCATGATCTTCCAGGAGCTCAACTACATCCCCGAGATCACGGTGGAGGAGAGCCTCTTCTGCGGGCGCCTCCCCATGAAATTCGGCCGGGTGGACTGGAAGGCGGTCCGCGGGCGCACCCTCGAGCTCCTCGAGGCCGAGGGGCTTTCCTATTCCCCCACGACCAAGATGAAGGATCTCTCGGTCTCCGACGTCCAGATGCTCGAGATACTCAAGGCCGTCTCCATGGACTCGAGCATTCTCATTATGGACGAACCGACCTCCGCGATCACGCTGCGCGAGGTGGATCGGCTCTTCGCGAAGATAGCCGACCTCAAGGCCCGGGGCACGAGCATCATCTATATTTCCCACAAGATGGACGAGATCTTCCGCATCGCCGACGACATCGCCATCCTCCGCGACGGCCGGGTCGTGGACGTGAAGCCGCGGGAGGAGCTGGACATCGACAAGGTGATCTCGCTCATGGTCGGGAGGAAGCTCGAGAACAATTTCCCCAAGCGCGCGGTCGATATCGGGGAAGAGGCCCTGAGGGTCGAGGGTCTGTCCTCTCCGGGCGTCTTCGAGGACATCGGCTTCTACGCCAGGAAGGGCGAGATCGTCGGCTTCGCCGGCCTCATGGGCGCGGGCAGGACCGAAGTGATGCGCGCCCTCTTCGGCCTCGACGGATACGAGGCGGGGGAGATCAGGATCCTCGGCAAGCGCGTCTCGATACGATCCGTCGCGGACAGCATCAAGGCCAAGATGACGATGCTGTCGGAGGATCGGCGCAGGTACGGACTCATCCCGGTCCGGAGCGTGCGCGAGAACATCTCGCTCTCGAGCCTGGGGAAATTCATCTATCACGGGCGGCTCCACGTCTCCAAGGAGAACAGGGTCGTCTCCGACATCTGCGCGAGGATGAGCGTTAAGACTCCTTCGCTGGGCACGACGGTCGAGGCCCTCTCCGGCGGGAATCAGCAGAAGGTCGTGCTCGCGAAATGGATGCTCAACGAGCCCGATATCCTCATCATGGACGAGCCGACGCGCGGTATCGACGTCGGCGCCAAGTACGAGATATACAAGTTGATGGGCGACCTCGCGGCGGAGGGACGGGCCCTCGTCATCGTGTCGTCGGAGCTTCCGGAGCTCATCGGGATGTGCGACAGGATCTACGTGATGTGCAAGGGCGAGATCGCGGGCGAGCTCTCGCGGGAAGAATTCTCCCAGGAAGCCATCATGCGGCTGGCGACGGGACTCGAGACGAAGGAGGAGGCATCGTGAGCGGAATAGGGAAAGCCCGAGCGGCATGGGCCAACGTAAGCAGGAGCTATAGCATCTACATCGTCCTCGCGGCCCTGATCGTCCTCTCCTCGATCATCAACCCCAACTTCTTCTCGGGCGGGAACATCTCCAACGTCACCCGGCAGATTTCGGTAACGACCATCCTTGCCTTCGGGGAGACGATCCTCATCATCTGCGGCTGCCTCGACCTGTCGTCGGGGTCGGTGCTCGCGCTCTCCGGCCTGCTGTCCGTCGCGAGCTACAAGGCAACGCTCTCCATGCCGCTGGCCTTCGCCGTGGCGATAGGCGTCGCGGTGCTTTGCAATTTCGTAAGCGCGATGATGGTGGCGAAATTCAGCGCGCCCGCCTTCATCGCGACGCTGGCGATGCAGGAGATGGCGAGGGGCGGCGCGCTGCTCTTCTCGAAGGGCCAGAACATCTATCAGATCGGGGACTATACGAACGTCGGCCAGGGCTCCGTGGGCTTCATGCCGATTCCGCTCGTCTTCCTGATCGGGCTCTTTGTCGCGACCTGGTACATCCTCAAGCATACGCGCTTCGGCAGGGCCCTCTACGCGATAGGCGGCAACCAGGAGGCCGCCAAGGCCTCCGGCATACGCGTGAATTCCGTCAAGATCAACGCCTTCATCGTCAACGGCGTCCTCGTCGGCATCGCCGGCGTGCTCTTCATGTCGCGAGTCAACGCTGGCCTGCCCAACGGGGCCATCAACTACGAATTCCAGGGATTGACCTCGTCGATCATCGGAGGCACGAGCTTCTCGGGCGGCATAGGCACCGCGGGCGGGACCGTCGTGGGCGCCTTCATCGTCGGCTTCCTCAACAACATCATGAACCTGGCGAACGTCAACTCCTACACCCAGCAGATCGCGCGCGGGGCGATCATCGCGCTCGCCGTCATCTACGATATCTGGACCAAGAACAGGAGGACGAGGAGCCTCGTGAGGGGAGTGGCTAAATAGCGCCCTCGCTTGACTTAGCCATGCGCGGTCATTAGGATATCGCCAGCGCGGGGCGCGCGCGCGCACCGTCGAGATCCTCCGTCCCTGGATGTACCATGCAGAACAAGCTTGTGCGGCTCGAGGACATCGCTCATAAGGCCGGAGTCTCGATCACTACGGTCTCCCACGTCATCAACAAGACGCGGTACGTGAAGCAGGAGACCCGCGAGCTCGTCCTCAAGGTCCTCGAGGAGATGAATTACGATACGAGCCGGCCCAAGGAGCGGCAGAAGGCATCGAAGCTCATCGGGGTCATCGTCGCGGACATCACCGAGGACTACTACATCTCGGTCGTGAAGGCCATCGAGACCTATGCCTCGGAACAGGGCTTCTCGATCCTCCTCTGCGATTCCGAGGACGATGCGGAGAAGGAGAAGCGCAACCTCAAGACCATCCTCGAGCGGGACGTCAGCGGACTCATCCTCTCCCCCATCAACTGCGAGAAATACCCGAAGGACATCAAGGACGCCGAGATACCGGTGGTCTTCATCGATAGGAAATACAGCAAGCACGACAAGGTCTTCGTGGGCATCAACAATTTCGAATCGGGCTATTTCGGGACCAAGTACCTCGCGTCCAAAGGCTGCAGGGCAATAGGCTTCATCGGCTATCCGGAGACCGTCTACACCGCGCGCCAGCGGGCGATCGGATACCGGCAGTGCCTCCACGAGTGCCTGCCCGACTGCGAGCCGCGCGTCCTCAAGCTGAACTACCGGCAGGAAGACTCGAACAAGCTCATCCGGGAATTCGTGGAGAGCTTCCGCCCCGACGGCGTCCTCTGCGCCACTTCGGACGTGTGCTACCAGATGATCGGCAGCCTCGAGGAGATGGGGATCAGCATACCCGAACGGATGAAGATCGTGACCTACGACGACAACAAATGGCTCGACTACCTGAAATACCCCATCTCCGTCATCACGCAGCCGACCTCCGAGATAGGCTTCACCGCCATCGACAGCCTCGTCCGGATGATCCGCCATCCCGCCGAGAGGAAGCGCATCGCGACGGACGTCTTCCTCGAGACGGGCTTCATCGACAGGCTTTAGGGGGGCTATCCAAATGGCGAGCTACGGGGAGTTGGACGGAATATTGGGCATCGACCCTCGGCACAGGACAGCGGAGATAGGGAGCATTGCCGAGGAGGGCGGTTCCATCGAGAGCTTCGCCATCAAGATGGCGGCGCTCCATGACCTCTCCGTGGAGCTTTCCGTGGCCGAGGGGATCGAAGCGTTATGCGAGCGCGCGGTCAGGCTCGGGCGCATCGTCCTTGGCTTCGACAGGATCGGCATATGGTTCGTCGACGGCGAGAATCCCGGCATCATGCACGGCAGCTACGGAATCGACGGATCGGGCTTCATCAAGGACGAGAGGGGATTGACCCTGCGTCGGGCGGCGGAGGAGCTCTCGCCGGATTTCTACGAGGGGAAGGAGCCCATATACTTCCTCAGCGACGCGCCCTGCTTCGACGATCGGATGAACGTCTTGGGCGAGGCGGACAAGGCCCTCGCCCTTCTCTGGGACGGGCGCAAGGTCATAGGGGAAGTGACGGTCGACAACGTCATCACGAAGAGGAAGATCCGCGGCGGGGACCTCGATCTCCTGGTCCGCTACGCGCGGCTCGTCGGCTATCTGGCGAGCTTCAAGCTGGCCCAGCACGAGCTCGGTCGCCTCTCCGGAACCGACGAGCTGACGGGAATAGTGAACAGGCGAACCGCGCTTGTCGTACTGGAAAAGCAATTCGGCCTTTGCCAGCGCAAGGGAGGCATCATATCCGTCGCGTACGTAGACCTCGACGGGCTGAAGGCGGTGAACGACGCTTACGGGCATGCGGCGGGGGACGAGTACATCAGGTCGGCCTGCGACGTATTCACGAAGGCGCTAAGGACTACCGATACCGTCGGAAGGCTGGGCGGCGACGAATTCCTCGCGATACTGCCCGACTGCGATCTAGCGGGAGCCGAGATTACCAAGCGTCGGGCGCAATCGATAGTCGAGGAGCGGAACCGCGCGGGAGGCGAACGATATTCCATTTCCTTCAGCATCGGACTCGCGGTATCGAGCGAGCTCGCCGGCGCGGGTTTGCCGCTCGCGGCGAGTTCCCTCGTTGAGCTCGCCGACTCGCGCATGTACGCCGAGAAGTCCGCGAAGAAGGCCGGCCGGTCGTGAGGTGGACGCGCTAAGCATCCTTCCTATAGCGGCCCAGCCCCTTGATCGCGAGGGCTATGAAGAGGGCGCCGAAGGCGCAGAGGGCCGCGAGCTCGGGCGTGACCGAGGAGAGGCTCCTGCCTCGGATCATGAGGTCGCGCAGGGCTCGGCCCGCATAGGTGAGCGGGAAGAGCTTCGAGACGATTTTCATCCATCCCGGTCCCGAGCGCAGGTTGAAGATGCCCGCGAAGAGGACCTGCGGAACGACGACGAGGGGAATGAACTGGAGCATCTGGAACTCCGAGTTGGCGTAGGCCGAGAGGAAGAGCCCCATCGCGAGGGCCGAGAAGGCGAGGGCGAGGTCGACGACGAGGACCGGCATGAAGCCGGACGCGTTGGGCGCCGCGTAGACGCCGACGACGAAAATCTGGAGCAGGGCGGTTTGAACCGCCGCCACGGCTCCGAAGCCGAGCAGGTAGCCGAGGACTATATCGCGCCTCCGTATCGGCGCGGCGAAAGCCCGCTCGAGAGTGCCGCTCGTCCGCTCGCGGAGGAAGGCGATACCCGCCAGGATGAAGGTGAAGAAGAATACGAGGAAGCCGAGGACGACGGGCGCCAGGAAGTCGAAGGCAGTCGCGCCCGGCGAGCCATTCAGGTAGCTCGTCTTGGCGGTCGTGGCCCTGGCGAGGCGCTTCGCGAAGGCGGGCATGGAGGCCTGCGCGTATTCCGCCATGGACTCGCGCAACGCCTTTAGGGCGGCGGCGCTCGCCGAGGGATCGGCCGCGTCCACGGCTATCTCGGGCGGAGAGTCGAGGATTCCCGCGCCCTCGTCGAGCGCGACTGTCGCGTCCACCTTGCCCGCGGCGAGGAGCTCGGCCGCCTCGCGCGGATCGGCGGCTTTGACGACGTCGGCGCGCTTCTCCGCCGCGGCCGCGAGGCCCGCGCTTCCGGCGACGGCGATCCGCGGCCTCACTTCGCCCGCCATGACTACCTCGTGGAGGAGGAAAGTGACGAAGATGGGCGCGGCAAGGACGAGGACGAGCGTGCGCGGATCGCGCCGGAGCTGGCTCAGTATACGGAGCGCGATAGCGAGGGCGCGCTTCACCGGAGGGCTTCCTCGCGAGGCTCGCCCAAGAAAAGCTCCTCGAGCGAGGCGACGCCGCGCGAGCGCCTGAGTTCCTGGGGCGTCCCCTGCGCGATAGCCCGGCCCCCGTAGAGGAGGACGAGGCGGTCGCAGCGCTCGGCCTCGTCCATCACGTGGGTGGTGACGAGGACGGCCGCCCCGCCCGAGGCGAGGAAACGGAAGCGCTCCCACATGCGCAGCCTGAGGCGCGGGTCCATCCCGACAGTCGGCTCGTCTAGGACGAGGAGCTCGGGAGAGTGGACTAGGGCGATGGCGAGGGAGAGGCGCTTGCGCATGCCGCCGGAGAAGCCCCGCACCGGCCGGCGGGAATCGGCCGCGAGGTCCATGTAGTCGAGGACCTCGGCGCCGCGGCGGGCGATCTCGCCGCGCGGCATGCCCTGGAGGGCCGCGAAATAGGCTATGTTCTCGCGGGCGCCTAAATCGTCGAAGAGGGCGTCGGACTGGGCCATGTAGCCCACGCGCGCGAGGGAAGCGCGTGAGGGCATCGCTTCGCCGAAGACTTCCGCAGAGCCCGAATCAGGCTCGAGCAGCCCTACCAGGGCCCTGGCGGCGCTCGTCTTGCCCGAGCCCGAGGGGCCGATGAGGCCGAGCACTTCGCCCGATCGGAGCTCCAGGTCGAGGCCGTCCAGGGCCCGCGCGCCCTTGAAGCTCTTGCTCGCTCCGCGAAGGCTAGCCGCGACCATCGCCTGCTCCTTATGGTTGCGCTCGCTCGGTATCCTGGGGCTCGCGAGAGCCCGGCGCCCTAGGGGCGTCAGGCTTCATCGTGGGGAAGAGGATGACGTCGCGGATCGAGTAGGAGTCCGTGAGGAACATCACGAGCCTGTCTATGCCTATGCCCATGCCGCCCGTCGGGGGCATGCCCACCTCGAGGCTCGAGACGAAGTCCTCGTCGAGGGCGTAGGCCTCGTCGTCGCCGAGCGCCTTCTCGCGCTCCTGCTGCTTGAAGCGGTCGAGCTGGACGATGGGGTCGTTGAGCTCCGAGTAGGCGTTCCCGAGCTCGCGGCCGAAGACGAAGCACTCGAAGCGCTCGGTCATCGTCGGATCGCCGGGCTTCTGCTTGGTGAGGGGCGATATGTCCGTCGGGTAGTCCATGATGAAGGTCGGCTGGACGAGGTTCTTCTCGGCGTACTTCTCGAAGGCGGCGTTGAGTATGTCGCCCTTCGTGCAATCTGCGAGCTTCTTCTTGAGCTCTTCCTCGAGGCCCTGCTCCTTGGCGATTCGGCGCGCCTCATCGTCGGACTTCACGGCGTTGAAGTCGGGGCCGCCGTATTCCTTCACCGCGTCGATCATCGTGAGGCGCCGCCAGGGGGCTGCGAACTCGAGCTCGGTGCCCTGGTAGCTCACCTTGGTGCCACCGGTGGCCTTGATCGCGGCGTGGGACACGAGGCCCTCGCAAAGCTCCATCATTCCATTGTAGTCGGTGTAGGCCTGGTACATCTCGATCATCGTGAACTCGGGATTGTGGCGGATGTCGATGCCCTCGTTGCGGAAATTCTTGCCCATGTCGTAGACCTTCTCCATGCCGCCCACTATGCAGCGCTTGAGGTGGAGCTCGGTCGCGATGCGGAGGTAGAGCTGGAGGCCCAGGGCGTTGGACTTGGTGACGAAGGGCCGCGCGGCCGCGCCCGAGGCTATCGTGGCAAGGACGGGCGTCTCGACCTCGAGGAAGCCCCTCCCGTCGAGGAACTCGCGTATGGCGCTGATGATGAGGGTGCGCTTCTTGAATGTCTCCATCACCTCGGGGTTCATCACGAGGTCGAGGTAGCGCCTTCGATAACGGAGCTCCGGGTCCTTGAGGCCGTGGTACTTCTCGGGCAGGGGCTCGAGGGCCTTGGCGAGGAGCGTGATTCGCTTGACGTGCACGGAGATCTCTCCCCGGCGCGTCTTGAAGACGAAGCCCTCGATGCCTATGAGGTCGCCCAAGTCGAATTCCTTGACGCGGGCGTATTCCTCGTCGCCGAGCTCGTCGGATTTCACGTAGGCCTGGATGCGGCCGTCGCGGTCCTGGAGGTCGAGGAAGGATGCCTTGCCCATGTCGCGGAAGGAGCGCATGCGCCCGGCGATCTTCACGTCCTTGTTCTCCCAGGCCTCTGGGGATGCCTCGTAGCCGGACTTGATCTCGGCCGAATGCTGGGCCTGGTCGAATTTGACGATCGCGAAGGGATCCTTTCCCTCGGCCTGGAGACGGATGAGCTTCTCGCGCCGAATAAGCTGCTGCTCGGAGAGCTCGCGAGCCGCGGTCTCCTCGTCTATCGCCTCGCTCACGCTCGGCGTTTCGGCCGCCTGAGGCCTCGCCTCCAGCGTCGTCTTCGGCTCTTTGCCCTGTTCCTTGGCCATTCTTTCGCTCCGTAGCGTTCGGTGTAGTGGAGGCATTGTAACGAAATAGGCCGGGCGCTTCAATAACGATCGCCGCCGAGGGGCCGCGCTATTTAGCCTGCGCGGCGAGCCATTCCATGATCGAGACCTCCTTCCCCCCGAGTCGCACGGCCTCGCCGCCCGCGTCCTTGCGGCATTGGTCGTTCAGGACGTATATCCAGGACCAATGGCCGCTGTATTCATAGGGCGTCTTGCCGTCGGGCATGAAGTAGAGGCCCGACAGATCCTCTACTTTATCCCAGTAGCTCAAGCGGAGGTTTCGGGCGCCGGCCGCCTTGAGACGCTTGTAGGTCTCGAGCACGTAGCCGCCCGCGGCGGCGTCGACTGTCCTGTCCGACTTGGATTGCGTGAACCAGATCGGGATATCCCGTATGCTCGCGATCTGGGCGTCGGATATCCATTTGTCGGCGTATGCTTCGCAAATCGGGTAGGCGGCCGCGAAGGAGCCGGGATAGGACAGGATCATGTTCATGGTCATGAAGCCGCCGGAGGAGCATCCGCCGATGTAGACGCGCCTGGCGTCGATGCCCTCGTTCCCGGCCAGATAGGCGTCGATCAGCGCCTTGAGCGCCTTCGTGTATCGGCTCGAGCCGTCCTTGGTGAAGGAGCGCTCGCCGTCGTTCATCCAGCTCGTCGGCGTCTGGGGGACCAGTACGTAGGCGCCCCCGAATATCCCCTGAATCGGATCGACGGCCAGGGCGGTCACGCGATTGCCGAGGAGCGCGAGGTAGGGGTCGGCGCCGCCCTCTCCCGAGCCGTGGAGCCAGATGATCAAGGGATGCCTCTTGCCGTCCTTGGCCGGGGCGAAGGAAGCGTAGCGCAGGACTATCTTGCCGTATCGATCATCCACGTATTCGGAGAGGCCCTTCGTATCGAAGTCGTCGGCCACGAGGGAGACGACGGCTGAGCGGGACGAGGGAGTCCAGCGCAGGCCGCGTATCTCGGCCCCGTCGTCAGCGGCCGTGAGGGAACCCTTTAGGGTAATGCTGTGAGCGACCTCGACGTAGCCGTTCCGGAAAATCTTCATGTCGAAGTTGAAGGGCATTGCCAATTCCTGGGTCGGGCCGATCTCCATGACCAGGGTGATGAACTTGCCCTCCGCCCGCTTGTCGCCTGCCGCGTCGGATGCATATGCATCGACCAGTTCGCGCACGCCCTTGGATTCATGGGCGGTCTTGCCGGTAGTTTCCTTGAGCTTCAGGATCCTGCCGTTGGCAGGGTCCTTCCTTTCGACGTATACGGAGAAATCGTCCTTGTCGACGGAGGAAGCGTCGATCTTACGATCGAGCTCGAGGACGAGCTTGTCGATGCTCGGACCCCAGTCATGGCCGGCGATGATCACTTTATAGCCGACGGCTCCGGGCGTAGCCTTCTCTCCCGCCGCGGGCTTGGCGCAGGATACGATGCATGCCGCGCAAGTCGCTATCGCCAGCGATGAAAGCATTTTACTCGAGGATATAATGAAGAGCCTCCTTTCATGGTTGCGTGATTATCGTATTGCATGGGATGGCTCGGGGCTATCGGCCTTATAGCCTATCGCTCAGGTGGGCGAGCGAGCTCGCCTAACCATTAGGCGAGTTCTTTCCTTCATACGACGAGCTCGCCTCCCCGCTCGATGGCCCTCTCCCGGCCGTCGGAGCCGACCGCGACTATAGTCGGCCTCGACACGAGGCCGTCGAGGTGGATGAGGGCGGGGGCGTCCTCATCGTAGTTGGCGCCTATGGCGAAGTGGCAGGTGCGGAATGCTTTTTCGTCCTCCAGCATGTTGCCGACGACGCCGGCCGCCGGATTGAGGCCGATGCCGAGCTCGCCAAGGTTCCTCGCGTTGCGGACGTAGGCTTCGGCCTTCTCCGCGGCGAGGGCGCCCTCGCGCTGGAGCTTTCTCGCCGCCTCGGCGCCTTCGTCGAGGGCCCGGCGTAGGGCTGCCGCCTCCTCGCCCCCGGCTATATCGACGACGAGCCCACCCTCCACGCGGCAGCGGATGGGCTCGCGGATGACTATGTCTCCCTCGATCGCCGCTATCGAAAGATCGAAGACGATGAGGCCCTCCGAGGCACCGAGCTCCGGCGACACGAACACTTCGCCGGCGGGGAGGTTGCCGCCCGATCCCTTCCTCGAGAAATCGCCGTCATCGGACTTAGGTTGCCGGCCTCTGAGGCCCACGCGGATGTCGGTGCCCGCCGCGTTCGTGACTCTGACGTAGGCGGCGCCGGCAAGGGCTTCGGACACGGCGGCGCAGCGCTCTTTCAGCGAGGCGTAGTCGATGGGCACCGTCTTCGAGAACATGGCCTTGGTGATCCCGGGCGACCAGAACGCGCGCAGAGTCTTGGCTCCGTGGAGCTGGTAATGGAAGATGTGATCATAGTCGACGCTTTCCCACGGATAGGGCTTGCGGATCCCCGCTCGGTCCTTGCCGAGCTTCTCGGCCGAGATGGAGGCGAAGGCATCGGGGAGGGACTCGAAGGCTGCGATGACCGCTTCCTCGGCGTAGTCCGTCTGCGTCTTCACGCTCTGCACGACGAGGGTCGGCGAGGCGCCGGCCGCCTCGGCCTCGTCGTACAAGGACGCGGCTATCTCGAGGAGTTCGCGTTTCGGATTCGTGACGATGAGAAGAGTCTCGCCCTCTCTCAGCCCTAGCGAGGACGCGATGACGACCTTCGCCGCTCTTCGGATCGATTCGTCGGGCTCGAAGCCCGAGGACAGCGACATTTCGCGCATCGTTCAATAAAGGACTCCGGGCGAGGCCCTGTCAAGGACGGCTATCGATGCGTCGCGTCTCGCGGTGCGTCTCGCGGTGCGCCGCGAGACGCAGCTCCGAAGCGCAGGCGGAGGGCGATTCGCGCCTCGACGCTCGCGGCGAATGCCGCGGCGCCGGAAAGGGCGTCCTTCGCCTCGACGCGGAAGGCCGTGTAGACGATCTCGGCGTCTATGCCGAGCCTCGCCCCGAGCGGGCGCGGAGAGAGTTCGGCTATCGTCGCAGATATGCCGAAGCGGTCGGGCCAATCCGCCACCGACGCGCGGACGGCCGCCTCGCGGCCGCTCGAGTCGCGGAGGGTCGGCTCGCGGAGGAGGAGGAGCCCTCCGACGATGGCGCGAAGGCCGCTGCCGAGGCCCAAGGCGACGTCGAAGCGCAAGTCGCCCGTCTTCAGGGCCGCGTCGTAGGCCCCGCCCGCGCGGATACCCGCCTCGAAGGGCGAAAGCCTCATGCCGACGAAGGCGTCGCCCGAGGCGCCGCGAAGGGGCTCGTTCAGGCCGAGGAGGGGACCGGCCGAGAGCTCGGCGGCGAGGCGCGGGCGCCGCGGAGCATTTTCAGGGTACGCGGCGCAGGGGCTCGGCCCCAGGGCGCGCCCCAGGGCGAGGATGAGCGAGATGGCTGCGATTAGCGAGCGGCTCCGGCGCATGCTGCCTCCGGAGCCTTACGCGCGGGGAAGGGTCGGGCGATTGAGGGCGGAAGCTTGACTGAATGGGAATCCGTCGATATAGTCAGTCCTGACTATGACTGACGCCTACAAGGTTCCTTTCTACATTCTCGGCTACCTCATCAGGCTCGGGCCTCTCCACGGCTATCAGCTAAAAGCCCACATAGAGGAGGAAGCCAGCGACTTCGCCCACGTGAAATTGCCCAACTTGTACTACCACCTCAAGAAAATGGAAGGGAAGGGCTGGGTTTCGTCGCGACCGGACCGCGAGGGCCATCGCCCGGAAAAAGAAGTCTACTCGGTCGCCAAGGAGGGCCGCCGCGCCTTCGAAGAGCTCCGCGAACGTTGCCTGGACGAAGAGCCGGCATGGGACTTCGCCGCGGACGGCGCGCTCTTCTTTGCCCCGAAGGGAAGGGCGCCGGTTTTCAGGGAGAGCTTCGAGCGGGCTAAGGCGCGCGCGGAGGAGGAGCTGCGGGCTCTCGCCTCGCACAAGGCCCGGACGCTGGCCGAAGTCCCCGAATCCTTCCGCGAGACGGCCCGGCTCATCTTCGAGCACCACGAGCTTCATCGCCGAGCCGAGCTCGAGTGGCTGGAAAGGGCCGTCCGTCATTTTCCTCAAGACCGCGAACAAGAAGGAGAACGAGAATGAACAAGCTGTATTCGCGCCGATTCGACGTCGATTTCTATGAAAAGGACGAAAAGTCCTGGGTAGTCGTCTCGCATCTCGTCGACGACGCACACGACATCACGACCGAGGTCGAAGTGTCGGTGCCGGGCATGGACATCCTGGAGGCGAAGGTCGTCTTCGCGCGCTACCCCATGGACTGCTGCCCCATGATCGAGAAGAACGTGAAGCGGATCGTGGGGCTGAACCTCCTGAAGAATTACAACATGCGGTCCTTGCTCATCTTCCTCGGCTCAAAGGGCTGCGGCAACGTCTTGCAAATCCTCTCGACCGGCCTGCAAGCCTTCATCTACACCTACTACCCTCACCTCGTGCGGACGGGCAGGATGTCGGTAGCCGAGTGGGAGAAGTTCTCCGTGACTCGCCTCCGGAAGGCTTGCCTGGGGCACACGCTCCTCGAAAAGGGAGAGGCGAGGATGTCGCACGGGGGAGCTCCGACCTAAGTCGAGGGCTCGCGGGCCCGTCTAGGACTTGCGGAAGAGGCTCACGCGCGCCGACACGCCCGCATCGAGGCCCGAGGATTCTCCGCGCTCCAGGTACTTGCAGGCTATCCCCGCGACCATCGCGCCGTTGTCGCCGCAGAGGCGCAGGGGCGGGAAGCGCACTTCGACCTCGCTTCGCGCCGCGAGGGAAGAGCGCAGGTAGGAGTTGGCCGCGACGCCGCCCCCCGCTACTACCTTCGAGATGCCCGTGTCCTCGACTACTCGGAAGAGCCGCGAGAGGAGGAGGTCGACGGCGGCCTTCTGGAAGGAAGCGGCTATATTGGCAGGAGTCGACTCGGCGCCAGGCCGCCTGAAGAGCTCGAGCTGGCGGACTGCCGCCGTCTTGAGCCCCGAATACGAAAGGTCGTAGCGGTGCTCGCCCTTGTCGAGCTTGGGCATCGGGAAGGAGAAGGCGCGGTCGTCGCCTCCCCGGGCGAGCTTGTCGATGGCCGCCCCTCCCGGATAGCCGAATCCGTAATGCTTCGCGACTTTGTCGAAGGCCTCGCCCGCCGCGTCGTCGATCGTCGTGCCGATGACCTCGATCCTGTCGAAATCGTCGACTCTGCAGATGATCGAGTGCCCGCCCGAGACGAGGAGGCCGATGAAGGGATAGTCGAATGGGGGCACGACGGGGGCGCCGGCCGCGATCGGCGCCGGCGAGGGCCGCAGCCGGGACGCGTAGAGGTGGGCGAGGATGTGGTTCACGCCGAAGAAGGGCCGGTCAATAGCCCAAGCCATGCCCTTGGCGAAGAGAAGCCCTACGAGGAGGGAGCCGATGAGGCCCGGCTGCGTGGTCGCGGCGACCCCGTCCAGGTCGCCGGGGGCGATTCCCGCCTCGCTCAAGGCGCGGGAGACTACGCCGTAGATCCACTCGCTGTGCTTCCGACTGGCGATCTCCGGCACGACCCCCTGGTATTTGGCGTGGAAGGGAATCTGCGTGGCGACTATATCGGAGAGGATGAGGGAGCCGTCCTCGACGACGGCGGCGGCGCACTCGTCGCAGGAGGATTCAATCCCGAGGACTCGCATCGTCTTCGCCCTCCGATGCTTCCTGGACCATGAATCGCGAGATCGTGGACAAGGAGAAGCCCTCCGAGACGAGCTGGGGGTAGAGGTCCGTGAGGGTCTGGGCGAGCTCCGCCGACCAGACGTGGCCGATCATGATCGCCGGCTTGTTCTTGACGGTACGCTTCTTGCCATCCTCGACGGCCCGAATTATGGATGCCCGATCGGGCGTATTATCGAGGAACACATCGCGCTCCCAGTAGCTGATTCCCTCTCGGCGGGTCGCTAGGGGGACCGAGCTATCCGAGGTGGTACGGGAGTCAAGATAGTAAATTCCCCGCTTTTTTGCAACAGCCGCGACCGCCTCCATGATACGCAGGTCGGCAGTGGCCGCCGAGCCCATATGATTGTTGATGCCGACCGCCCCCGGAACCGTCTTGAGGTTGGTCTCGATGATGCGCTCGACCTCTTCCCGGCTCATGCCCAGAAGTATCGCGCCGGGGCCGGGATCCTGGCCTCCGACCGCTTGCATGGGCTGGTGGAGGATGAGCTCCTTGCCCGCGGCGCGCACGGCGCGGGCCGCCTTCTCGCTGTTCGGCAGTCCCGGCAGGACGGCGACAGTGATCGGAAAGGGTAGGTTGAGAAAGGCTTTAAGCTGACTCATGCTGTATCCCGCGTCGTCGATGATGAAGGCGATTTCCCCTGTCTTCGAGAGCGGGCGGGCCGGAAGGGCCGGGAGTTTGGGCAGCGAATTCGCCTTCGGCCTATACGCTACGGGCTCCTGGACGTTTTTGGGTCTTTCGATCGCGTCGACCGAAGGCTTTACGGGTATCGAGGCCGTTTCCGGCGCCGCAACCTTCTCGGGCAGG